>Ga0316620_10000037_pt1 | contig 60343 bp, 45 predicted proteins | sample OWC_Aug_M1_C1_D5_FD_207651 | JGI IMG/M metagenome (GOLD analysis project Ga0316620, IMG submission 207651) | Wetland soil microbial communities from Old Woman Creek delta, Ohio, United States - OWC_Aug_M1_C1_D5_B | ecosystem: Environmental > Terrestrial > Soil > Wetlands | place: USA: Ohio...
TGGTATTCAAGCCGGCCTTCTTCGCAACCTCGTAAAGCGTCTGCGAACCCTGGCGGGCCATGTCGGTAGTCCCGGCTCCGATCCAGTAGTGACTCACGCCGCCCTCCTTGACGGCCCGGAGCAGCTTCTCGAAGGCTTCCGTATTCTGGCCGCCGGCGCTCCAGACCCCGACCCAGCCGAACACGCCCGGATTGTTATTGGTGGCGCTGACCGTGTGGCCGCCTCCCATCGAGAGACCTGCTATGGCGCGGTTGTCCTTGTTGGGGACAGTGCGGAAGTTTCTGTCGATGAAAGGAACAATCTCCCTTACGAGGCTGTGCGGATAGGATCCTTCATAAACCTGTCCGCCCCCTGGGCCGCGGCCGGCGGTTGGTGCGCCCGCAGGGGCACCGCCCGCGCCACGGGCTGCCTGTTGCGCCGCCTGAACCGGCGGCGGGGCCGGGGCCGTAACCGAGGTGACCGGCGGGATCGGACCATAACCGTACCCCTGCGAAACCACCTGGCCGGCATTGCCGTTCGGCATCACGACGATCATCGGTTTTGCTTTGCCGCTCGCGATCAGGTTATCCAGAATGATGTTGGCGCGGCCCATGGTGACCCACGCATCCTCGTCGCCGCCGCCACCATGAAGGAGATACAAAACCGGGTACCGGGCGTTGCTCGTTTGGTAATCGGGCGGGGTGTAGACATACATCCGCCTGCCGCTCTTCTTCAGAATCTCGGAGGGGTACCAGATGGCCTGAACGGCGCCATGGGGTACATCTTTGAATTCCCACGTGGCGGATGCCGGGCCGGAGATCATGAGCAGGTTTTCGTACCGGTTGCCGTCGCGCTGGTACTCGCCGTTGCTCGGATCGAGCACCTTGACGCCGTTCACGCTGTAGGAATAGGCCCACAACTGCTCGCCGAGAGGACCGATGGTCACCGACCAGATCCCCTGCTCGTCCTTGGTCATGGCAATGTTCCTGCCATTGTCCCAGCTGCCGTTCAGCATGACTATCGTCGCATCCGGAGCGCGCAGCCGGAAAGTAACCCGCTTGTCCGTCAGGACTTCCGGAGACACCACGCGAGGCAGCGCCGCCGCTCCGCCTCTTCCGGCAGCCGCCTGCGGCGGCGCGGGATTCGGCGGCTGTTGGGCAAATCCTGTCATGACCGCCATAAGCAGAACTACGGTTCCGATCCTGAGTATCATTGAACCATGCATCATAAGGCCTCCTTTTGATGTCAGGCGCTGCCCGATTTTTTTCGGCGCTATCGGAACAGGAGGGGCGCAAAGTCCCTCAGATTCCGCCGCCATACGATGAACCAATGACCGCCTTCGGTCTCGGTGTACTTCAAATTGACCCCCTTGGCCAGCAATGCGGCCGACAGCGCCTGGTTGCCTTTGATGACCAGCCCGTCCTGTTTGCCGCAGTACAACGCAAACAGCTTCAACTTCTTGTTGGCGCCGGGCACATCCGCCATCAAAGCAGGGTAGGCTGCTGTCGGGTCGGGTGCGGGAGCCGCTGCCGGAGGAGTACCACCCGCAGGCGCGGCGCCGCGGCCGCCTCCGCCCATGCCGACTGCAGAGCTTAATCCGATCACGTAGTGGAAGGTGTCAAGGTGCGACAGTCCCGTTCGCAGCGACTGCGCCCCGCCCATCGACAGTCCGGCAATGGCCGTATTGTCCGGCCCGGTCAACACGCGGTACTTCTTCTGGATGAGCGGCATGATGTCCTGCAACAGTTCCTTCGTAAAGCCGTCGTCCTGGGCAGGCGCAGCAGCGGCTGCCGGGGCGGCGCCGGCTTGTCTCCCCGCAGGTGCAGCGGCAGCCGGCCCTGGGGCTCCACGCGGTGCAGCCGGTGTCATGGCGCCGGTGCCCAGAGAAGCCTGCTGGAAGATCGTGGGCATGACCACGATCATCGGCCTGGCCTTGCCTTCGGCAATCAGGTTGTCCAGTATGTAGTTGGCGCGGCCTACGTCGGTCCATGCCACATCCCAGTCCCCGGCTCCATGAAACAGGTACAGCACAGGGTACTTCTTGTTGCCGGACTCATAGTCGGGCGGCGTGTAAACACGCATGCGGCGGACGATGCCGTTGAGCACCTTTGCTTCGTAGGTGACGATGCGGACGTCGCCATGGGGAACGGGGCGCGCATCGTAGAACTGGGGACCGTCGCCGGGAACAACCACCTGGCTGGTGTAGCTGGAACTGGGCTTGACATAGGAAGTGCGCTGATCGTTGACCGTCATGCCGTCCACATTGAAGCCGTACGAGTAGATTTCCGGCTCCAGCGGGCCAAGCGTGACGCTCCATACGCCATTGGCATCGGGCGTCAGCGCCGCAGAAGGGTTCGTGCCCATGATTTCCCCGCTGACGACGACGGACCTGGCAAGCGGCGCCAGGATTCGCAGGATGACGGTGCGATCCGGGCGAACTTCAGGGGAAACAACAGCCGGGCCACGCCCCCCCATGCCGCGGCCCGCGGCAGGCGCCGCACCGGCGCCGCGGCCGGGTTCCTGGGCAAGAGCGCTGCAAACCAGCAACGCCGGCAATGCCAGAGCAATAAATCTCTTCATAGGATTCTCCCGATCGGAACAGCAACTGTGCAGATTCCCAGGATCAGAAATCATCGGACCTTCCTGAAGGCTGCAAGGCTCAATACATGCGACTGCCCGGCGCGTGCAGCCGCCGGCCAGCCCCTTTCGAGTAGTCCGCGCTGGACCGCAGACTTCATTTGCTGAACCTTATAAGCATTTCGCATCCGATGCACAAGAGGAAAACGAAGAAGGGGGATGGGATCGATCCCCGGATAGTCCATCCAGCTGCCGTGGCTCATTTTCGCCTGTTTGTTGGTGATAGTCCTTTGGCATCGGTACAGCCCATTCAGCGGTACGTAAGCCCGAAGCCGAATCTGAACAGTGCGTCATCAAAGTCGAACGGCACGTCCGCCGCCTGGGAGACAACCGACGGCATGTCTGCCGGCAGATCAAAGGGGAGTTTCCCGGTCGGCGAAGCTTTGCCGAAAATAACATCGAGAAGCGCCGGATCACTGGCACCGAACGCGCCGAATACTCCCGAGACGGTGTCGATGAATTCCGTCAGAATCACCGGTTTGTCCATGTTCACGACCACAACGGTCGGCGCACCCGTGCTCGCGAGTCTCCGGATGCTGTCCAGCACTGTCCAGTTCGCCGCATTGCCGTAAGCCAGCGTTATGCCGTAGGTCGAAACCGGCGGCGCGGCAGCGGGGGCGCCTCCTCGGCCGCCGCCTCCGCTGCCTGCGAAGGCTCCGCCATAAGGGTACGTGGTGGCAGGACTGGCCACGCGAATGATCGCGATATCGGCACCCTTTGGATCGTCCACCACAGATCCAAATCTCGCGGCCACATCCCGGCTGATTCCCTCGACGTAGATTTTCTTATTCGCGGCGACCGGCAGAACATTATTGGCATTCTTCAACAGCACGGTCGACTTTACCTGAGCTGCATACCCGGCAGCCAGGAAGCCCTGGCTGGCGACGATGCTCTTCGCCTGATCGGGATCGACGTATGGATTTTCAAACACGCCGAGTTGGAACATCGCGCGCAAAATCCGGCGCGCCGACGCGTTGATGACCACCATGGGAATGCTGTTGTCCTTGATGCTCGCAAGGATGTACTCGGGATCATTGTCGCCGCCCAGCTGATCCACGCCGGCCAGCACCATGGTTTTCTGGCGATCCTTCTCGGAGAGTTTTTCAACGCCCCAGGGCATGTTCCGGTTCCAGTCGGTCACCACGATGCCCTGGAAACCCAGCTTCTTCCGGAGAAGCTCATTGATCATGGCATTGGAAAAGTTGATGCCCACCGTGTCCTTGCCGACAGGAATGCCGTACGCGCCCATGATGCCGCCGCTGCCCGCTTCCAGGGCCGCCTTGAACGGAATGAGATGGTAGTCGAAGTTGTTGCCCGGATAGATAAACCACTTCCCGTAATTATTGTGTCCGTCATAGCCGTCCTTCACCGGACCGTCTCCGGGAAAATGCTTGGTGAAGGTTAAGACGCTCTCCGGCCCGAGTTGCCTGCCCTGGAAGCCTTCCACGTACGCCTTGATGAGCGTCGCATTGAGGTTCGCATCCTCGCCAAACGTGCCGTTGATCCGGTTCCAGCGCGGCTCGGTCGTGGTGTCGGCCATGGGCGACAGCGTGCATTGAATCCCCAGCGCTCGCAGTTCCTGAGCGGCGATCCGCCCGAACTGACGCACCAGCTCCGTGTCACGCGCCGCTGCCAGGCCGAGTTGGTCCGGCCATTGTGAAATTACCGGCTTGGCATCGGCAGCGCCCCGACCACCTCCGTGTCTGGGATCGGAGCTGAATATGATCGGAATTCCCAGGCGTGTCCCCTCGGCCATTTCCTGGAGTCCGTTGTGGAACTTCGCGGTGATGTCCGGCGGCTCACCGGTATTCGGGCGGACAAGGATCCATCGAACGCTGCGCTTGATGACCAGGTCTTCCGGATTGGCGCTCTCCATGGGCTCGACGTTGTACGGATTTGCCTTGCCCTGGAACGCGCGGTTGCCGCTCTGCGGAGGAGTCCCACCGCGGCCGCCGGCACCGCCTCGACCGGCGGGGAGCCCGAGCACCTCTCCATTCGGACCGGTAAAGCCGGAGAGCGAGGAATGGATCATCAGCCCTGCTTTCTCTTCCACGGTCATCCTGGAAACAAGGTCGGCGACGCGCTTCTCGACCGGAAGCCGCCAGTCCTCATACGGATCGAGAACGCCGTTCTTGTTCAGGTCTCTGAACTTCAGGCCGTTCTGAGTCAGAATCTGCGCTTTTCGGCTGCCAATCGCACGCTGGGCAGCCGGGGCCGACATCATCGTGAACGACAGCATCAGCAGTCCTGCCAGAACCGCCATTAGGGAACAAGGCCAAACCGGTTTGTGTTTCATGGGTGCACGATCTCCTTCTGATCTGAAGCTACGGCATCAAACCAATTCCAGCCATCACCTAATCAATACCAAGGGACAACCATAGCAGCGATCTTACGATCAATCCACCGTTGCGGACTGATCGCTCTTTGGTGACAGATGATAATCACCGCAGTCCCTGCATCCAAAGCCTATCATCCGAGCAGAAGGCGTTTCGCATTGCGAAATTGAAAGGACTCCTTCAGCCGCTCGAAAAGGATTTTGAAGCCAGTAAAATGTAAACAGAAAGCAGGCCAAATGCTGCCGATTCAGGATCAGGCCGAATGCATGTTGATTTCGAGCTGCAGAACGATGTCCGGAAAGCACAGAGGTCCTTGGCTGCGTACCGGAGATTGCATAGAATCCGCATGGGAATGCAGGATCAAAAGTTGGTTTACGGTTATCGAAGGAGCAAGAAGATGAAGAAGCGCAGATCCTATGTCATCGCTGCTTGCATGATCGCGTGCGTGGCCGTCGTCGCAGGGATACTCGTCGCCGCGTCAGCACGCCTTTCCAACGAGCAATTGGCGGCTCAGTTTGCCAACCCCGGCATCGAGTTCCGAGGCGCGCCCTTCTGGGCTTGGGACGGCGATCTGAAGGAACAGGAACTAGACCGCCAGGTGCAGATATTCAAGGAAATGGGCTTCGGCGGATTTTTCATGCACTCGCGTTCGGGTCTCCAGACCGAGTATCTGGGCGACGAGTGGTTCCGCGTGACAAATACGACTGCGGACACAGCGAAGCGCCTTGGGATCGAGCCTTGGCTCTACGACGAAGATAACTGGCCCAGCGGCACAGCGGGCGGATATGTCCTGCGCGCCCATCCGGACTACGTCGCGAAGGCGCTGGTGATGCGCGGCGTTCCGGCAGCGGAATTCCAGTGGGACAACGGCCTGCTCGCAGCCTTTGCCTGCGATGTCAAGGACAACACCTTCACACAATGCGAGCGGTTGAATGCCCAGTCACCCGATTCCGCGCGCGCCGGCAGAATGGTGCTGACCTTCAAGGTTGAAGCACAGGGCACGGATGTGGATCGCCTGCGTCGCGACGTAACGGAGTATTGGATGGAGCTTACGCACGAAGCCTACAGGAAGCGTGCAGGCAGCCGCATCGGAACCTCGATTCCGGGAATTTTCACCGATGAGCCGACCGTGCCTTTGATTGTTCAATCGGGCAGAGGAGGGCGTGGTGGTTTCGGGCCGCAGGCTGCGCCTGCGGCTCCGGCTCCGGCGCTGCAGGGAAGCACCGCCTGGACGGAAGCTTTCGCGGCTGCCTTCCAGAAGCGCTGGGGCTATGACCTGGTGGACAGGCTCCCTGAACTGTTCCTGTACAAGAACGGGGAGACGGTTTCGCCCGTCAAGTGGCACTACATGGAAGTAGTCACCTCGATGTTCCTGGAGAACTGGGCCAAACCGATCTATGACTGGTGCGAAAAGAACAAGATGATCTTCACCGGCCACGTGGTTGAGGAGACCAGCTTCACAGGCCAGCTGGCGCACTGGGGATCGCACCTGCGCTTCTACGAGTACCAGCAGCTTCCCGGAATCGACACGCTCGCGAATCAGACTCGCATGTATTGGATCGCCAAGCAGGTCGCATCTGCCGGTCATCAGCTGGGCCGCAAGCGGCTTCTGGACGAACACCTGGGCACGTTCGGTTGGGGCATCAACTTCGAGACGATGAAACAGCAGGGGGACTGGCAAGTACTGAGCGGTATCAACCTGCGAACGCCGCACCTCTCGTGGTATACGATGGAGGGCTCTGCCAAGCGCGATTTCCCCGCGAGCATCAGCTTCCAGTCGTCCTGGTATAAGGAATACAAATCGGTCGAGGACTATTTCGCCCGCATGGCGACCCTGCTGTATCAGGGCGAGCCGGTGCGTGACGTGATGATCGTCTATCCGATCGAGAGCGTCGCTGCACAGATCGGACTGGGCTGGGCCAATGGACAGACCGGCGCCGCGCCGCACGTCCGCGATCTGGAGTCGGCCTACGAGCAGGTGTTCCACTGGCTCAACGGTTCACACGTAGATTTTGAATACGGCGACGAGGAGATGATGAGCCGGATGGCGAGCGTGGGTAAGGATACCCGGGGCCCGTTGTTCCGGTTCGGGCAGGCTGTATACCGGACTGTGGTGGTGCCGAAGCTGGTTACGATGAGGTCCAGCACCCTGAGACTTCTCAGCCAGTTCCAGAGTGCGGGGGGAAAAGTCGTTTTCGTGGGCGAACCGCCTGCGTATGTTGACGCGGTGAAATCCGGCGCCGTGGCGGATCTTGCGGCAAAATCCACGCATGTGGGATGGAATGGCGATGCCCTGGTCGGGGCCGTCAAGGATTCCATGCGGTATCCGGTCGAGGTGACGGACGCTTCCGGCAAGAATGTCGCGGACGTCTTCGTCGGCTTGCGTGTGGATGGCGACCGCAAGGTTCTGGGCGCCATCAGTCAAAACGGCGAGAAGGAACTGAACGGGCTGCGCCTGCGCATCAAGAGCGCCGGAACAGTCTCCGAATGGGACAGCCGGACCGGAGAGCGTTTCTTGGTCGCGTCCAAAACCTCGGACGGTTGGACCGAATGGCAGGCTGATTTTCCCCCGTACGGTTCCCACATGTACGTGCTCACTGCGGCGCCGATTCGTGGACTTTCTCCGAAGCCCACCTACAGCGAGGTGAGCCGGGTGCAGGTTGCCGGCCCCTTTGATTACGAACTCAAAGACAGGAACATGTACCTTCTGGAGCGCCCGCGCTACAAGATCGGCGATGGCGCATGGCAGCCGGAAACGGCGATTACGGGCATCGGTCAGGCCGTGATCGCCGCTTCCGGCGCTCAGTCTTCCGGTGGCCGGGGCATGAGCCAGCCGTGGCGCGATAAGAAGTGGGGCGCACCGGCGGTTCCCCTCGGAAAGCTGACCATGTCGTTCAACATTGAGGTGGAGACTGTACCGCAAGGGGCACTGCAGCTGGCAATGGAGCGTCCGGAAAACTTTACCGTCACTCTGAACGGCCAGGTGTTGCCTGCTTCAGGCGTCAACGGGTGGTGGGTCGATCCGGCGTTCCAGACGCTTCCGATTCCCGCCGGCCTGTTGAAACAGGGCGCGAACGAACTGCTGGTCACAACGGAATACCGGAAGGACATCAATACGGAAGCGTTGTACCTGGTGGGCAATTTCGGAGTGCGCGTCGACGGCACGAAACGAACCATCACAACCCTGCCGGCCAGGCTGAACGTGGGCACCATTGTGAACCAGGGCCTGCCTTTCTATCGCGGCGAACTGGTCTACAAGATTCCGGTGCCGGTCAAGGCCGGCGCGGGGCAGCGGCTGTTCATCGAGACGTCCAGATTCGGCGCGGCGTGCGTCCGGGTGACCACCTCCAAGGGCGCCACTCAGGTGCTCGGATGGAAGCCCTATGCGGCCGACATCACCGGTGAAACCGGCATCCTGGCCGTATCGACAATGCTGACTGGGCAGAATGCTTTCGGATCCGCCGGCGGCGGACGGGGCGGCTTCATGATGGCTCCTCCCGCGACCGGGCCTACCGGAGCGACGGCAGGCGCAGGTCGCGGTGCGGCCCCCGGTGGCACTCCGACGTCTCCCGCCGGTGCACCCGGCGGTCAGGGCAGAGGCGGCGCGGTCCAGACAACTCCCGGAGTTCCGAATTTCGCCCCGGCCGGGTTGCTGGAGGCTCCCGTGGTCAAGATTATGGCTGTTACGATTCAGTAATCAGCCACAACGGTTATTTGCCGTATTCGGGAAATGACAGTTTTTTCTCGGAGCGCGACTCACTGAAACTCGTGCAGTAGATTGCCGGCTCATCCACCACGGGACACTTCGTCTCACATACGCCGCAGCCAATGCAGAGTTCAGGATCGACTACAGGAGCATCCAGGGCATACCTCGTTCCGTCGGGCAGGTCGAATTCTGTCTTCACCATCTGAATCGCCTTTGGCGAAGTCGGACACCTCTGTTCGCAGACACGGCACGGTTCGCCCAGCGCATACGGAAAGCAGCGATGTTTTTTTATCCATGCCATGCCTATTCTGGTTTGGAGTTTTCCTTCGATGGTCAGTTCTTGGATCGCGCCGGTTGGACAAACCTGGGTGCATAGGGAGCAATAATATTCGCAGTAGCCGATGCGGGGCACCAGAACAGGCGTCCAGATCCCGAGGAAGCCGGCCTCGCTGAATGCGTTTTGGAGGCCGTTTGTCGGGCAAACCTTCATGCACTCGCCGCACTTGATGCACTTGGCGAGGAACTGAGGCTCAGGCAAGGCTCCCGGGGGGCGGATGAGCTTTTCTGAAGGCCGTTCAGCGCCCGTCAGGCTGATCAAGGGAACCGTAGCCAGCCCAAGCGTGGAAGTGAAAATCATGTCCCGGCGCGAGAGGTTGACGGCGTATGAACCCGCAGTCGCCGGACGGAGCGGGTAACTGATGGCATCGTGCGGGCATTCGGCTGCGCACGTGTAGCAGTACATGCATTCAGCCCGGTTCCACGTTTCATTCGGGTGCGGAGTTGCCTGCGCCTGGCAATGCAGGGTGCAAAGACGGCACCCGTTGCAGCGGCTTGGATCGATTTTCAGCTTGACCAGATTCCACCGGCTGAAAAGCCCGAGCAATGCTCCTGCCGGACAAAGGAAGCGGCACCAGAACCGCGGCCTGACTCCGTTGAGCAGAATGACACCAAGGAAAATGAGCCCGATACCGAGGCCCTGCCGAAAAGTGGCATTGCCGGCCAGATCCCGCAGGTACCACGCCCAGCGCTCTCCCGGATACGGCAATCCTGCCTTGAGAAGAAGCGATGTGCCGGCGCCAATCGTCAGCGAGAATGACGGCAGCACCGCCGCGGTAAATGAGCGGTACAGGAAAGAAAGCGGATCCAGGAATCCGGCAAGATCGAGCGCAAAGACGCTGCAGATCAGAATGAAGACCAGGATGAGGTACTTCCAGCCGAGATGGTTGCCTTTGGGGAGCCGCGGCTTGCTCCACCTGGTTTTTCTGAACAGAAAGGAGGTGAAATGGTGCAATGAGCCCAGGGGACAAACCCAGCCGCACACATAACGGCCGAAGAGCACTGTGACAACGACCGTGACGAACCCCAGAAGAAAGGCCTTGAAGAATGTCCGGGAAGCCAGGAAGGTGGTCAATCCGAGCAGCGGATCGAAGTGAAAGAAACGCTCCACGGCTCCGATGTAGTCTTTTCCCGTGTGACGGGTTCCCAGAAGCAGATATAGGAACAGGCCGAAGAACACCGTCTGACTGAAGATGCGCAGCAGTTGCATCAGACGGTGCTTGCCGGAAAAAAATCCGACAAATCGGAAGCTCTTCCCGCCCATTATGGAATCCTGTCCTAAGGCTTAGCCAGGACGCTGAAGTTCCTCGTCAGGATGGGAAAAAGCTCCTTGGATCCTGTGGCAGGAAATTGCCTGAGCTTGCGCTGCAGAGATTTCAGCAACGCATCATCCACCGTGCCGTTCAGGATTTTGCGGGTTTCATCCCCGGAAATGTCCTCAAGATTTCCCGTAATCTGACCGATGCCCCTGTTTTCCGGGCAAGGATCCTGGCATCGTACGCAGCCCATCAACGCATGGTGATAGCTCCGGCGGATCCAGGACGGAAAATCACCGGGGTTCTCGTTGTACAGCGTAATGCACTTGTCGATGTCGATGATGAAATTGTAGCGCTGGATGCAGACTGTCGGGCAGATCCGGTCACAGTGGTCGCATCTCCGGCAGGCGTCCAGAACGTCAAGCGTCGTCCAGTTGTCTCCAGGAAACTGATAATCGGTGACGTAGGCGTACAGCAGATTGTAGCTGCCCATCCCATCGACGAAGATCAGGTTGTTCCGGCCGTAGCGCCCGAGGCCGCTGCGTGCCGCCAGCAGTTTCAGCGGGACGCGTGCCGTGATGTCAACGACGCGGCTTTCGGGTTTCTTGATGATGTCCTTCTGGACTGTGGTTCTCAGGGTCGCGGCATTCAAGTCATCGGTATAGTATTGAGGCGGCACCAGAACCCGGAAGGTTTGCCCGTCCAGAAGGAAATTTGCATACATCGGCTTTGTGAATGCGGCAATGACGACCACTGACCTGGCGCCGGGAAAATCGCCGGGGACCTTGAACGCCAGGGGATCGATCTGGTCACGAAATGCCTTGCTGCGGCTCAGGTTCGCGGCATTGCGGAATCTGTCATACTCCGCTTGGAGCTCAGGGAAACGGCTCACCGGCAGCGTCCGGTATCTGTAGGCAGGAATCTGAGACGGGTCAACCGGAGCGAACCTCCCGCGCCCGCCTCTGCCCCCGAAACGCTGAGGCAGGATGGCTCCTGCCATCAAAGCCTGCTTTAAAATGTCCCTCCTGGTGAGGGAAGATCTGCCAATCACATTCTCTGGTGACGCGGGGCCGGAATGATCGTGTTTCAATGAAATGCTCCTTTCGCTATTGCCAATACTCTCCGCGGTCCTTGCACAATCCGGGCACCGAATCCCGGGAGGCTCGCCGACTCCTGAGAAAACCTCACCCCATGGCAGGGGTTCGGCTCGACAATAGCAAATACGTACGTCGGCTGTGCTGTTACATTATTCTTTGCGGAAAATGCCGATCATTTCCTGATACGCCGCTTTTCCCGGATGTCAGAACCTGAAAACATAGTTGAACTTGACCCGGAAGCGGGTCTGTGCGGCTTCGAACCGGTCCAATTCGTTCTCCTGCCAGGCGTGGTTCAGCACGACGATGAACTCATTGCCCGGCGTGATGATCCAGCGCAGACGGCTCTGGAGCCCGATGTCTTTGCTCTCGGTATCATATTGCACATAGTTCGCCAGGGTAATGAATGGCGTGAAGGAGTAGTCGAGGCGGAACGTCGCGAGGCTCGTGTTGAAATTGCCCTGCTGCAGCCGCAGCCAGTTTTGTTCCAGGGACAGGGCCGTGCTCAGATGGCGGTCTTTCCTCCAGGTGGCCCCGATGGCAGCCTGGCGGCGAGTTCCGCCAAAAAACGATCCTGTGGCAAAATCTGCGGAAGCGGAGAACGGCCTGGTTTGCGAGCTTTCAAAGCGGAGGCTGTGCGTGCCAAAGGAGTATTCCCCGGTCGGCAGAAAAATCCCGTCCTGGATCTCCCACGGTTCGTAGAGCCTCTCGGTATTGTGTGAGTACTCATAGGTAAAGAATTCGCCGCTGTTGAACCTTGCCTGGAAGGGCGTCACCGTGAACTCGCGCGTCTCCGTGGATCCCTCCCGCATGTTGTAGTAGTCCGAGTATTCGAACTCGAAGGACAGCTGGCGGATATCCCAGAAATCCGGGCGGGGGCTGAGTTCGGCGCTCAATGCGGAGATCCGAACACCGCGCCGCGGCACAAATCCCAGCGCCGGATTGTAGTTCTCGCCGATTTTCATCCACTTATACTCCGCATTTACCAGATCGTTGGGAAAGGCGAGCGTACCCCCGAAAGCTGTGTCCCGTCCTTCGAGACCGCTGGTGCGGGTTTTCGACGCAAAGAGCATAAGGCTGAGGTTCTTTTCGCTCTTCAGGAAGTTTGAGGTCGCCAGTTTGAGATCGAAGCCTCCGACCTGATTGCTCGTTTCGCCGGTAGGATCGCCGTTGGTGAACAGCGCCCCGACATAGGACTGGCTGAAAAAATTCGCTTTGACCCGGCCGACGGCGAGGTTTTTGCCGGGCACAAGGACCGTGTCGTCACTCTTGAGATCTCCTGTCTGAACGTCCATCAGGCCGACATCAAGAGGACCGATTTTGCCGGTCAGCCTGGTTCCTGCGCGCAGGGGCACTTCCTCGCCCTCCACCAGGCCGATGCGCCGGGAGAAAAATGGGATCAGATCACCGCCACCCTGTTGTCCCGGCGGGCCCCCGCCGTCTCCTCCCTTGGCAAACTCGAAGATGCCGGCGTCTTCCAGAAAGAAGCCGCGTTTCTCGGGGAAGAACAGAGGGAAGCGGGTGAGGTTTATCTGGCGGGTGTCGACTTCCGTTTCCGCAAAATCTGTGTTGAAGGTCGTGCTGGAGACCAGGTTCGAGGTGATGCGATAGAAAATGTCCGCGCCGCCATTCCCGATTGCCTCAACCTTGTCGACGCGGGTGATGTCACGGGTAAATCCAAAAATGCTGTAGGGTTTTACATCGAGACCGATGCCCTGCGACATCCCGTCCAGGCCGGTGATGTGGCCGGCCCTGACCATCTGATTGAGCCTTACATCCAGCGAAGGAGAGGCCCACCGGGAGGTTTCCCGGACGCGGGCGAGGTAACGGGAAACGTTGAATCCCCATTCGGCCAGGCCCGGGCTGAAGCCGATCGTTTTGAAGGGAATCTCGAATTCCGCCGTCCAACCGCGATCGTCAACGCGAGTGCGCACCAGCCAGATCCCATCCCACTCCAACGCTCGTTCCTGGTTTTCAGTGATCCGCCCATCGACGAGAGCGCCTGCCGCGTTGGTGGCGAAGTAATAGGCGTTCCGGTGGTCATGGTAGGTGTCCAGGACAATCTCGATGTTATCGTTTTCACCCAACTCGGCGTCACGGCGCATCTCGGTGGCCACAATCTGCCTGGTGTTGCTGTCCAGGCAGCGGATGGCGACGTACAGAAATTCTTTGTTGTATGCCACCCAGACTTGTGTAGTCTCTGTCGGCGGTTCCCCGGGACGCGGTTCGACTTGCACGAGGTTGCTGATGGACGGGTTGCCCTGCCATACAGGCTCATCCAGCACCCCATCTACTTGAATCCTGGTGGTTATGCGGGAGGCAACGACATCAGAGACGTCGGCCGCCCACAAAGGCGAAAGAAACAGGAAGACAGCGGCCAGCATGAAGGATCCAGGCAGCCGCAGGCACGTGGAACGATTCGCGATCGTGATATGGAACATCTTCAGTCACACCCCTTCTTGTTTGGGAACTCCCGCTCCGGACCGATACGATCCGGCCCATCCGGACTCGGGGAAAAATACGCGGATCGGATCCGATGTTCCAGTTTTTTCGCCACTTTTTAATGATTGCCGCGATCCAGCGACTGTTTGCGGGTGAATTTTCGCAACATCTCCCGGAGCTTCATCACCTGAAAGCAATCCGGAAAATCCTCAAAGTAGCCCGAGAAAAAGTGGAACGCGGCAGTCCCGCTGCGTATCAAAGAGTGATTATTGGTATGGATAATGCGATTATCTCCCTCCGTTGCGTCACTTGCCGGGCACTGTCGTCCTATTGAAGGGGCGTGCACCGGAATGGATCGTGTAACAAGTCAGCGGTCTGCCGTACTCCAAATGAGAATGTCCGACTCTGCCGGCCCGGTCTTGATCGAGGCTGCGATAAAGGGCGACGAACCGGCATTTGCCGAGCTGGTCAGAAGATATCAGGCGGCGGTCTGGGGGGCCGTCTATCGGACTCTGGGCAATTCTTCGGAGGGCGAGGACGCAGTACAGGAGATCTTCCTCCGCGTTCTGGTTTCCCTGCCCAGGTTTGACCGGCAGCTTCCATTCGGGCCCTGGATTCTCCGGATTGCCAGCAACTACTGCATCGATCAGCTGCGGCGCAGAAAGACGCGCAAGTACAGGCTTTGGAGCGATCTCACCGAGGCCGAAGCGGAGCGCATTGCGAACAAAATGGTACACAAACCGGATGTCGGCAGCACGACGGTGGAGGATCCGGCCGCATACCTCGAAGTGGCTCGATCCCTCCTGGATCAATTGAAGCCCAAGCGCCGCATGGCTTTCGTCCTGAGGGAAATCGAAGGCCGCAGCTATGCGGCGGTGGCGAAGATCTTGGGAGTGCCGGAGGTCACCGCCAGAGTGCGCGTCTGGCGGGCTCGGGCTGACCTGCACCAGGAATTCTGCAGGTACTTGGCGAAACAAAGAGGAGGAACCAGAAATGAAAAAGCTCTGTGACTGGTTCAACCGGTATCGTGACGGGATGTTGACTCCTGATCAGCAAAAGCAGTTCGAGTCGCACATCGCTGTCTGTGAGGAGTGCCAGATCCGCGCTTCCTTTCTGAATCATCTGGTGCGTTCTGTCAAAGAGCAGGAGCCGCCGGCATTGACCGCCCGGCCCGTGATGGTTGCAGCCCGCGCCTATGAGAGCTGCAATTCGTGGGATGTCCAGTTTCTCTCCTGGCTGAGACCGGCGCCCGCCTGGTCCACGTTGGCTGCCCTGGTACTTCTACTCTCTCTGTTTGGGATTCTGCCATCTGTCAGCCTGCCGGGCGTGAGCGGAGAGTACGAAGAGTTGATGATGGAAAGTGATCCGGGCAGGCTTAGCGGCAATGCGCCCCAAGGTGAGACGGACGATGCCATCATGACCTGGCTTGAACAGGGAGGAAGCGCGAAATGAAAAACCGTACGCAGGCTCTGGCAGTCCTGATTGCGGTGTTTTTGGTCGGATGCGTCTTGGGTGTTGCGGGCTTCCGTCTCTGGGAGAGCAGGTCGCAGGGCGAGGCAGTTCCCCTGTTTCCGTGGCGGGAGCAAGGCCGTGCGGGCAGGCTCGTTGAGTTGCTCCAGCTCACTCCCGAGCAGAACGCGCAGCTCAATGCGATTCTCCAGGATACGCGCCGTCAGATCGATGCCAGCAGGCTGGACACCGAACGAAAAATGGACGCGATCCGCACCCAGGCAAATGCGAAAATCGAGGCGCTCCTGAACGATGAACAGAAGAAGAAGTTTGCTCAGTATGTAAAGGAAACCGGATCGCGCGGAGAATCCAGGGATTACCGCGGGGACCGGGGTGATCGTGGCGGCAGGGGCGGCCGCGCGCGGAGACCTTGACCCTTTACGGATGGCTGGTTTCTCGCCCCCCTGTTACTTTTTCTCCCCGGGCTTTGCCGCCGGCGTGATGATCTCGACGACGCCGGAGCGCTCCAGGTTGCGGATTGCGTTGGCGACTGCTTCCAGCTCCACGTCCGGGTACTCCGGTCCCAACACGTAGGCGAACTTGGATTCGGTGCTGCCGACCTGAAGGTTGCCGCATTCCGCGCGAACCGCGTTATATATTTCCAGGATACTTCTCTTGCCGTCGATGAAGTAGTTGACCGAAGTATTGGCGAATCCCGCAAGCCGCGGCGCCGGTGTGCCGGAAACCGTCGCCGGAGCGCCTCCCCGGGTGCCTCCGGGAGGCGGCCCGCCGCGAGTGCCCTGGCCCTGCTTCTGGGCCTCCTCGGAATACACCTTAAACCTCCTCCGGGGCACCATGCGGGCGTACTCCTTTTCTTTGTCGGTCAGGGCCGGGGCGGCCGGCTTGATCCCCAGCGCAGCACACTGATCCCGGTAGACGGCCTCGATGCGACTGGAGGCGGCGTCGCGCGCGGCTTCCAGGCCGGTCACCAGCATACGGAGGTCGGCCTCCAGTTGCGGAGATGCGGCCAGGGACCGTACGGATTCCACTCCTCCCTTCGCGCGCTGGAATGCGCCGGTGATCTTGGTCTGTGCGGCTGCGTGCTGGCCGTGGATTTTGGCCGGATCGGATCCGAGCAGGCGGACGCTCTGCCGGGCAACCTCGGCGATCCATTTGTCGCCGTTGGCAGCCGCTTCCCAGGCCAGGTTCCGGGCTTCGGCGGCGCCGGCGTTCGCCAGGTAGTAGAACGCCGTGGCCGCCATGAAACCGACCCGTTTCAGCTCGGTCGGATCCACGTGGATAATGCGGTCTTCGCTGCTGTGATAGAAATTGTCGGGCCAGTAGTTGAACTGCATCGCGGGGATGCCGGCCGCCAGAAACACGGAATGGTCGCTTCCCGAGGTGATGGTGGCCAGCGGGGCGAGACGGTAGTTGAAGGGGGCATTGGCGCCCTGAGCGGCACGGATCTCGGCCTGGTCGGTGAACAGGAGAAGATTCGCAATCAGATCATTGAGAAAACTCGGCCGGCCGTCGGGCGTCATCTTGACGCGCAGGTAGCTGTCCGTGGTCTTCATATTCGCGCCGGTCATATCGAAATTCAGCACGGCCAGGAGCCTGTCCTGGAGTTCCGGGTGCTTGTTCATGAAGGCCGTGGAACCGGATATCTCGTTCCCCCAGAGGAAATGGATGGTGCGGCGCGGCGGCGGCAGCGTGCCATCTTTGATCAGACGCGCGAGCGCCCGGCCGATCTCCAGTATCGTGCCGACGCCGGTGCAGTTGTCGTTGGCCCCGGGCTTGCTGATCGTTTCGTAGGCGTGCGCTACGTACAGCAATTCGCCGGCCGCCGCATCGGTACCCGGAATCCGCGCCGAAATCACGTTCATTCTCGAAGGGTAGGTTTTCGCCCGGACGTGCGCGCGCACCACGACTCTCTCGCCCCGCTCGAGATAGCCGCGCAGCTCGAGAAACTGGCGCAGTGACAGTGCAAATCCGAAACCGCCTTTGTCGGCCCGGGGCGAAACGCTCGCCCAGCCGATCTGGTCGAGGTTGTATCCGGCCGCGTTGCCGCTGACGCCGGCAGATCCCGTACCCAGGGCGCCCGCCGCATTTCGCTGATTCACGCCGCTGTTGAAGACCGCACCCACCGATCCGGAACCGAGTACGATCTTTCCGGCGACGTCTTTCCCGGCATAATCCGCCTCGCGCCCGGCGCCGACATAAACGACCTCGGCTTCGACATCCGCATTCATGCTGCCGGAGGCAAGGGATGTAGCCACCTGGTTGAGGCTGGCGATTTTTTTCTGTACCGGCTGGACGAGCCACAGGTCGCCCTCCTCCGCATCCCATGTGTCGCGCGAGGGGAAAAACTCCACCGCAACGCCGGACAGCCCCGATTGGGTCGCCAGGTCACGAATATAGGAGCTCTCGAAATATTGATTTTGATACTCCTCTGCCTGTCGATCACGCGTTCCCGAAAGCATCTGCACATGGAGGTACGCCTGTTCTCCGGAAAATTCGTTGAGGATCGGATCCCGGATGGCAGGCGGCACGAGGCAGCGATCAGGAGGGATCTGCGCGACGAGATGACCGCCCAGCGCTATGGCAATGGCTACGGCCGCCAACCGAACCGTGAACAGCACAGTTTGATTGCTGCGAATCATGAGATTTCCTCCCGATGGCAAACCTGTTGACGAAGGCCAGTCCGGCACGCCATATGCTGGTCTAAATGCCCGATGCCCGCCGGCTTGACATGAAGCCGATCCTTCTCCTCGAGGCGGAAGATACCGGCAACCTAGCGTCTCCTGGGGAGGAGTTTCTATCGCGATGCCCGCGCAGGCGCAAGTTAATTCGATGCAGTGCGGCGATGTAGCGCCAGATCGGCACGTCCACCGTTTCTGCTCGCGCGCCGCGTCCAGGGAAAAACGCATCACGTTCCTGAACCCGGCCCTGCTTCACGGCCTCGCGGCTGTTCCCCGGATGGCAATATCCCAAGGCGGCGTATGAACGCAGCACTCCAAAGGCGCTGTGCGCCACATCGGGGTCGATGCAGACGTCCGCACCGGGAACTTCCTTTCCATGAGGGCGTCTAATACAGCAGTTCCGCACCGCCGCGCACCATGTGCTCCGGCCCGGGATCATGAAAACCCAGACCCAGGGAGGGAAGTATGCGCTCGAAGTCTACCCTGTTTTGGATCATCGCGATGGCAACCGCAGCATTCTTTTTCCTGATCCTTCCGAATCGCTTCCTGTGGAGCTGGCCGGCTGGGCAGCAGCAGCTCGAATCCCGCGAGACTCAGGGAAGCCTGTGTGCGCGCGATGGCGCGGGCAGCGTCCTGGGCTGGTGCCCTCTCATTCACACGGAGGTAAACGCCGAGATCAGCGGCATCCTGTCGCGGGTCACCGTTCGCCAGGATTTTCAGAATTCGTTTGCTTTCCCCATCGAAGCGGTCTACACGTTTCCCCTGCCTCATGATGCCGCAGTTGATGCCATGACGATCCATGTCGGCGCACGGACCATTCAGGGAGTCATCAAGCGCCGCGAGGAAGCCGCGGCCGTGTATCAGCAGGCGCGCGCACAGGGCAGGCTGGCGGCATTGCTCGATCAGGAACGCCCCAATATCTTTACCCAACAGGTCGCCAACATCCTGCCCGGGCAGAACATCGAGGTCACCATCAGTTATGTCGAAACGCTGAAATACGAGAATGGCGGCTACAGCTTCGTTTTCCCCATGGTGGTAGCCCCGCGTTACATACCCGGCACGCCGGTCGGCAAGGAAGGCGGCGGCTGGTCGCCTGACACGCACAAGGTCCCCGACGCTTCAAAAATCACCCCTCCGGTGGTTCCCCCGGGGATGCGTGCCGGGCACGATATCTCACTCTCGGTCACCATTGAATCAGGTATTCCCTTCTCCAATCTGCGATCGCCGCAGCACAAGGTGGTGGTGTCCCGGCGCGATGCCCACAGCGCCCTGGTGCAACTGGCGGACAAGGATGTGATCCCCAACAAGGACTTCATTCTCGCCTACGACGTCGCCGGCGCCGCCGTCGGCGACGGGCTGGTGACGCATCGCACTGCGGGAGACGGCTATTTCATGCTGATCCTGCAACCGCCGCAGCGAGTGGCGCCGGAGCAGGTCGTGCCCAAGGAGGTGGTTTTTCTGTTGGACACTTCCGGTTCAATGGAGGGCTTCCCGATAGAAAAGGCCAAGGAGACAATGCGCCTGGTGATGGGCGGACTTTATGACCACGACACCTTCAACCTGATCGCTTTTTCGAATGAAACGCGGATCCTATTTCCCCAGCCGGTTCCGGCAACGGCGGAAAATCTCAACAGTGCTCTGACCTTTCTCTCCATGACCCATGGAAACGGCGGAACCGAGATGATGAGGGCCATCCGTGCGGCCCTCCAGCCTTCGGACGAACAGGACCACATCCGCGTCGTCTGTTTCATGACCGATGGTGAAGTCGGCAACGATATGGATATCATTGCCGAGGTGCAGAAATACCCGAACGCCCGCATGTTTGCCTTCGGCATCGGCAGCTCGGTAAACCGGTTCCTGCTCGACAGGATCACGGAGGAAGGCCGCGGTGCGGTCGAATACGTCGCGCTGACGGATGATGCCGGCACCGCCGCGCGCCGCTTCGCCGAGCGCATACGCAATCCACTGCTGACCGACATCCGGCTCGAATGGGGCGGTGTGCCGGTCACGGAGCTTTATCCTCGGCAAATCCCGGATCTCTTCAGCGCCGCACCGGTCGTGGTCTGCGGCCGTTATGGCCGGGGCGGCAGAGCGCTGCTGCGCCTGAGCGCCCGGGCAGGAGCGGGAGAATATGTGCGCGAGCTCGCAATTCCTCTCCCGGATAATGAGCCGCAGCACGACGTACTGGCAACCCTTTGGGCTCGCGAGCGTATCGACGCACTTATGGCACAGGACTTCCCAGGCATGCAGTGCGGCAGGCCGCGTGACGAGATCAGGGAAGCGATCGTCGAGCTGGGCCTGCAGCACCGGTTGATGACCCAGTTCACATCCTTCGTTGCGGTGGAGAACCGTGTGGTCACAGAAGGCGGGAAGCCGGTAACGGTCCAAGTCCCTGTGGAGATGCCGGAAGGCGTCAGCTACGCGGGAGCTTTTGGCACAAGCGGCATGCAGGCTCCGGTGGGTGTCTCAGGAGCTGTTGGGTGGGTGGCAGGAGGGGGACTTGGCGGATATGTCGGCGGCGTGGTCGGAGGAGTGGTCGGAGGAGTGATGGGTACTGTGCCTCCGCCGCCCCCGCCGCCTCCCAATCCCAAAAAGGTCGAGCCGATGCGGGTTGGAGGCAATGTCCAGCAATCCAAGCTGATCCGGAGGATCGAGCCCGTTTACCCGGAACTCGCCCATAGGGCACGCGTGGAGGCGATCGTAATTCTGGAGCTCAATGTTGATGCGCAGGGCAATGTAGCCGCCGCACGCGTCGTACGCGGGCATCCGCTGCTCGATGATGCTGCCGTCCAGGCGGTGAAACAGTGGAAGTACTCGCCGACATTGCTGAACGGCGCACCTGTGCCGGTCATAACCACCGCTTCGGTAATCTTCAAGGTCGGGGGCAAGCCCAGGCTGGATCCGGCGGTCGCCGGAGCGATCGCGCGGTTGAAGGCCGGAAATCCTCCCGGCCCCCTGGAAAGACCATTCATCACGGATGGTAAGGCTAGAATCAAGCTGACGTTGACCGATGATGCTGCCGGGTCGAGAGCCGGCCTCCGTGCTCTCGGCTTCGAGGCCGCCTCCTGGCCGCAGGGTGCGAGCACCATAGTCGGCCTGCTGGCAATTGACAAATTGGCAGCGTTGCTGGATCTCGATTTCGTAGCCTATGTGGAGTTCGCGCGCTAGGAAATGCCGGGCAGCCTTTCATGCGATGTGGCGCACGCGAGTGTATCAAAACAGCAGTGGTACTGTACCGATCTCAGCGGGTCGCTCGTGGTCGTGATCGTGATCGGTAGTTCGAATCGAATAAAAGCCGATCACGATCACGACCAAGATCACGATTACGATGGCATGTGCCATTCTCTATTCTCGGAGCGGTATAATCTGCACATGCGGATCCTGATGCAGTGGGCTGCGGTCGCCTTGATTACGGGGCTGGTGCTGCCCGAAGGCCCCGGCTTGCCTCAATCCAAACCGGGCATGGTCGGCGGCCACGTCCTGGCCTGCAATAACGGCGTGATCCCGGGCGCGCGTGTGCTGCTTGCCGGAAAACCCACAGACGTCCCAATCAGCGTCATCACTGACGAAATGGGGCGGTTCGGCTTTCCAGACCTGAGTGCGGGCACCTATTCCCTGGAAATCGTTGCGCCCGGCTTCCAGGTCTGGAAACGAACCGGCATTGAAGTAGGTGTGGGTGCGAACCTCGCGCTGGACGTCGTCCTGCAGCTCGCTGAACCCGATCGTAGCGCGGCGCGGCCGGAGGCTCTGCCTGACCTCTGGAGGAGTGTCGACGCGGTTGTGTTTCTCCGGATCCAGGAATCACTGGGCGCCAGGCTGCTGCGCACCGAGGGCCAGTGCACGATGGTCTGTACCGAGCACAGGGCAGCAGTTCTCGAAGTGTTCCGCCGCTATCGCGGCGAGCCCCGGGAATTCACCATGAACTTACTGCAGAAATCCGCCGGCACCTGGCGTGGTGAGAAAGTGACCGTTGCCGGAAGGAAGATCCCCGGCAAGCCCGGTGAAGAATTCGTGGCCTTTCTGACTTGGAGTGATGCCGGGCACGCCCTGATGGACACGATCCTTGTTCCGGTGCGCGACGGGCAGGTGCGGCATCCGTCCATCGAGGAACTTCAGAAAAGCATGCCGCTGGAGGCATTCCTCAAGATGCTGCGGGCCATGATGGAATAGGGTTTTCCGGGCAATGCCGCGCACATCGTGGATCCGTTCATTTATACCAGTAGGGCGTCGCCTTCGCCCAGGGTGAGCCCGCATATCTCCCGTGCAGCAGCTGGAAGGCCTTCCGTGAATAGGTGCCGCTGGCATCATCGGTGCAGCCGAAACGGGTGGCTTTGACCACCAGGTGCAGCGCCTCGGGAACGCGCGGATCCTGGGGATTTTTGGCCGCCCACGAAAGAACAATCTTGCCCAGGTAATTCGGCGCGGTCTCCACGGCTGCCAGCATCTTCCACTCGGCGTCGAACGCCGCTTTTTCCCCGGCACCCAGATATGCCGGAAACTCCGCCGGCTCGGGTGCTTTCTTCGGGTCGGAGTATCTGAAGTAGTTGTACCTGATACCGGTGGAATCCGCTATGTCGCTTCCGGCGTTGAACCCGCACCACCAGTTCTCCCGGAAATTGTCAATGCCGGCCACGTTCCGGCGCCGCACGCCGGCGTGAACATAGGGGCTCAATCCAGGGAAATGCAGCATCAGCACCGCCGATGCAAAACGTTGTGCCTCCGGGCCGGCAGCAGCAAGCCATGCCCGCAGATCGTTGGCCAGTTCAGGAAAGCACTTCCGGAGCTCCGGTGCCAGCCCCCTTGCAGCCGCTTGATTTGACAGCAGGATGGCGCGCACCCAGGCTGCACGGAGCACCTGCTCGTGCAAGTGGGCAGGCAAGGATTTGCTGAGAGCCGCCCGGCAGAGCTGCGCCAGGGGCAAGCCCGCATCGAACGCTCTCACCGAATCCGTGTCGAACCAGGGCAAGGTGAGCGGATCAGGCCCCTCACTCAAACCCCACAGGCTTTCGATCTCCGCGGGAAATCGCGGCGCGAATTGCAGGAAATCCTCGAGGCTGCGCGCGAGCCGCATACGCTGGGCAAGGAACAGATTCACCGATGAAGTGGCAAGTGAGGCCCGCAGGCCCGGCAGGATCTCATCCAGGGCGGTGCGTGCTTCGTCCTTCCTGCCCAATGCCTCAAGGAGGCGCAGGTAATGATACTGAGCCGTAGCATACGCAGGGGAATCAGGGGAAAGCTTGCGGGCGGCCGCGATCACCTCTGCCGATCCCGGATCGCCGGGTTTCATCCTGGATATCGTCGAAAGCAGCCATGCGGTGTTGCCCGTGGCCTTCCAGCGTTCGAAGGAGTAAGCGGGATCATTCCAGCCCGCCAGAATCCAATCCGTCATGTCGCCGGTCTGCCGGGCGCTCTCGAGCGTGAATCCCAGGCGGTAATAGCCGCTGAGCAAAAACTGGTAATCCGTCAAGTCCTGCAGGAAATCCGCAAAATTGGCAGGATTCTGCAGTCGCGCTGAAAGGGAACGAAGCTGGTCCAAGGGGTGAAGGCGCAGGGCAACAAAGCTCATCAGGCCGCGCGCCCCGTCTTGCAGCCCGCTGCCGGCTGCATCCTGCAGAACTTTTTGCAGCTCTGCCTCCGCCTGCCTCAGGATCTCCGCGTCGAACTTTCCATATTCGGTGGGCACGACGGCTTGGCGAATCAGGCACCTGGCGATCAGATACGGCGCAAGCCGGCACCAGGGAGAGGACTTCTCGGCTGCTATGGCGCGAAACTGCCGGGCTGCCTCGTCGTATCGCATGGCATAGAAAAGCGCCGCGGCAATCTGGTATTGCCGATCGTATTTCAGCGGCTGGGGCAGCGATTCCTCCGCGGCCGGAGGAATCACGGTCCCTGCCGAGCAGTTGGCGAATACGGCGTCCTGCGCCGCAACCCAGTCCCGGATCCCCGGATGGTCGATGCCGAAGGCTCTGATGCGGTCCTCGAGCGTGGCGCGCGCGTTCCGGAATGCATCGTCCGGACAATTCGGGAATTGCTGCCATGGATCGCCCCAGCTCCGGAAGAGACCGATCTTTGTGGATGCGCCGGCGGGATTCACCTTGCCCCGGGCGTCCAGCCACTCCTGCAGCGGCGAGGCGGCGGGTTGAGCCGTCATTTCCCCCTTGGAAGCAAGAAAGGCCTTCTGCTCCGGCGCCGACAGGGGATTCCCTGACAGGTAGCGGTACGCGATGAGCAAATACGCCCGGCCATAGGTCTGTTGCAGCACGCCCAGACGGCCTTTGACATATTCATCCAACGGCAGGGCCGGACGCGATGTTGTTGTGAAAATCGACTGGGGGAAAAACGGACCGCAGCTGGGGAGATCCGAGGGACTGAACACCAGAGTGCCGAGCAACACAGCCATCATCCATGCCTGCTTTCCTTTCATTGCAGTTCCCTCGCTACGCGCAATGCATCGTTCACGGACTCTCTGGTCCAGGACTTGGGATTGAAAATATAGATCCTGCGGCCGCCAGGTACCCGCGGCGGCAATTCGTCAAGGGAGACTCCGATGCTGAACCGGGATCGGGCTGCACGAAAATCGCCGCTGCGCAACAAGCGACGCGCTGCCGCATCTCCGGCGCCCATTCGGAACAGCATGGGAACCGCCTCGTCCACAGGCAGGCCGGAGATCCAATCGTCGTACAGGCACCAGGACGTGAGGGCGGTGATCGAGAGTTTCATCCCGGGAGGCAGCTGCGGTCGAAGTTCTGCCAGCAGATTCCGATAGAAAGGGCGCTCGGAGGCCACGGCGTCAAAATCGATCTGAATGCCTGCGGCGCCCGTTGCGGCGGCGGTGTCAAGGATATGCCGGATTGTCTCTCTTCGAATCCGATCATGCAGCACCGAAGATCCAGTTTCGATGCGTATGACCGCGATGGCACATATCCCTTCGGGAAGCCGGATCGGCTGCATTCTCGGCCTGGCGGTAACGCGCACATCTTCAAGCGTCAGGGTCATCGCCAGCACGGCAACCCCGGCCTGACGTGGATCGAGATATTCCAGGTTTTCCGGCCTTTCCCAGGCCCAAAGAAACACACGGGGAAAATCAGCCAGCGGATCTCCCAGCAGATAGGGGCGCCCCCATCGCCAGGTCATCGACCCAACGTTGCCGATCAAGAAGAGGAGCAGCAGCATGCCGGCTGATCGGACCCAGAGAGACTTCGTGCGCGACATCTCAGTTCTTCCCTGAAACCACGGAATACACCAAAAACACCAAAATGTCCTCTGCTTTTTCACCCTCTCCGAAAATAAACGTTTTGCTCTAAAAAGCAGCCACGGATTCCACGGATTTCACTGATTGCTGTCTCTCGCGAAGAGGCCCGTCAGTCAAATCTGTGTAATCTGTGGAATCCGTGGCTGGTTTTTCTTTTTCATGCGTCGCCGGGCGCGCCGAAGACGCGTGAGAGGGTGCTTCCCAAACATGGCCGGTTCGATGTAGTCTGGTTGCCGGCAGAGATACAGGCATCGTCCAGGCGAACATCCGGCGTGCAACTCCCGGCAAGGAGGTTCTGAAGTGGAGGCTTTTCAACTGTTGGAGACGGTCATCGTCACGGAGGATGTGCCAATGTACGGGGTAGCGGCCGGCGATGTGGGAACGATCGCCGATGTGTACACCCAGGGATCGCTGGCCTACATGGTTGAATTTGCCAGCGCCGACGGTTCGACACGCATATCAGCGCCGCTTGCTCCTGCGCAGCTGCGCAAGCCAACGCCCGCGGATGTATTGACCACCCGGCAGGCAGCACCGCCTGATTGAAACGAAGCTCGTTTCCGGCCGGCTATTTGATGGCAGGGACGGTCTCCGACGTGCGCATCACCGGATACACGGGCGGCTGTTGCGCCAGAAGATCCTCCATGAGGCCCCAGGCGGCCAGGCTATCCTCCGAACGCGGCTCGAGCAGCATCAGGACAAGACGGCCCAGCGGCTGGTCGACAGGCACCATGAGAATCCCGGCCGGCACGCTCAATTCCGTGGCTTCCCACTTCCCTGCCAGCGCCCGCGCCCGGTGCCCCTCGTAATCACGTTCCGCCTGAGTCGAGGATTCAATCCTGAACTGTTCACCCTTGATGGTAAGCGCCTGGTCGAGTTTTGAGAAGGATATGCCGTGTGCTTCCAGGCGGTCCTGCGCCAGGCGCGACGCAGGCACAAAATACACTCGCGGGGCGATCGTGGTCTCACTCGGCTCGAAGGAGATGTACTGGTACATCCTCTCCGGCTTGCTCACGTCGAGACGGCGCCGCATCATCTGTCCCGTGTACGGGTTCTTTTCCGTCGTCACCTCGGTCACCAGGATCTCGACCTGTTCGGCGGACTTGACGGCCTTCCCCCGCAACGCGACCTCACGGCCCGCAATCGACTGCCGATCGGCATCCTCCGTGGCTTTGTTGATTTCCGCGCCGTGCATTTGCGCGTAGTTGCAGATTTCTTCCACGAAACGCCGCGCGGCCCTGATGCGGTCCTGAAACGGGAGGAAGCTGAAGGTCTCGCTCAGGATCCCAAGCCGGTTGTGCAGGCCGACCATGTTGATTCCGTAGCGCGCGGTAGGTTCCGTGGTGTAGAAGGCGCGCTCCGTGGGCATCCCGCTTCGTCCACCCGGCATTTCACCGCGTCCACCCGTCGGCTCCCCTCTGCCTCTGGCACCTGCCGCAGCGGCCTGTCCTGCGGGAACGCCGCCGCGCCCTCCCGGCATTCCGCCGCCGCGGCCGCCGCTCGGGAAGTTGCCGTAGTAGTAAAAGTCCATGCCATCCTTGGCCTTGACCGTTTTGGTTACTGCAGGGAGAAGGCCGTTGCGCAGGATGTCCACGACGCCGGCAGCGGTCACCGGATGCAGCGGCGGCGCGTAGGTGATCTGGTAGCCGTGCGCCGAACCGTCCGTAGTGTGCAGGTCCACAACGATGTGGGGATCGTACCGGGACATCATCAGCGCAAACGCGCGCGTTTCCGGGGCGTCAAGCTTCATGAAATCACGGTTAAGATCATAGTTCTGTGCATTCTGGCGTTGCCCCATGCCGCCAACAGGGCCGTTCTGCGAGCCGCGGTTGGTCAGGTTGATCCTTTCGTTGCCGTCGGCGTTGTAGATCGGATTGACCATGAGGACTATGGAATTGAACCAGCCTGCGTGCTGCCCGAGCCCGAGGTCGCGCAGGATCTCCAGACACGCTTCCTTGCCTTCCACCTCGCCGGCATGGATATTCCCCTGGACGTAGATGCGGGTTTTGCCTGTCGCCTTGACGGCTTCCGGGCTTGCATCCTTGGCGCCGATCACGGCCAGCGGCAGCGCCCGTCCCTCAAAGGTGTAGCCGTACGTTGTCAGGTGGACGCGCGGCGACGCCGCAGCCACTGTTTTCATAAACTGGATCACGTCGTCGTACCGGCTGGTCTCGGCATAGTTGGTGCTTTCGGGGCGTGTCTTGAGCGTCTTCAAGGAAGCCGCAGGCGCGGCCGCCTTGCCGGCGCCTTGCATCCGCGCCGGGGCGATCAACAGTAGGGCCAGCATGAGAAGGATGCCGGATCTGCAAAACACAGTTGCGATAGCGCGGTTCGAATTCATGAATCCCCCTTTGAACAGCCTGCTGCTTGCCGATTCCGGACGCGAGCTGACGGACGATATTAACAGCGTAGGGCGGTTGTAATGCACCATCTCCCTGGTATCGGCATGGCGATAGTCCCTGCCATTGCCTCTACTCCCAAGCGCCCGCCATCCCTGCCGCCGACAACGCCAGTGTGCGCCATGATAGCGGGACCAGTACCAGAGGTCGAGCGATTTCACGCCTCAAGCAGGAAGTCAGGCCGCTCCCGTGTGACGGCAACCGGTATGGCGGTCACTTTTCGGCCGGCGCTCCCCCGGTGGAGAGCTCGTACTGCACCTGCTTGCGAAACGCTATGGGATCGGCGATATCCTTGAACGGCTCCTGCGTCCCGCCCGTGCCCGTGACGATAATGGTTCCGTAGTTGAAGATCCTGCCGGGAATGCTCTGATCGACACCTACGGTTTCGATCTTGGCAAGCACCAATTCGAGGGTGCGCCGGTTAATCAGGCCGACTTTGACTATGACCCGTTTGTTGGTGACGGCGAATTCGGAGGTCGCGTACCGGATAAACCGTGGGAAGGCCACTGCGACCGCGAGCACGAGCAATATGGCCCCGGTTATGACCGCCGCCAGCCGGTTCCCGACAAAAATCTCGATCAGCACGGCGGCAGCAATTCCCAGAATCGCGATGGCGGCAGCAGGCAGAAAGATGATTTTGTGAAGTTTGGCGCGATAGACGACTTGTTCGCCCTGCAGCAGGTTTCTTTCAACGTAGCTCATGAGCGCTCCTTTGCCACGGGAGTACAGCAAAGAGCTCCCTTGATGTACTCCGCTGGCGGCCTTTGGGCAGTTTCGGGTTGTAAGAATAGCGCGGTCGACCCGATCGCCGCTACCGGAAACCGCGGCGGCAGCCTGCCGCACCGCGGGAGCAGGCCTCTCATGCGCCGACTCGCGCCCGGCGACGCATAAAAACGTTCGGGGTCGGGATCGGGGTCGTAATCGCAGTCGCTGTCGGCTTTTGAATCCTTACGGCAGCCAAACCGACTGCGATCGCGACGGCGACTGCGATCCCGATCCCGACATTGGTGGCTATTGTTCTATTTTCGGAACAGCTGCTCATGCGCTGTGGCGCACCCGGTGACGCATGAAAAAAACGGCAGGCAGCCTCGATGAGGCGACAGGTAATAGCCTCGGCCGTAAGGCCGAGGTTATCGGACCCTTTGGTGCGAGCGCCGAAGGTGCGGCACGAAGCATGCGTGCCGGTCCTTCGGACCTTAATCCCTTGCCTGATTACACCACGCCCTCACGGGCGCGGCTATTCACTGGCGGCGCTTCGCGCCTCGTTTGCCCGGCGGATTGGGCGGTGTTTTCGGAACAGTATGGTTACCGTCGACCGGCAAAAAAACGATGCATAATCACATCCCGAGGAATATATTGGCGTCACTTGCCGGATTGGCACGCTGCCAGGGCTGAAGCCAGCAGCAAACGGACGGCATTTTCCCAGCCGGGCATTTGCGAAGGAGAAATGTATGGCGTCCCGAAAATCGATTTTTCTTATGCTGTCGACCGCACTGCTCATCGCCGTCCCATTCGCCGCGCGTGCGCAAACCAAGGCGATGAACTCCATCACTGCGGACGACCTGCGCATGCATTTGATCATGGTCGCCAGCAGCGAAACCGAGGGCCGATACACGCCATCCACAGGCGTCAACATTGTCTCGCGCTACCTTGCCACGATGGCGGAACGCTATGGATTAAAGCCCCTGATGCCCAATGGTTCCTATTTTCAGGACATCCCCCTTCTGATCCCTGCCGTCTCCGAGCACAAATCTCGTCTGCGCGTGATATCGCCGATGGGGGAGGAGATCTATCCGTATCCTGAAAGCTTCGGCGGGAGCTTTCGCACTTCGGGAGTCTGGGGCAGCGAGGTCGTGTTCGTCGGCTATGGCCTGAGCGCACCAGACAAAGGCTGGGACGACTACGGGGACACGGATATAGCGGGCAAGGCGGTCATCATGCTGGCGGGGCAGCTCCCGGAAGGCCATGCACTGCGCGCACCCGACCTTTTGGCAACCCGATCTTCCGTGCCTCGGGCCAAGGGCGCCGCCTTGATCCTTACCGTGATCAGCCCGGAGCGGGAGAAGGAAATGGCCACGAGCAACACCGGATTTCAGCTCACGCTGCGCCCGACATTTCCCGGCAACTATCCGACCCAAAGCACGGCGCGAGCCGGCGCGCCTGCTCCCAAGCAGCAGCCGGCTGCTGGGGCGCAGCCACAGGAAACGCGTCCCGGCCCGGCCCCCGTTTTCTGCGACATCCGCCATGAGACGGCGGCAAGCATCCTGGGCATCAAGCGGAGCGAGCTCGACGCCATGTTCGACTCCATCGCCCACGCCCGGCAGGTCCCGAGGCAGGAGATCGACAAGCGGATCGAACTGTCGGTTGTCGCGGAAAGGCGCACCGGCAGCTCTCCCAACGTGCTCGCGGTGCTCGAAGGCTCAGATCCGATCCTGAAGGACGAGTACGTGGTGATCAGCTCGCACCATGATCATCTGGGCGTGCGCAGCGGGCAGACGCTGAACGGGGCTGATGACGACGGATCCGGCACGGTCGGCATGCTCGAAATCGCGCAGGCCCTCACAATCGAGCGGCCGAAGCGCTCGGTAATCTTCGCCTGGTTCACCGGCGAGGAAATGGGCCTCCTGGGCTCGCACTATTTCGTCAATAACTGCCCGGTCCCCCTGGAAAAGATCAGCGCGGACCTTAACCTGGACATGATCAGCCGAAATGATCCGAACAGCCTCTTCCTGATTGCCTCCGACAACCTCAGCACTGAACTGGATGGCGTCATCCGCAGCCTGAACGAGAAAACCTCCAGGTTGAAGTTCGATTACGTGTACAATAACCGGACGCACCCCGATCGCTTTTACTACCGGAGTGATCAGTATCCATTCGTCCGCGTCGGCATTCCGGCGGTGTGGTTCTTTTGCGGCACGACTCCGGACTATCACACGGTGCGGGACACCATCGATCGGGTGGACTTCGGCAAGATGGAAAAGGTGACGCGGCTTACGTATCTGGTCGCCCTCGAGATCGGCAACAAGCCCGGGCTGCTGAAGCTGGACGCCAATCCCGACGTGAAGGTGCGGGGCAAGCACAACACCTCGGTCGAAAGCATCCGATAGCAACCTGCAGCCACGAAATACACAAAATGGACGAAAGCAACGCTTTCGGGCTTTCGTGTGTATCGTGGTTATGGAGGTTTAGCATGACCCGGCCCACTTTTCCTTATCACCTGCGCCCGGAAAGCCGATAGAGCCGGGGAGGAGCCATTATCCCAGGGAGAGACTGGCATGGGCATTCCGGACAAGATACTCGACGGCATCGATCGGCTCGAACCGCTGCCGATTACGGTTCAGAAACTTCTGGTGGCATTGAACGACGCTGAAGTGGACTTCAGCGAAATCACGGAAGCCATCGAATTTGACGGTGCCATCACTGCGAACATCCTGCACACCGCCAACTCCGCCGCCTACGGGGGCCGTGTCCGTGTCGAACATGTCCGGGACGCGGTTGTGCGCCTGGGAACCGTGACCCTTCTGGACATCATGCTTATCGGGCACTTGAGGTCCCTCCGGGTTTCTGCACCGCATTATGGTTTGTCCGAAGATGATCTCTGGCTGCATGGGGCCACCGCATCGTTGGCCGTAAAAGCTCTTATCGAGGAGACGCATAACCGGAAAATCCCTGAAGCGTCGACGATTGCGGCCCTGATTCATGACATAGGCAAGCTGATCCTGGTGCGCTATCTCAAGAAGGAGGGCCCGGACATCCGCGGACTTTGCCGGGAGAAAAACATCTCCTTCGTTGAGGCGGAGAGAGAAGTCCTGGGATGCGATCACGCCGAGGTGGGCGGCGCCATGGCGCGCAAGTGGCTGTTCCCGGAGCCGATCACAGCAGCTATCGAGCGCCATCATGACGCGGCTTCGGCAGAGCACGACCTGATGCTGGATGCAGTGATTCTGGCAAACCTGACCGCCCATACCCTCGCCGCGGAACCCAGGCCTGAAGAGATCGTTCTTCCACCTGAGTACGCCGGCCCGAGTCAGCGCACCCGACTTGCAGCCGATGGCTTTGCCAGGATTTGTGCCCAGACGGATGCCTGGGCGCAGGACCTCAAGCAAAGTTACGGCTTGCACGGGTAAGCCCTGGGCTCGCCGGGCTCCCAGCCCGGGATTCGCGAATGACCAGGGAATTTCGAATTGCGGATGCTTATCTCCCGGTGAAAGCCGGTTTGCGTTTTTCCAGAAAGGCGCGCACTCCCTCTTCTTTGTCCCCACTGGAAAAGCAAAGCGCAAAAAGATCGCTTTCTACCTCCAGACCGGTGGCCAGGTTCATGCAGGCGGCATTTTTCACGGCCTTTTTTGCCATTGCCAGTGCGACCGGGCTCATCTCCGCAATCCTGTTGGCCAGCTCCATGGTCTTGGCCTCCAGTTCCTCCGGCGCCACAACCTGATTCACGAGACCCAGGCGCCTGGCTTCCTCGGCATCGATCATGTCGCCGGTCAGTATCAATTCCAGCGCTTTTCCCTCGCCGATCAAGCGGGGCAGCCGTTGAGTGCCGCCGCCGCCGGGTATGAGGCCCAGCTTGATCTCGGGCTGTCCGAACTTCGCTTTTGTCGAGGCAATGCGGATGTCGCACGCCATGGCAAGCTCGCAACCGCCACCCAGGGCATACCCCTGAATCATGGCGATCACCGGCTTGGGGCAATCCTCCATGGCATCAAAGGCGCGGCTTCTGCACATGATGTCGCGCTGCTCGAGGGCGGTGTTGCCGGTAAATTCGCTGATGTCCGCGCCGGCGATAAAGGCTTTCTCCCCCGCGCCGGTCATCACAATCACCCGGACGTCCCGATCCTGGCCCAGATCTCTGAACGCAGCCAGGATTTCCTCCCTGGTACGGACATTGAGAGCGTTCAGCTTGTCCGGCCTGTTGACCGTGACCACGGCTACCGGCCCCCGCTTTTCCACGATTAGGTTGAGGTAATCCATAGAGCCTCCAAGATTGGCTGATTGGACGGGCCATTGTAATCGACACACCGCAAAGTTATCCACTAGATCGTTCCCATGTGATCCGCAGCGCGCACGCCTCGTGGATTTCCCGGTTTGGGTTTCATCCCGTATAATGGAAGGGTTGATCCGGGATGAAGCGACTGAAGCCGTGAGAGAGGTGCAGGTGGAAGCGACGGAATTCGAAGCGAAACCCAAGATCCGAGGATTGCTGGAGCTTAAGGAGGAAAACCTCCGGGCCGACACCAACAAGCTCACTCGTTACGACCCGCTCAAACGGTATCTCTACGAAATCAGCAGGTTCCGCACCCTGAGCCGTGAGGAGGAGCACGACCTGGCGGTCCGTTACCGCCAGACCGGAGATCGGGACACCGCCTATCAGCTGGTCACTTCCAATCTGAAGCTCGTGGTGAAGATCGCCATGATGTATCACAAAGTCTACCGGAATCTCATGGATCTGATCCAGGAAGGCAACATAGGACTGCTGCAGGCGCTGAAACGTTTCGATCCGACACGTGGCACGCGGCTGCCGACCTACGCCGCCTGGTGGATCAAGGCCTATATCCTCAAGTTCCTGCTCGACAATGCCCGGATGGTCAGGATCGGCACCACGAACGAGCGGCGCAGAATCCTGATGAATCTCAATCGTGAAAAGCGCGAGCTGGAAGCACGCGGCATAACCCCCACGGCACAACTTCTGGCCGAGAATCTAGGCGTGGACGAGCAGGAAATCCTGGATGTGCAGCAGGGCATGGCGAGCCCGGATGTGTCTCTGGACGCTCCCGTAGGCGGCGAGGATACCGACCTGCGCTACATCGACGGCCTCCACCGGATGGAGGAAAGTGTCGACGACAAGATCGCTCACGGGGAGTTCCGGGAGATGCTGGAGAGCAAGTTCGCGGAGTTCGAACAGGGCCTCGCCGAAAGGGATCGATTGATCTTGAAGCAGCGGCTGCTGGCGGAGGAACCGGAAACCCTTCAGCAGATCGCCGACCGGTACGGTATCTCACGCGAGGCTGTGCGGGTTGCCGAGAAGAAACTTGTCACCCGTCTGAAGAAATACATGACCGAGACGTTCCACGACGTGCTCGCAGTCGAGTTCAATCTCAAATAACAAGACCACGAAATACGCGAAACACACGAAATGCAAAAAGTGATTTCGTGTGTTTCGTGTATTTCGTGGTTTCCTCTCAGCAGCAGCGGCTGGGCCGGGTGTACTTCTCTTCCAGACGCTTGAGGAAAAATTCCCGCTCCGAGGGCACGTCGTGCTCCGGGTGCCGGGCACGCAGATGTGCGCAATACCGGCGGTAATCCGCTTCGCCGGTCAGTTCAGCCAGCGCTTTCCAGAGTGAAGTCAGGAATCGCATGGTCATTCCCTCCCCAGTGCCGAAACCGCGTACTCGGATTCCTGCAGCCGTGCGACTTTCCTCTTGAGCAGAATCGCGATCCACTCGCGCATAGAGGCGAGCACGATCACCAGCACCAGCACGGCGAACAGGCCTGTCACCACCGCATCGAGCCGGTTGTTGAAGATCAGCCTTTCCGTCGCGGCGGCCTGGCCGGCGGCGACCTGGCCGCTGGTGAGCAGGCCGCTCAGACGATCGGCCTCGGCCAGGAAGCCGATGCGCGGTTGGGGATGAAACATTTTCTGGTAGCTTGCCGTCTGTGTGGCCAGGACCAGCCAGACCATGGGGACTAGAGTCACCCAGGCAAAGCGGGCTTTATTCATTTTGATGAGGATGGTGGTGCCCACGCTCAATGCCACGACGGCCAGCAGCTGATTGGCGATGCCGAACAGCGGCCACAGGCTGTTGATGCCCCCCAGGGGGTCCATGACTCCCTGATACAAAAAGTAGCCCCAAGCCCCGACCATCAAGGCGCTGGCCAGGATCACGCTCGGGTACCAGCTCGTTCGTCCCAGCGGTTTCCAGAAAACCCCCAGCAGGTCCTGGATCAAAAACCGGCCAACCCTGCTGCCGGCGTCGAGCACCGTCAGGATGAACAGTGCCTCGAACATGATGGCAAAGTGGTACCAGATGGCCATCAGCCCCTTGCCGCCCAACGTGCCGGAAAAAATGTGCGCGATGCCGACGGCGAGCGACGGGGCGCCCCCGGTGCGGGCGAACAGGCTGCTCTCCCCCACCATGCCGGCCAGGTCGGCCATTTGTGATGAGGTGACCGGATATCCCCAGGAGGATATGGCTGCGGTGGCCGCGACCGGATCGGCTCCCACGATCCCTGCAGGGCTATTGATGGCGAAGTAGACGCCCGGCTGGAGAACGCATGCGGCGATCATGGCCATGACGGCGACAAAAGATTCCATGAGCATGGAACCGTAGCCGATCAGGCGCGCCTGACCCTCTTTCCGAATGAGTTTCGGGGTGGTGCCCGAAGAGATCAAGGAGTGGAAACCTGAGACCGCGCCGCAGGCGATTGTGATAAAAGCAAAAGGAAAGATCTTGCCGGCGAAGACGGGACCGGTGCCGTCGATGAAGCGGGTCAAGGCGGGCATGGCCAGAGTCGGCCGCACGGCCAGTATCCCCAGGGCGAGCAGAAAGATCGTGCCCAACTTGATGAAGGTGCTGAGATAGTCGCGCGGCGCCAGCAGCAGCCAGACCGGCAGCACGGATGCAGCGAAGCCGTAGGCGATGATCAGGAGCGCCAGGTGGCGCGCATCGAAGGTGAACCATGAAGCCAACAAGGGGACGCGGGCGACGTACTCGCCGCCGATGACGGCCCCCATGACGAGCAGAAAACCAATCAGCGAGGTTTCCAGCACTTTGCCGGGCCGGATAAAGCGCATATAGATGCCCATCAGGATTGCGATGGGAATGGTCATGGCGAGGGTGAACGTGCCCCAGGGGCTCGCCTTCAGCGCGTTGGTCACCACCAGGGCGATGACCGCCAGCAGAATGACCAGGATGGAGATAATGGCGACCAGGGCCGTGAAGCCCGCAACGGGGCTCACCTCCTCCTTGGCAATCTGACCCAGCGATTTGCCGTCACGGCGCATCGAGGCAAACAGAATCACGAAATCCTGAACGCATCCCCCCAGGACGGCGCCGATCACGATCCACAGCGTGCCCGGAAGATAGCCCAGTTGCGCCGCGAGCGTGGGGCCCACCAGCGGGCCGGGCCCCGCGATGGCGGCGAAATGATGCCCGAGCACCACCCACCTGTTGGTGGGTACGAAATCACGGCCGTTGTCCAACCGTTCGGCCGGCGTGGCCCGCCGGTCGTCCAGTTCGAGGACTTTCAGCGAGATGAAACGGCTGTAGAATCGATAGCCTACCAGGTAGATGCACACGCTCGCCACGATCAGCCACATGGCGTTGATGGGCTCGTCCCGGCGCAGCGCCACCGCACCCAGGGCTCCGGCCCCGGCAACGCTGACCATGAACCACAAAACCCTGCCCGTGATCTTACGCCATCCCCTTCCAGCTGCATCCGTCATAAGCCCTCCCGGCTCTCCTTCCTTGATGATTTTCTAGAGCCTATGCGGAAGCCCCATCCGATTGCAACCCAAGATATCCGTCTTTTTTGTCAATTGACAGGCAGGCAGAACCGGAATATCCTGCGCCTTCTGAGTGAATTGTAAGACTGCATCCGGTACTCCAAGATTGCCTGTGTTTGCGCAGGCTGCTTGGGAGTTTTGGGACCAACACCCGCACATCCATCAGTACCCGCTTACTGGGAGTCGCAAGGAGCTTATAGCATGCAGCATACATCTCATGATGTCATAATCCTGGGAACCGGACTCGCCGGGTTGCGCGCCGCCCTTGAGATCTGCATCAGGACCAAGGGCAAAGCGGACATCGGCATTGTGTCCAAGGTACAGATCATGCGTGCCCATTCCGTGTGCGCCGAAGGCGGTACGGCTGCGATGATGCGCCCCGAGGAAGGGGACAGCTTCGAGCTCCACGCCTGGGATACGGTCAAGGGTGCCGACTTCCTAGCCGACCAGGACACCGTGGAGAGGTTCGTCCATACCTCACCCGATGAGATCCGCCTGCTGGAGCACTGGGGAGTCCCGTTTTCGCGCCGTGACGACGGACGCATCATGCAGAGGCCGTTCGGCGGGCATTCCTTCCCACGCGCCTGTATGGCCGCCGACAAGACCGGCTTCTTTGAGGTGCAGGCCCTGTACGACACGCTGCTCAAGTACAACAACTTCAGGCGCTACGACGAGTGCTTCGTCACCTCGCTGATCGTGGAGGGAGGCCGGTTTGCCGGCCTGACGTTGTACGACGCACCGACGGGGGAGTTTTCTGTATTGCGCGGCAAGGCATTGCTGATCTCCTCGGGCGGCCTGGGAAACCTGTACGGTTTCACTACCTACTCGCAGACCGTCACCGGCGACGGCCAGGCCATCGCCTACCGCGCCGGCCTGGCGCTGGAGGATCCGGAATTCCTTCAGTTCCATCCCACCGGCCTGATTCCCTCCGGCATCCTGATGACCGAGGGATGCCGCGGCGAGGGCGGCTACCTGCGCAACAACAAGGGCGAGCGCTTCATGGAAAAGTATGCTCCCAAGATGATGGAGCTCGCGCCCCGCGACATCGTGTCCCGCTCCGAGATGACGGAAATTCTCGAGGGCAGGGGCTTCCCGGGGCCTGAGGGACTGGATTATATTCAGCTTGACCTGACTCATCTGGGAGCCGACAAGATCAACAAACGCCTCCCTCTGATCCGCGAAGTGTGCATGAAATTCCTCGGCATCGACCCGATCACGACCCCGATCCCGATCCGCCCCGTGGCCCACTATTCCATGGGCGGCGTGGAAGCCGATATCAACGGCCGGACCAGGGTGGAGAACATCTGGGCCGCAGGAGAGGTTGCTTGCCATTCCATGCACGGCGCCAACCGGCTGGGCTGCAACTCCACAGCGGAGTGCGTGGTGTGGGGCGGCATCACCGGCGGTGAAATCGCCAAATACCTCGGCGGGGGCCCCAAGCTGGGCGACATGCCGGAGGCCAAGGCGCGCGAGGAGGAAAAACGCATCTTTGACGGCCTGCTGAAGAAGAGCGGCGCCGAAAAACCGGCGGATATCCGCCGGGAACTGCGGACCCTGATGGACAAGCACGCGGGCGTGTACCGCACGGGGGCGTCCATGAAGCAGGGATTGGACAGGATTGCCGAGCTGAAGCGGCGTTTTCAGAACATTACCGTGCAGGACAAGAGCCGCATATACAATTCCAATCTCATTCAGACGCTGGAAACCGAAAACATGCTCGAGCTGGCGGAGGTGCTGCTGTTTGCCGGTCTGGCGCGCGAGGAATCACGCGGCGCGCATTCCAGGACCGACTTTGCCAGCCGCAACGACGAGAAGTTTCTCGCCCACTCTATGGTGTATTACACCGGCGCCCAGCCCAGGCTGGAATACAAGCCTGTGACGATCACCACCTGGAAGCCGGTGGAACGTAAGTACTGATGGACCGGCCGGGACAGGAGCTGCCGCTCCCGCTGCCCGGCCCTGACCCTGTCAAGGAGGCCGCATGGCCGAAATCAAGAGGTACGACAACCGGCTCGGGCTATGGGGATGGCTCGGAGGCGGGCGCTGGGGCGTGGAGCGCTACGCTTATATCCTGCACCGCATCACCGGCCTGGGCATTCTTCTCTACTTTCTGATGCATATCGTGGTGACCAGTCTGCGCGCCACCGGCACCTATTTGTGGATCGAGGGGGGCTACTTTCACCAGCCGATCTTCAAGATCGGAGAATTCCTGGTGTTTGCGGCATTCGCCTACCACGCATGCAACGGCATCCGCCTGGTGCTCGTCGAGCTCGGATTCGCCGTCGGCCGGCCGATCGAACCCGTCTATCCTTACAAGACGTCCCTCGGCGTCCAGCGGCCCCTGCTGATCCTCATGATGATCCTGGCGGCGGTTTTCTTTATCCTGGGCGGCTATGAATTCCTAGGCCTGGCACAGTAGGAGGAGCAATGCGCGAAACCAAATATTGGACCTGGCATATGGCTGCGGGAGTGGTGATTCTGCTCCTGCTCGGCCTCCACATGCTGATCATGCACACCGGCGGCATCACGGACTGGTTCTCGCCCAGTCCGGGAGAGAGCGTATCCAAAGAAAACAGCCTTTGGCGGGATGGACAGCTTTTCTTTACGGTCACGTACATCCTCCTCCTCGGCATCGCCCTCTTCCACGGCCTGTACGGGCTGAGGACCATCCTCTTTGAATTAACTCTCAGGCCGGCCGTTGAAAAAGCCGTGAGCGTCTTCCTGCTGATCGTGGGGCTCGGGCTTTTTGTTTTGGGAACCTGGGCGGCCGTTGCCGTGCACGCCATCGCACTCGGAGGAGCAAGGAGCTAGCCATGCCAGAGACCAACAAGCAGGAACGACAGATTCGATTTCACCTCACCCGGTACAACCCTGAGACCGATCGCGCGCCGTACATAAAAAGGTACCAGGTCCCGGTGACCGAAGGGATGACGGTCCTGGAAGGTTTGCACTATATCAAAGAACACCTGGATCCCTCTCTGACATGGCGCTATTCCTGCCGCATGGGCGTGTGCGGATCCTGCGGCATGCTCCTCAACGGGCACCCGACGCTGGCCTGCAACACGCAGATCCTGCACATCGCCGGTAACGATCTCACCGTGGGCCCGCTGCCGAATTTCAAGGTCATCAGGGACCTGGTGCCTGATCTGATCACCATGGTGGACAAGCACCGGGCGATCAAGCCTTACATCGTGCGGCAGAACGATGCGGACATCGACAATCCGGATGGGGAATTCTTCCAGCTGCCGGAAGAGCTCGAAGCCTATCTGCAGTACACCTACTGCATCAAATGCGGTTGCTGCATGGCGGCCTGCCCCACGCTGGCAACCGATGTTCATTATATGGGGCCGATGCCGCTCACCCAGGCCCAGCGCTACAATGTCGACACGCGGGACGACGGGCGGGCGGCGCGCAATCAGGAGACCGGAAGCGGGCACGGCGCCTTCCGTTGCCACTACGCAGGAGAGTGTTCGCGGGTCTGTCCCAAGGGAGTGGATCCGGCAAAAGCCCTGCAGCACCTGAAACGCAGGCTGGTTCTGGACTACCTCCGCCTGGCACGCCGCAAAAAGCCGTGTGCCAAGATGCACGGCCCCGGCGAAGGCAAACCGCTGCCCAACATCCCGGCTGCGCCCGCAAAAACGGTCTGATCGCAACCCCGGTAGCTATTTTATGGCGTCGATGATCGTGTTGAGCGTCGGGCTCGGCCGCATCGCCCTTGCCGTCTTCTCCAGGTCCGGGTAGTAGTACCCGCCCATGTCGACGGGCTTGCCCTGGGCGCCGAGCAGCTCGGCGTTGATCTTCTCCTCGTTCTCGATCAACCGCTTCGCGACGGCGGCGAACCGCGTCTGCAGCTCCTTGTCCTTCGTTTGTGTTGCCAGAGCCTCAGCCCAGTACATAGCCAGGTAGAAATGGCTGCCGCGGTTGTCAATCCCGCCGAGCTTGCGCGCGGGCGATCGGTTGTTGTCGAGAAACTTGCCGATTGCCTGATCGAGCGTTTCGGCCAGCAGCACCGCACGCTCGTTCTGAAAGGTGGTGCCGAGGTGTTCGAGGGATGCGCCCAGCGCCGAAAATTCACCCAGCGAATCCCACCGGAGATAGCCCTCCTTCTGGAACTGCTGTACATGCTTCGGCGCCGAGCCGCCCGCGCCGGTTTCGAAGAGCCCGCCGCCCGCGAGCAGCGGAACAATCGACAGCATTTTGCCCGACGTGCCGATCTCGAGAATGGGGAACAGGTCGGTAAGGTAGTCACGGAGTGCGTTGCCGGTCACCGAGATGGTGTCCTGGCCCTTCCTGATCCGCTCGAGGGAGAACTTCATCGCGTCCACCGGCTCCAGGACGCGGATGTCAAGACCGCGTGTGTCGTGATCTTTGAGATAGGTTTCGACCTTTCTGATCAACTGCACGTGGTGTGCGCGATTTTTGTCCAACCAAAACACGGCCGGCACACCCGCAGCCCGGGCACGATGCACGGCCAGCTTCACCCAGTCACGGACGGCGGCGTCCTTTGTCTGGCACGAACGGAAGACGTCCCCCTCCTCGACCATCTGTTCGAGCAGCGTCCGGCCGGTGGTCTCGCTGACCACCCGGATGATCCCCTGCCCGGAGGCGATGAACGTCTTGTCGTGCGAGCCGTATTCCTCGGCTCCTTTCGCCATAAGGCCTACGTTTGGCACGCTGCCCATTGTCGCCTGGTCGAAAGCGCCGTGTTGCCGGCAGTCCTCGATGATCGTCTTGTACGTTGTGGCGTAACAGCGGTCGGGAATCATGGCCTTGGTGTCGTGCATCTTGCCGTCGGGGCCCCACATCTTGCCCGAGTCGCGGATCATCGGCGGCATCGAAGCGTCAATAATGATGTCGCTTGGAACGTGCAGGTTGGTGATGCCCCGGTCTGAGTCGACCATTGCCAGAGGCGGCCTGACGGCGTACACGGCCTGGATGTCGGCCTCGATCTCTGCCTTCTTCTCCGCCTGCAGGCGCTGGATCTTGGCATAGAGGTCGCCCAGACCGAGGTTCGGATTCACGCCGAGCTGCTTGAACGTAGCGGCATGCTTTTCGAAAACCGGCTTGAAGTAGACGCTGACCGCGTGGCCGAACAGGACGGGGTCCGACACCTTCATCATGGTCGCTTTGAGATGCAGCGACAGGAGCACGCCCTGCCGCTTTGCGTCCTCGATCTGCTCTTCGTAGAACGAGCGCAAAGCCCTGACGTGCATCACGCAAGTGTCGAGGATCTCGCCTGCCTCCAGAGCCATCTTTTTCTTGAGCACGGTCACCGGCCCGTCGGCCGCCACGAACTCGTAGCGCACTTCGTCCGGCTTTGTGACGGTGACAGAGTTCTCGGTACCGTAGAAATCCCCGTCGGTCATGTGGGCGACGTGGGTTTTGGATTCCGGGCTCCACGCCCCCATTTTCAGAGGGTGTTTCTTGGCGAAAGCCTTCACCGAGAGCGGCGAGCGGCGGTCCGAGTTTCCCTCGCGGATCACCGGGTTGACGGCGCTGCCGAGCACCTTCCCGTATCTCGCCTGGATTGCCTTTTCACCATCGTCTTTCGGGCTTTCCGGGTAGTCGGGAACCTTGTACCCCTTGGCCTGAAGCTCCTTGATGGCGCTCTTCAGCTGCGGGATCGAGGCGGATATGTTCGGCAGCTTGATGATGTTGCCTTCGGGCACCTGCGTGAGTTCGTGGAGCTGCGCGAGATGATCCGGGATGCGTTGCGCCTCCGTGAGGTACTCCGGAAAACCGGCGATGATGCGGCCCGCGAGCGAGATATTCTTCGTTTCCACCGAGACCCCCGTTCCCTGCGTAAACGCCCGTACGATGGGGAGGAAGGACAGGGTCGCCAGCGCAGGAGCCTCATCTGTCCACGTCCAGAAAATTGTCGACGTCTTGGTCTGCATAACCTCTCCTTTGAGCCCCGGGAGCGACTGTCCGCACGGACTCTGATCAATGAATGGAGGACGTACGCCAGCTGCCGGTAATTCTCTTGCTTTCGACAAGGAGGCAGTATAAGTCCGATCTGGTGGCACAGCATGCACCGTCTTCTGCCCGGAACGCCGTGGCTGGATTTTGGCACACCACACTACTCAAATGTCCGAAATACGGCTTAAGCTAACCAAGGCATGCACTATTGTCTAGAAAAAAATCAACCCCGGCGGGCACGGTTTTCCGGCGTCGATTTCAGATTGATTTCATACATAAAAACGCATAGGCTCAATGCCTGTAATTTCCTTATTCTCAAATTTGGCTCAATGCCGGCAAGGTTGAAACTCGGGACATTGAACAATTGACGATCGAAGACCGCGCCGCTGGTGGATGACGAGGCCCATGCCTTTCACGGTGATCCGGGTTAAAGGGCGCGGACGACGGTAACCCTTTTCAGAAAGGAGTGCCCATGCGCAAAAAGATCGCGGTCATCGGCGGCGGCCAGATCGGTCAGATCGTGGCCATGCTCGCCGCTCAGAAGGAGTTCGGAGATATCGTCGTGGTCGACATCGAGGCCTATGTCAACGTGGCCAAAGGCAAGGCTCTGGACCTGATGGAAATGGCGCCGCACGGATCCTATGACGCCAACATCACGGCCACCACCGACTACAAGGACATCGCGGGCGCGGACGTTGTCATTGTCACCGCCGGCAAGCCGCGCGAGGCCGGGATGACCCGGGAGGACCTGCTGGCCGTCAATCTCAAGATCATCTCGGACGTGGCGGCCGGTGTCAAACAGCATGCTCCGAAGGCCTTCTGCATCGTCCTGACGAATCCGCTGGACGCCATGGTCTACGCGTTCTACAAGCTTACGGGATTCCCCAAGAATCAGGTCGTGGGCATGGCCGGGACACTCGACACGGCCCGCTGGCGGGCCTTCATCAGCATGGAACTGGGCGTATCGGTGGTCGATGTTGCCGGCACAGTGCTTGGCGGCCACGGGCCCGATATGGTTCCGCTCCCCCGCCTGACCACCGTCGGCGGCGTGCCATTGGATGAAATCGCTACCAAGGAGCAGATCGACCGGCTGGTCACACGCACCCGGGAAGCAGGGACGGAAATCGTGAAGCTCTTCGGCAAGGGATCGGCCTACTTCAGTCCCGCCTGGAGCGCCATCGCCATGGCCGAATCCTACCTGCGCGACAAGCGCCGCGTCATTGCCTGCGCCGCCCTGTGCGAGGGAGAGTACGGCATTCGGGGCCTGTTCCTCGGCGTGCCGTGCCTGATCGGCGCCAAAGGTCTCGAAAAGATCTTTGAAATCAAGCTCGCCGACGACGAGAAAGCCATGCTCCAGAAAACAATCGCGTCCGTGAGCAAGACCGTCGCAGAAACCAAAGTCTGACACGGAATCCTTCGGTCCGGCCACCGATGGCCCCGTCCTTTCCGGGAAGTCCGAGGCCGGCATCCTACGTCGAGACAAAAAAAGCCGGGCGCTCTCCGGAGGGCGCCCGGCTTCTGCATTTCTGTTCCGAAAACAGCGACCTCAGCCCTCCGGCACCCGACCTCAGACCGGCATTCGGCGCAGGGTGCGCGACTGGCGCGTGGAGGACCGTTCCGGAAATCGGACCTTACTTGATAAACTGACCTTTGGCCGATTCCAGTCTGTAAATAAGATCCAGCGGGAAGTTCACGGTGATATCGAACTCGTCGGTGCGCTGCACGATCTGCACGCTGCGGACCAGTTCTGCCACATCCGGATTCTGCCCGCCGGCCAGGTTCCCCAGGGCAATCAGTCCGCGCACAAAATCCACCAGCTGTCCGGCCGCCACATCGCTGGTTGCGGCGACCGTGACCTTGCCCTCGACCCTGCTCGTCAGGTTCAAGGTTCCGAAAACGCTCCGGACCGCGGACAGGGATGGAATGGACGGCGCGCCGGCCGGCGCTTTGGCCAGGATGCTGGCGGGATTTCCGGCAAACCAGAACATCTCGTTCGAGTTCAGGTTCTTGAGCAGATCCGCCAGACTCGTACCGTCGATGGAGGGCAGACTGTGCGAACGCACATCCAGAACCGCCTTCAGCGACTCCAGATCGCCGAACGCAACCTCGGAAGCGCTCAGGAAAGCAATGCCCTTTTCCAGCTTGGTTCCATCCGCTTCCGGCACCATCAATACATTGGCGCCTTTATAGTCGACGTTGATCGGCGTACCCTTGCTGTTGATAAAAGCTGTAATGGCGGCAGCGTCGAACTTCCCGATCGCGATCACGACGCCGGCTCCCTTATGTTCCCCGGGGCGCGCGGCGGCGATGATATACGTGATGTCCCGGCGAGGATCCACACCGGTTTTAGCGGCAAACTCCGCCAGGTCCGCGCCAATCTCGGTCCCGTGTTTCGCCATGAACTCGGCATAGACAGGCGAAGCGATGAACTTCTGCACGTTCATGCCGAAAACCGCGTGAGCATCAGCCGGCAGGTAGTGTATGGCAGTCGGAAGATCCGGGACAAAGGCCCTGGCGGCGAAATTCGAGAAGAAAGCCAGTCCGGCCACGACAACGGTGATCACCACCAGAAAGACGGTCGAGGTAAAAGCGAACTTACGGCGGTTCATAAAATGCCTCCAGACAGCGTTACACTTTCGCAGCTAACTTGTTCTGCAACACTTTTTCCTGATCTTCCCATACGCACGTCAGACCCGAAAGGTTCACATAATCGACCGGAGGCTGCAAAAAACGGTGTTCCGGGCAGTTTTCCGGCTTGTCTATATAATTAGACCTCATAAGTTGTTCCCTTGTCAAAGGAAACACCCGATGTCACCCTTTCGCTTTCTTCCGCTTCACGGGAGTGTGCCGCAGTCCGGACTGCAGGAGAAAAGACATGTCACGTGGCCGCGGTGCGTCTCCGTGGTAGAATTAGGGCTGTCGGATGGTGTTGAATGCCCGGAGGCTCGCGAATGCGGACGTTTTGGTTGACTTTGCTGGCAGTATGTCCGGTCGTCGCTGCCTACACACAGCCCCAGGGCCAGCAGAAAGCTCCCACCTTTTCGGTGAGCGTTGACCTGATCAAGGTCCCGATCACCGTCCTCGATGAGCAGGGCGGGAGTGTTACGGATCTGCGCACGAGCGATTTCCGCCTTTATGAGGACGGCAGGTCGCAGCCAATCCGCAGTCTCAGCATGGATACCAATCCGGTGTCGGTAGTGCTGTTGATCGATTCCAGCGGCACGGTCGAGAAGGAGTTGAAGCAGATCAAGGAAGCAGCCGAGGGTTTCGCCGAGGCCCTGTCCCGCGGAGACCGGATCTCGGTCATCACATTTGCCGACGAGGTGGATGAGTTGCTCGATTGGACTGAAGACACCAAGCTCGTCCGCAAGGCGCTGCGCAAGATTGAGTCAGGGCTGCGTACCAGCCTTTATGACGCCATGTTTCAGGCAGCGCAGGAAAAGATGTCGGCCATCGACGGCCGCAAAGCCATTATTCTCTTCACCGACTTTCTCAACAACCAGAGCGTCACCAGTTATCAGGATGCCGTGCGCGCCATCGTGCAATCCCAGGCATCCCTCTACATCGTCTCAAAAACCGTCATGGTGCGGCAGGATGCGACCAGGCAGCGGCGGGTCGTCATCTTGAATGACATCTACCGCCGGCTCTTCCCGGACAGCAATTACATCGATGAGTTCTTCGCAAAGAAGGAAGCGGAAATGACCGATCTGGCCGAGAAGACCGGGGGACGCTGCTATTTCCCGGCCAACTACAATCAGATCAAAGGCGTGTACCGGCAGGTCGCGGCCGAGCTGAAAAGCCAATACTTCATCACCTACATTTCCGAGCAGACCATGGTGCCCAACACCTATCACCGCATCACGGTCGAGTACCTGCCGCCGGCGAGCAGGCTGATTTACCGGAAAGGTTACTATTACAAGCCGGATCCCATGTTCAAGCTTCGTCCCACCAATCGCAACCGATAGTCTGCCTGGAAACCTGATCCGATAATACCGACCTCAGACCTCCGACATCCGACCTCAGACCCGAGCGCGGTCGGGCGGCCATTTTCATGCGCGCGGGTACGCCAGAGGCCCGTGGATTACCGCTATGAAAATAAAACTGCGGCCGGGAATGTCGGGGTTGGGATCGCCATCGGAATCGGTATCGAAGGGACAGGGCCGATCACGATCCTGATACCAACCCAGAAGGTTTTTGTGCATCACAGGGTGCGACCATGGCGCATGAAAGGCCAAGGCCGGCATCGTGACCGGCTCGGGGCGCTGTATGTAAGATCCTTCAGGAAAATGAAATCCGGCGGCGGGCAAAAAAATGCCCCTCCCGGACAACGTGATGGAGGGGCATTGAGGATTCTCTTATTCGGGCTTCGTGACGTTTTCTGCTTGGAGACCCTTGGGGCCACGGGTTACGTTAAAAGTAACTGTATCTCCTTCGGTCAATGTCCGGAATCCGTTCATTTGAATGGCGGAGTGATGCACAAAGACGTCGCCTCCGGATGCTCTTTCAATGAATCCATACCCCTTGGCGTTGTTGAACCATTTCACTTTCCCAGTTTCTTTTTCCATGGGAGTCCTGCTCCTTCACTTATCTATTTCACTGCTGACTCATGCCCTCCCCAAGACTCCTCAAATGAAAAGGCCGCCACGTGTTGCTCCGGCGGCCGCCACCCGAAGAATCCGGCAGTTCAGGGTACACAAACACGGAGACTATCATATTTTCTATGCCATCCCAATGTCAATCAGATTACGCAATGGGTCCCTGCCGGACTTCCTGGACGCCAATCCGGACTGCCCCGTTCCGTCAGTTGATGCGGGAGCGCTGCGCCTGCAAAAAAGGGACAAAGTTGCGTGCAAATGCCGACCAGTAGCGGCGGAACATCTTCGGATTCTTCATTTTAAGCAGGATGCGCGCAAAACGGCAGCGTGTGAGGAAAAACAGGAAATAGGCCTTCCGCTGCAGCCGTTTCAGTTTCTTCTGATCCCACTCCGCCGACCGAACGCGCAGCACTCCTTCCCATTCGTCATGAACATCGCGCCCTCCCTCATAGGAACCCGAGGTGCGCACCAGGTCGTTCAGCTCCGTGCCGGCATAGGGTGTCGCGATGGAAAACAGGGCCTCGTCAAAACGGGAATGGCAGGCAAACCTGATCGTCTGGTTGATTTCGGCGACGGTTTCACCCGGGAATCCGAGCATGAAAAAGCCCAGGGTCTCGATGCCGTAACGACGCGCCCAGACGAGCACCTGATCGAGCCCGCCGAGCTTCAGGTTCTTGCGGATCAGCTTTTGCACGCGGTCGTTGGCCGATTCGACTGCAATCGCCATATGGTGAGTGCCCGCCAGCGCCAATTTTTTCATCAACATCTCATCAAAGCGCTCCAGGCGCACCCCGTTGCCGAACTGAAAGCCGAGCTTGCGGTCGCCGTCAATGACCAGATCGCAGATGCGCTTCGCCCGCTCCATGTCCATGTTGAAAATGTCATCCTCAATCATGAACTCCCGTATTCCATATTTATCATTCAGATAACGGATTTCCTGCCAGACAAGCTCAGGTTTCCTCCCACGAAAGCGCTTGCCGAACAGGTCGTGGCAATAGATGCAGCGGTATGGGCAGCCCCGGCTGGTGAAAATCTGGATGGCTCGCCGGTCAACAGTGGGAAAGCGAACAAAGTCGATGTCGAAATAGCGTTCGATGTCAAGGAGATGGTATGCCGGCAAGGGCACGCTGTCGATGTCGACAAACGTCGTGCGCGCCGGGTTGCGAACCACTTCCCCTCCCCGGCGATGCCAGAGTCCGGGCAAACCATCCAAGGGTTGCCCTGCAGCCATCCGGTCCAGGAAATCTGCCCAGACGGCTTCCCCCTCGCCCAGACAGATCGAGTCGATGCATTCTGCCTGTATGGCCAGCTCGGGCATAATCGTAGGGTGCTGGCCGCCGAAAATAATGTGCGTCTCCGGTGAAAGCTCTCGGATGGCCCGCGCGGTTTCCAGGCCTCCCAGGAACTCGACCGACATGCAGCCCAATCCGGCCACGTCCCATTTGCCGGATTCGAAGGCCTGCGCCAGAGCCTGGTCGGGATTTTCTTCCACTCCGATGTCGAGGATGCGCGCCCTGTGCCCTTTGCCTTCGGCTACCGAAGCGAGCAGCGCCAGCCCGATCGGAATTCCGGCAACCACATCAGCGTAAACCGATTTGGGCCTGATCAAAAGGATGTTGAGGGATCCGGTCAAATGCACCCCCGATGGTTCATCGTATTGAACTTCCGGCTGTTACAGCCTATCATATCACGTTGATGCCGGCCAGTGAGTCTGGCCGCCGCTAACCTTGTATCGCCATGGAGGCAATATGGATGGTACGCCCAGTCAATCCTATCCGGCGGGTGGCAACGCCTACCAGCAGAGGCCCGGCCCAAATCGGAGCGGATCCCTTTTTCCTGAAGGGCTGAAGACGGTTTTGATTTTCCTGCTACTGGTGGGAGTCGGATTTCTGCTCTTCGACAGCTACAGGTTCCAGAAGGCTTACCGGGCCGATATGGAGCAGATTGCCCAACAGATCAGCATCCTGGATAAGACGGGCGAGGCCAGGATTTCCACCCTTAAGGGGGAGATCAGCCAGACTCAGCAGGCAGTGGGCTCCACGAAGGCGGAATTGAAGAAGACCGCCCAGCAGATCCAGCTGGAAGGCCAGAGGACCAAGTCCGAGTTGCACGAAGCCCTGGCTACCAAGGCCGACGCATCGGCAGTGCAGGCAGTCAGAAGCGAGGCTGAAACCAAAATCGGGCAGGTCAGTTCGGAGGTTGGGGGCGTGAAAAGCGAGGTCGGGACGGTCAAGACCGAAGTCGGGACTGTCAAAACCGACCTGGAAAACACGAAGCGGGACCTCGAAGGGACGCAGCGGCAGCTTGTCGACGTGCGCGAAACCCTCACGGCGGCGGTTGCGAAAAACGCCTCTGAGCTGGACGCCCTGCGCCGCAAAGGCGAACGCGATTTTTTCGAGTTCACGATCCCCAAGAAAAACCTGATCACCAAGGTGGAAGACATCCGCGTCGTTCTTAAAAAGACCGATACCAAAAAGGGCAAGTTCACGATCGACATCCTGGTCGATGACAACAAGATCGAGAAAAAGGATCGCAACATCAACGAGCCGCTCCAGTTCCTCGTGGGCCGGAATCGTCTCCGATATGAACTGGTCGTCAACTGGGTGCAGAAAGATCAGGCGGGCGGCTACCTCAGCATTCCCAAGGAAAAATCGCTGTCTTCCGAACGCCCTCCGGAAAAGATCGAGACGCCGGCGCAGCCACCGCAGGAGCGCCATTCGTAGCGGCTGTCGAGTAAGCCGGCTGCTGCGTGCGCCGGTCGAACCCGGAAGGAGCTCAAAGATGGAGGCGGGGGACGCAAGCCTCCGGATCGGCACAGTGCCTGACTTTGCAGCGGGGGCTGCTATCCCGTGTCCGAATTCAAGCGCAGAATCGTCGTGGGCATCAGCGGTTCCAGCGGGCCGATCTATGGTATCCGGACGCTCCAGGCGCTCCGGTCCACCCAGGACACCGAGATTCACCTGATTCTCACCGAGGCCGCGCGCCGGATCATTCATCTGGAGACGGACTGGTCTCCGGATGAAGTATGCAGGCTGAGCCACGTGAATTATGAAAACGGCGACCTCGCGGCATGCCTCTCGAGCGGCTCTTTTCCCACTGACGGCATGATTGTCGCCCCCTGCAGCATGCACACCCTCAGCGAGATTGCCCACGCAACCGGCGGCAACCTGCTGGCCCGCGCGGCGGATGTGCATCTCAAAGAGCGGCGCAGGCTCGTTCTGATGGCGCGCGAGACGCCCCTGCACCTCGGTCATCTGCGCAATATGGTGCTTGCCTCCGAGGCGGGCGCCGTGATTCTGCCGCCGGTGCCGGCGTTCTATCACAAACCCGAGACCATCGACGACATTGTCGATCATACCGTGGGAAAGGCCCTGGACCTGCTTTCCATACCACACAGCCTTTTCGCGCGCTGGCAGGGCCGCGCGGAGTGAGCGGCCGGACAAGTTCAGAGTGATGATGCGAGAGAACAGCTATGACTCCGCCGGCGCCAATCTGGTCTGGCGCCGGTTTTCAGGCCCGGCAGCAGTCGAGATCTTCGCGTGCTGCAGACCGGATCCTCGTGCGTGCAGAGACATCTCGCTGCAAACCGCCGAGATCTACCGGCAGCTCGATTCACTTCTGCACGATGAAGAGGGATCCCTCGACAATCTGGTCCAGGAGGCGGTCTTCTTCCGCGACATCAGGGGAGATTTCCAAGCGTTTCGCAGGGCGCAGGCGCAGGCTTTTGCCGCGCCTGCCGGAGCACCGCCGCGGCTGCCGGCTTCGACCTTCATCGAGCAGCCGCCCCTGGATCCTGGGGCAGCCCTGGTGATCAGTGCGCTGGCCGTCATTCCGCATGCCGATTCCTTGCCGGCCGGCGATTCCGGACTGCCTGCCCGCAGCCGCTCCTTTCTCATAGGACAACACAGGCATTTCTGTGCGGCAGGCATGTACGGCGATTCCGGCACAGCTTTCGAACAGACTCTCAGCATGTTCCGTCGAGCGGAGGGCATCCTGGAACAGCAAGGGATGAGTTTCCAGGACGTTGTCCGCACGTGGATCTACTTGCGCCATATGGAGCGTGATTACGCAGAGTTCAATCGCGGCCGCCGGGAGTTTTTCCGCAGCCGGCGGATCTCTCTGCTGCCGGCAAGCACGGGGATCTCCGGCTCGCCCTTGCCGGAGGAATCCGATTTCGCTCTCAGTCTCTGGGCCATCAAGGCGCCGGGGCTTCTCGCAGCCACATCGATGACTACCCCCACCCTGAATGAAGCCCGCACCTATGGCTCCGACTTTTCCCGCGGGCTGCGGGTGGCGGAAGGAAACAAGATCGCGCTCTTCATCTCAGGAACCGCCAGCGTCAACGAGTCCGGCGGCACAGCCCACGCGAACAACTTCGCCGCCCAGGTCGACCGGATGCTGCTCAACATCGAAACTCTCCTGTCTGAACAGCACGCGTCCTTCAGGGACGTACTCTCGGCGGTCACCTATCTCAAAACGCCGGAGGACGCGCCGGTCCTGCGTCGCATCCTCCGGGATCGCGGACTCGATGAGCTGCCGAACGCCCTTGTCCATGCGGCGATCTGCCGCCCGGACCTGTTATGTGAAATGGAGGCGGTCGCCGCCCTCCCGCTGCCTCATCCACACGGACTTCGATAGGCAAGCCGCTTCACCAGCTTTCGTGTGTTTCGTGTATTTCGTGGTACCGGATCGTGCGCCGCGTCAACGCCAGGCGCGAAGGTCGGTCGGGCGCGTGGCGTTGCCGCGGAACAGGGCGGCGGCAAACAGCACAAACAGTTGTGCATCCCGGATGAAATTTAGGACGATCCGATGCGGGTAAATCCTCAGAAACTGCCCCCGGCCCATGTACACGCGGGTCCTGCGCCAGAAGTGCTTCAGATCCTGGCGGGTATAGGTGATCCGCCGGGCGGCGTTGATATTTAGATGCCTGAAAGCCAGCGCCACCCTCGAGGGGACCCGCAGGTCGGGGACGTGGATCCGCGCCCGCATGTGAGCCAGCCTCAGCTCTGCCGCGCGCAGGCTCCGATGGAGCTCTTTGCGCAGGCGTTCAAGTTCGTCCCTGAGCTTCCCTTCTGCCTCGCTGCGCTTGCGTGTCTGCAGCCACAACTCCTCCATTTCAAGCACCAATGACAGCCAGGCGGGTATGAGTTGCCTGATATCACGCAAGCGGCGGACAAAATGGCGCAAAGGCGATTCGACCGGAAATCCGGGTCTTCGCTCCATCCGGTCCTTGATGCGGAAAAAACCGTGGATCATCGGATGGCCGTTCTCGATCAGGCATGAGTTCCGGTACCAGATAAAGTTGCGGAAGATGTTCCAGTAGTTCTCCGGGTTTGCATTGGCCAGAACATCCCGCATGTAGTCGAACGAGTAAAAGTCGCTCCATGCCTCGCGGTAGGCCGCGTACCACTCCCCTGGTTCAAAGTTCGGATGCCGCGTGGTTTCATGGAAGGAGTCGTATTTGTTCAGGTCGGAATCCATCCATGTGCCGGCCCGGACCATCTGCTCGTGATCGCGCGAACCTGGCAGCGGCGTAAGCATGAAAAAGGACGCCTGTTCCACTTTCAGCTCCCGCTTCAGGTACGCCACGTCCTGCGGCACGGATTCCGGCGTGTCGTAAGGGAACCCGATGATGTAGGCCACGTGTGTGGCCACCTTCGCGTCGTGCCAGGCGCGTATCAGGTTCTTGTAGTCCTGCACCTGGTTCTGCCCTTTGCCCGTAGCCTTCAGATTCCTGGGGTTGATGCTCTCCATGCCTATGAAGACCTGGGAGCAGCCTGCGCGCGCAGCCAACTCGACAAACCCGGGGATCTTGTAGGACAGGGTGTCGACCTGGATCATGAAGTCGATCGCGATGCCCCCGGAGCGGAGGCGTGCCAGCATCTCGAATACCTGCTTCCAACTCGAGTTGCGCGCAAAGTTGTCATCGGTGAAGAAGTAATAGTCGATGCCGTGCACGCGGTAATTCTCACGAATGGCCTGTTCCAGCGATTCGACCGACCGGACGCGCATTTCCTTGCCCTGCACGTTGATGATGGTGCAGAAGCTGCAATTGAACGGACACCCCCTGCTGCAATCGATGGTCCCGAACCTGGAGGCCACGAACCGCTTCATATAGCTGCCGAGCGACTTGGGAACCGGCTGATGGCTGAGGCCGGGCTTGCTGGCCAGAAAATCATATACCGGCTTAAGCCGGTCATGAAGGGCATCGCCGAGGATGTCCGCCCAGGAATCCTCCACCTCGCCCTTGACCACGGTGACACCCACATCCAGCAACTCCTGGATCTCAGGCCGCCCGTCGGGAAAGAGCGCCATGCTACCGCTGACATGGAAACCGCCGATCATGACCGCCACACCCCCCTGGCGAAACCGGCGCGCAAGATCTGCGGCCCGGGGAAACTGATTGGATTGCACTCCTACCAGACCCACGACGGTCTTGAAGAGAGGAGGGGTGTTGGCTCTGATGATGCGGTCCACCGGCACCTTTTCCACCGTTTCATCGAAGACCTCCACCTCGAGCTGCACGCCGGGGCCAAGTGCCCGGCGTCGCCTGACATCTTCGGTCAGGCTGTACAGGCAGGCGAGCGTGTTGCTTGGCAGCACACCTCGGAAATGGCGGATGACATATCCTTCGTCATCATACTTGGATGGCCTGATCAGGATTATCTTCAGGTGTTGCGGTGTTTCCGACTCAGCCGTTTCAGTGTTCAATTCGATGCCTCAACCGATATTCCATCGCGCCTTTGCCGGCGGTGTAGACTCCGCCCGCGTCGGATGAAATGTGAAAACTCGTTGTCATGGGAATTGCTCAGAGACCTCTCTGCGCATCTTGATCATGAACGCCCCGGATCGCCCAACTCCCGAGCATGCGAACAGATCATCCCACCCATGGGGAAATTGTATGAAGCGACCGCCGCTAGTGCAATCCGTTTGGCCTCCGGCGATCGTAAAACTTGCTTTTACATTTCTGCCGCTTCGCGCATGATAGCGGCGATCGCCTGCTCGACCTCGAGCGCTACCGGCTCCAGGTCGCGGGCGGCAAAAGCGGCTATCATTGCAGTAGGCTTGATGGTCGCCAGCTTCACATGGCCGCCTTCCTCATAGACCGAGATCCGGCATGGCAACGCCGTGGACACTTCCATGCGCGACGCCAGCACCTTTTGGGCCTGAATCGGATTGCACACTTCGAAAATGTAACAGTCCCTGTCGAACACGACCCCCTTTTTGGCCATCGTCTCTTTCAGATTGTGCGTCCCAAGCACGCCGAACTTGTGTTTCTGTGCCGCCGGCGTTATGGCATCACAGACTTCGGCCAGGGATTTCTTTGATTCCACAATGATCAGCATGGCGATCCCCTCCCTCCTGTTCTGCGCCCGCAGCATCTGCGCAAGACACGGCCGCAGGTCGGCCCGCGGCGGACTGATAATGATACCAGACGGGAATCAGTAGCGCAGGCGGAGTTCCAGGGCGGCGAGGCCGCCCTTGGAGTACGGTGTTCACACAGCGCCTTACGGCTTTGCCCTTCCCACCGCCGCAATCTGGGGCGGCGAAGAATCGCCGGGCTGCAGGCCCCGCAGCACTCCCTTCGTCCGGCAGGAGAATTTCATGGTGAAACTCTTGCCGCGGACGTCGATAAGGTATTCGTAGCGCCAGAAAGACATGTAGATGATGGTGTCCCCGGCCCACCGTCCGTCCGACATTCGAGGTCTATCTTCGCAAAGGCTTTGACCCTATGGAAAAACTTGGCAAATACGGCCATCTGGAGAGGCTGAGCCATGGTCCGCTCGGGCCTGTCTATCAAGCCTACGATCCTTCCACCAAACGGCAGGTCATGATTCGTACCATCGGCGCCGACTTCCCATGGGATACGGAGATGAAAGCGCGATTCGGGGCTGAGTGCGCCGCAATCACGGGACTGAGGCATCCCAACATCGCCACGCTCTATGAGCAGGCGGAGGAGGGGGTGACCACCTACGTCGTTACGGAGCTGCCGGCAGGCAAAGACCTGAAATCGTTAATCGCCGAAAATGCAGCGATGACCGTCGAAGTGAAACTCTCGGCCATGATCCAGGTGGCCGCCGGCCTGAACCAGGCCCATGCCCACGGACTGTTGCACCGAGTCCTCAAACCGGACAACATCCGCATTCTGCCGGGCGGCACAGCCAGAATCACGGACTTCGAAGTCGGCAGCCTCCTGGCCATTGCCGGCAACCCACCCCTCATGCAGCCGCAGGACGACATCTATGCGGCCCCGGAACAAGTGCTGGGAAAGCCGTCCACCTGCCGATCGGACGTATTCCGCCTGGGCCTGGTTTTCTACGAGCTCCTGACGGGGATGCATCCTTTCCATGCGGACGACAGCAGGTCGATACGCGAGAATATCCTCAACCAGGCGAGTTTTCCTACTGTGGAGCAGTTTCCCGATGTGCCCCTCGGCCTGTGGCCGGTCCTGGAAAAGTGCCTGGCCGCCGATCCCGCCGAGCGCTATGCAAGCATGGATGAGTTTGGAATTGCCTGCCGCGGCGTCCTGAACGACCTCGCCGAGGACTCAGAACTGATCCGTATTGAACTCCAGACCGCCTTGCCGCGCCTGCGCCAGGCTGCGCACAGGCCGGACGCGCCGCGCGGACTCGCCGACCTGCAAAGCGAGGTCGAAACGGCTCTGGCAGGCGGCGAAAAGCCGGATTACTGCTCCCTGAACCGTCTGCTCGCCGCACTGGCCCAGCACTATCACCTGCTGCAAAGCCCGCAGGCGCCTGCCTGTGACACACCCGATCCATCCGGGGACATGCCGCCGTTGAACGAAATCCCGGCAGCGGACGAAGCGCGCGTTGAGGGCGGCATATCAGCCGACCCGCCGCCAGTGAAGATACCGCCGCCGCCTCCCCCTGCCGGAAAGGATATCCCTGAGGCCGGAATTTCTCTCGCACCGGCTTTGCCGGTGGCATCGACGCCGGTATCAGCCAATGTGCGTCCGGACTCCATTTCGGACTTGATTCGCGACATCGATGAGGGACAGGAGAGGATCCAGCAAACCGTGGAGAGCTTTCTGTCGCGGCGGCAACCGGGGCAATCCCAGGCAACACCGCTGCCGGAAGATATCCACGGAGCGCCTGAGACGCCAGCCGGGATCCCGCTCCCGCCTCCCCCGCCCGGAAATCAGCCAGCTGCGGCAACGGCCGGAGCCAGGCAGACAACGGATCAGGCTCAACATCGTTTCGGGCGATCAGCCCAGGGCAGCCCTGAAGTGTTTCATGCGGATGTGCCCGGCGGGTTTTATGAAGCGGTCCCGGAACCGCTTCCGCGTCAGGAAGTCCGGAGGACTACCCTCTGGATTTGTGCTGCTGCGCTTTTGCTGACACTGGCTCTGGCGATCCCATTGTGGATCGGCACCCGCGGCAGCCCGACCGCGGGGAGAACCGGGGCAAGCCAAAGTCGCGGTGCCGGGAACGAGGGGAGCATTTCCGGGGCCGCGCAGCCCACCGATCCCATTGCCGAAGCAATCCGCGACCGGCTGAATTTCGCGCGCCGGGACATCCTGTTGGAAGAGGCGCAGGTCCTCCGCGCCGTGGGCCGCCTCGACGAGAGCAGGATGTTCTTGAAACGTCTCCTCGAGCTCTACCCCGCCTACCAGCCGGCAATGACGGAACTCAGCCGTCTGGAAGCCGAAATGAGCCCTCCCGACGACAAAAAAGAAACGGATCCTCCCGAGCAGGTCCAGAAACTCCTCACGAATGCCGCCGCCTCGATCCGGACCGGCAAGGTGCAAAGAGCCAAGGCGGATCTCGATCAGGCGGATCAGCTTCAGCCGGGTCTTTGGGAAGTGGTAAACCTCCGCAAGCGTCTCGAGGCCAAGAATGCGGAGCTGACGCAGGCACTGGCGCACGAGCAGGCCAAGCAGGAAGCCGCACAAAAACAGAAAGCCGGCGAGTCGCTCACCCGGCGCACGGAAGACCTCTACCGCCAGGGGAAATATGACGACGCACTGGCAGTCCTGGACGAACAGCTTTTACAAAATCCTGAGTGGTCCCTTGCACAGGACCTGCGCAGCCGGACCCAGGAACTGCAGCGCAATCTCAAAACCTACGAGGCTGCCCTCAACGCCGGGAAAAATGTCGAAGCACTGGCGGCTCTGGAAAAAGTGGAGCGCATCAACGCGTCGGATCCCAACCTGGCTTCCCTCCGCAAGCGCGCGGAGGTACGGCCGGCACCGGGGACCGCCTCCCTGAGCCTGCTGCCACTGGGCGAACCTGCGTCCTTGGTGCTCGACGACCAGCCGGCCGGTGCCAGCGGCGAGCTGATCAACCACACAGTCTCAGCGGGCAGACACAAGATCGCGGCTCGAAACAGCCAGGGGACGGAGGTTGCGCTGGTTCAGGATTTCTCCAACGGGCAAAAGGTCACCATAGTCTATGACTTGGCCAGGCAGGTCATGCGGCCGATGATCGAGGCCGACCGTGAGTTGATGAACCGGAACAAAGCCAAACAGCAGGTGCACCGCTTCAACGTCGAACATCCTCACGGCGTCCTCAGAGGCAGTTGCCGTGGTGAACTGCTGGTAAGCTATTTCGATGTCGTGTATCGACCCGCAACGGGCTCTCACGGATTCAACATACCCTTCAAAACCCTCAAAGCAAGGGTGGAGGACAAGACCGTCATCCTGATGTTCGCCATGGACGGCCGTGAGTTCTCCAGCTTCAGATTCCAGGATGCCCAGGCCGCTCTGTCCCTCAAAAAGGCATGGGACGATCTGTCCGCGCTCGACCGCTAGCTGACAGAGGCGAAAGGCGCCTCAAACGGGATATCAAAATCCAAGTGCGTGGCGCAATCGTCGGGCGGACTCAGCCAGTGACACCTTGAGATATGAGGACTCCTCCTTCTCGCTGCGGCTGATCGGCCCTTCGGATCCGGGGGTCACTTTGACGGCTGCCAGGACCGGCCCTTTTCCCGATAATACTTCCGGCAGAGCTGCGCTGTAGGCCTGCGCGTCTTCGAAAGCGTACACGCGCTCGAAGCCCGCATCCCGCGCCATCAGGGCGAAATCCACGCGGCCGGCGCCCGGCACCGGCAGGTTACCGCAGATTTCGTAGGTGTCATTCTGGACGACGAACAGCACAAGGTTTTCAGGCCGGGCCTGCACAATGGTAACCAGCGTACCCAGAGTCATGAGCATGCTGCCATCGCCATTGAGGCAGATGACTTTCCGTTCCGGACAAGCCAGAGCCATCCCCAGCGCCAGATCTGCCGTGTGGCCCATGGCGCTGTCCGCGGACGCAAAATCCAGATCACTCCGGGAGATCCTGCCCCATGGGCGCGCGACACCCATGCACGTGATCACCACCGCATCGCCGCGCAACGCGGCCAGCGGCCTCAAAAGGTCATCCTTGGTCAGCATCCTGGGGTTCCAATCCTCGGCGAAGCTTGCGCGCTCCCCGTTGCGATGCACTCCGGCCCGTCAATACCGCAAGGCAGCCATGAAACCTCAGATGCCCTGCGCCATAGTACCGCTCGAAAATGGAACGAAAGCCACGAATGTCGGGATCGGGATCGGTATCGAAGGCACATCAGCGCGATCCCGATTCCGGCCCCGAAGGTCTTCGTGCGTCACCCGGCGCGCCACGGCCATGACAGGCTGCCCTGCCGTCAGGCCAATTCGCCGGTTATCAGTACTCCTACGGGTCGGGTCTCAGCGCTGCACTTGCGGAATGCCTCGGCGATCTCCGGCATATCCGCGTCATCGTGCAGCCATGCATAGGGCATGCCCCATGCCTGCAGGGTCGGTTCCGTGATGAGCGCAGCCGAATCGATGTGCGCCGCGCCGTGCACCGCAGCATCCGGAACCTCCCCGACTGTGCCGGTCAGCTTCCTGAAACCCCGGTAGGTGATCAGGCAAACCAGGGGGACCCGCATGCGCATGGCGGTTCCCCGGAAGCTGTCGCCGCTCTCGAAAAATCCGGTATTTTGCATCAGCACCACCGGCACTTTGCCGCCGATCCACAAACCGGATGCGATTGCGAAGGCCTCGCCCTCGCGCGTCACTGAAACCAACTCGATATCGTCATCGCCTGCAAGCAGTTCGAACAGTTTTACCGTCGAGTTGTCGGGCAAGCCGACAATATGGGTCGCATGCTGGCGTTTCAGCTCCGCCAGAATCAGCCGCGCGTGAATCATGGATGGCCACTCACCGCCCCGTATCCTACATCAGGATCACCGGGCTTTTCCCGTGCTTTTTGGCAATGAGCGGCCAGACGCTCCGCGAGTCGCATCAGGCGGCCCCGATGAATGCCGTCGCGCCAGATCCTGCCGCAACGGCCGCACGTTGCAGGGACTCCGGGCTGCCGCCACTCCTCGTTGCAGGCGATGCAGCGGCTCAATGGCGCGATCAGGCGCTGCAGTTGAAGCTGGATGACAACCTCGGCGGCCTGATCCCGCGGCCTGGCGGCACACACACGGAGGACACGCTCGATCCCGCTCACGGCGGCTTCGCGGCGGCAGAGCAGGATGTGCTGCCCGGCGCTGACGGCAGGAACTGCCCCGCCGCCATTCGGATCGGCGACGGATCGGGCATCGAAGCCCAGCAGCCGCAGATAGGCAGCCAGCCGCTCCAAACCCCGGTCAGCGAGGAAAACCGGCCGCCGCAACGGCTCCTGCCTCAGCCGGGAGCTGCCATGAATGTCAAAGCGCTCGAAAACCGGATAGCAGCTTAACCGGTCGCCGTCGCGCAGGACATATTCCCGGGCAACGGATTCGCCGTTGACCAGGATAAGGTCGATGGCTGAAAGCGGCACGCCGACGGCGCCAAGCAGCCCGGCAATGGTTACCCTGCCTTCAAAGCAGCAGGCGAAAGCGTGTTTTCTCTTCTCCTCCGGCAGGTAATCATTGAGTTCTTCGTAAAACCTGAGGCGGACGCGTTTCATCTTCCTGCCCTGACGGGTCAACCACGAAAATCACGAAACTGCTTTTGTGTATTTCGTGTCATTCGTGGTTGCGATTCTCTGTTTCGCCAATGATCAACTGTAGCACAGAAGAATGGAGAGAGAGGCTGTCCGGCCCGAAAACGATTGCATCCGGTGCGCGACCATTCTATCTTCAATGGTCATTGGCGGGGAAAAAGATGCGCGGGCTGAATGGGAAGACAGTTCTGGTCACCGGCGGAGCGAGCGGGATCGGGGCAGCCACTGCCGCCCGCTTTATCGAAGAAGGGGCGCGCGTCTGCGTGCTCGACCGCGATGCGCACGGCATCTCCCTGATCCGCAGGGGACTGCCCCACCTTTCAGGGGCGCTGCTTTGCGATGTGGCAGATCTCGATCAGGTGCGGTCCGCATTTGCCGAAGCGCTGAAGCTTATGGGTGGCGTGGATGTGCTGATCAACAATGCCGGCATCAGCATCCGGCGGCCGTTTCTGGAGATCACGGCCGACGAATGGGCCCAGGTTATCGCGGTCAATCTGACCGGCAACTTCTACGTGGCACAAACCGCAGCCCGTCACATGTTGCAGCACGGCGGCGGCGTGATCCTCAACACCGCGTCCACGAACGGCATCATGGGGTATCCTTTCTATGCGGGATACAACGCATCCAAAGCGGGCGTCATCGAATTGACCCGCTCCCTGGCACTGGAACTCGCGCCGGCGGTGAGGGTCAATGCTGTGGCGCCGGGCTATGTGCTTACGCCGATGCAGCGCGCCGAATATACCGATGAAATGCTGGATGCCGTGAACCGCAAGATTCCGCTGCAGCGT
>Ga0316620_10000038_pt1 | contig 60274 bp, 52 predicted proteins | sample OWC_Aug_M1_C1_D5_FD_207651 | JGI IMG/M metagenome (GOLD analysis project Ga0316620, IMG submission 207651) | Wetland soil microbial communities from Old Woman Creek delta, Ohio, United States - OWC_Aug_M1_C1_D5_B | ecosystem: Environmental > Terrestrial > Soil > Wetlands | place: USA: Ohio...
GCGTGCGCACCGATCAGCTCGGCGAGCGTAACAAAGTCCTGCTCGAAGGCGTGCTCAATATCCATGCGGCGCGAAATTGTAGCAATGGGCGCTTACTCGCGGCATCTCGCGCGTGCCAGAATCGCGCCATGAATCCGATCCTGTTCACGCCCATCACCCTGCGCGGAGTGACCGCGCGCAACCGCGTCGTTATCTCGCCGATGTGTACCTACTCCGCCGAGGACGGGGTGGTGACCGACTGGCATCTGGTGCACCTGGGAAAGTTCGCGCTCGGCGGTGCGGGTATCGTGTTCGTCGAGGCGACCGCGGTCGAAGCGCGCGGACGTATCACGCACGGCTGCGCCGGCATCTGGTCCGATGCACACGCCCAGGCGCTCGCTCGCATCGCGCCGTGGCTGAAGGCGCAGGGCACGGTGCCGGCGATCCAGCTGGCGCATGCGGGGCGCAAGGCAGCCATGCAGCGGCCGTGGTTCGGCAACGGGCCTCTCGGCGCGCAGGACCTCGCCCGCGGCGACCATCCGTGGCCGATCATCGGCCCGACGGAAGAGCCGGCGGCCGAAGGATGGCTCGCGCCGCGGGCGATGGCGCGCGCCGACATCGACGTCGTGGTCGGCGCCTTTGCCGACGCCGCGCGGCGCGCCGATCGCGCCGGGTTCGAGATCGCGGAGATCCACGGGGCGCACGGCTACCTGATCCACAGCTTTCTCTCGCCGCTGTCGAACACGCGCATCGACGGCTACGGCGGAGACCTCGCGGGGCGCATGCGCTTCGCGCTCGATGTCGTCGACGCGGTGCGTCAGGCATGGCCAGCGAACAAGCCGCTATTCTTCCGCATCTCGTCGGTCGACGGCGCCGGCAGCGGAGGCTGGCGCATCGAGGATTCCATCGCGCTTGCGCGTGCGCTCAAGTCGAGGGGCGTGGACGTCGTCGATTGCTCCTCGGGCGGCATCTCGGGTCCCGTCACCTCGGCCATGGTGCCGCGCGAACTCGGCTTCCAGGTGCCGTTCGCGGCCGCGGTGCGGCGCGAGGCCGGCGTCGCGACCCAGGCGGTCGGGCTGATCCTGGACGGCGCCCAGGCCGAAGCGATCCTGCAATCCGGCGCGGCCGACCTCATCGCGGTGGCGCGCGAAGCGCTGTTCGACCCGTTCTGGCCACACCACGCCGCGCGCGCCCTGGGGCTCGACGCCGAGTTCGCCGATTGGCCGCAACCCTACGGTTGGTGGCTCAAGCGCCGCGCCAAGCTGCTTGAGGCGATCAGTCGTTGACTAGAAGCCCGAACCGGGCCGCCTGAGGAACTCGATTTCCTCCGCGGTGCTCGGGCGGCCGAGCATTTCGTTGCGGTGGGGAAAGCGGCCGAAGCGCGCGACGATTTCGTGGTGTCGCAGCGCATACTGATACACGTCCTTCGTTTCTTCGAACGCCTCGAGAGGTCGCATCAGCTCGCAGGCGCGCAGCTGGTCTTCCAGTCCCTCGCTGTGCTCGAACGGCAGGTACAGGAACAATCGCTCGACGGGCAATCGCCCATGATCAAAGCCCTGCTCGAGCACGTGGCGTGCTGCGTCGAGGCCGAGCGCGTCGGTGCTGAATGCGCGCGCTGTGCCGCGGAACATGTTGCGCGGAAACTGGTCGAGCAGGACGGTGAGGGCTAGGCAATCGTCTGCGCCGTCCTTCCAGCTCGACAGCGCGCCGACTGCGCCCTGCCCGTGCAAGTCGAGGAAACGGGCACGGATCTCGGCGTCGAAAGCGGCGTCCTTCTGAAACCATTCCTTGCGCGGCTTGCCGTACTCGTTTTCGGCGCCGAACCAGAATCGCAAGACCTGTTCAGCGCGAGGGTCTTTCGTAGGTCGCATGGTCGAATGCTGCAATAATCCGCGGCTCGGAGCATACGACATGCGCAACCGCCTCGCGCAACAGACCTCCCCCTATCTGCAGCAGCACGCCGGCAACCCGGTGGACTGGTATCCCTGGGGTCCGGAGGCGCTCGCTCGCGCGCGCGACGAGAACAAGCCCGTGCTTCTCTCGATCGGTTATTCCGCGTGCCACTGGTGTCACGTGATGGCGCACGAGAGCTTCGAGGATGAAGAGGTCGCGGCGCTGATGAACCGGCTGTTCGTCAATGTAAAGGTCGACCGCGAGGAGCGTCCCGATCTCGACCAGATCTATCAGACCGCGCACCAGATGCTCGCGCAGCGCCCCGGCGGCTGGCCGCTCACCATGTTCCTGTCGCCCGACGGCACGCCGTTCTACGGCGGGACGTATTTCCCCAAAACGCCGCGCTACGGCATGCCCGGATTCCCCGACTTGCTCGAGCGCATCGCCGCCATCTGGCGCGAAAAGCAGGTCGAGATCAGGCAGCAGAACGAACAGGTGGTCGGCGCATTCTCGCGCATGCTGCCGCGCTCGGGCGCGCACCGCTCGGTGCTCGACGGTGCGCCGCTGCGCGCAGCGCTGGAGAGCCTGCATGCCAGCTTCGACGCGCGCCTCGGCGGCTTCGGCGATGCGCCCAAGTTTCCGCACCCGACCGACCTGGCGCTGTGCCTGCGCGCCTATGCCAGAAACGGCGACCGCGCGGCGCTCGAGATGGCGCACACGACGCTCGCGCGCATGTGCGACGGCGGCATCTACGACCAGTTGGGGGGCGGGTTCTGCCGCTACAGCGTCGATGCGCGGTGGTTGATCCCGCATTTCGAAAAGATGCTCTACGACAATGGTCCGCTGCTCGGACTGCTGGCGGACGCATGGCTCGCCACCGGCGCGGACCGTTTCGCGCGATGCGCGGAGGAGACCGCGGGCTGGGTGATGCGCGAAATGCAATCGCCGGAGGGCGGCTACTACTCCTCGCTCGATGCCGACTCTGAGCACGAAGAGGGCAAGTTCTACGTCTGGACGCGCGAGGAGGTCCAGGAGCTGCTCAGCCAGGACGAATACGCGCTCGTGGCGGCGCATTACGGCTTGGGCCGCGCACCGAACTTCGAGGGGCGCCACTGGCACCTGTACGTTGCGGAGCCGCTCGCGCCGGGCAACGAGGCGCTGCTGGCACCGGCGCGCGCGAAGCTCCTCGCTGCGCGCGACAAGCGCGTACGCCCGGGCCGCGACGACAAGGTGCTCGTCTCGTGGAACGCGCTCGCGATGCACGGCATGGCGCATGCCGGGCGCGTCTTCGGGCGCGAGGACTGGATCGACTCTGCGCGGCGCGCGCTTGAGTTCGTCCGCACCCGGATGTGGCAGGGCGGGCGGCTCGTCGCGACCTACAAGGACGGGACAGCCCATCTCAATGCGTACCTGGACGACTATGCGTTCCTCCTGCCGGCGCTTCTGGAGCTACTGCAGGCGCGTTTCTCGGCCGCGGATCTGGAGTTCGCGGAGCAGCTCGCGGAGGTGATGCTCGGGCAATTCGAGGACCCGGAGTCAGGCGGATTTTTCTTTACCTCGCGCGACCACGAGAAGCTGATCCATCGCCCCAAGCCCGGTCACGACAACGCCACGCCTTCGGGCAACGCGGTGGCCGCGTGGGCGCTCGGGCGGCTCGCCGCGCTCACGGGAGAGGACCGCTATGCCCGGGCTGCGGAGCGGGCGGTGGCGCTGTTCTACCCCACCATGCGCCAGCACCCCGCGGGTTTCGGGGCGATGTTGGCGGCGCTCGAAGAAACGATCGCGCCGCCGGCCGTGCTGGTGCTGCGCGGCGAACCCGCTTCCCTGGGTCGGTGGGCGGCCGAACTGGCGCGCGAGCTGCTACCCGACACCACCGTGCTGGCGATCGCCGACGGCGCGCAGGGGCTACCGCCGCCGCTCGACAAGCCGCGACGGCCGGAGCCGGTCAACGGCTGGCTGTGTCGCGGCGTTACTTGCCTTGAGCCGCTGACGAACCTTGCGGCATTGAAGGATGCTTGCAAAGAGGCCGCGTTGAGTTAGCATGGCGCCCTTTCTGCGGCCCGGCGCCGAATACATTTTCTACTCATCCCATAGGAGACGTTGATGAAACGCGTCGTACTCCCCCTCATGCTCGCGGGGTTGGTGATCGCGCTTCCCGCCAAGGCGGACGAGGCGATGGCCAGGAAGTACAACTGCCTCGCCTGCCACACGATCGACAAGAAACTCGTCGGCCCCGCGTACAAGGACGTGGCCAAGAAATATGCCGGTCAGGCAGACGCCGAGGCCAAGCTGGTGCAAAAGGTGGAAAAGGGCGGCTCGGGCGTCTGGGGCAATATCCCGATGCCTCCCAACAGCGCGGTGCCCGATGCGGACGTCAAGGCGCTCGTGAAGTGGATTCTGTCGCTCAAGTAGCGTAGCCGCCGCAACGCAGCGATGAAGGCCGGGTTCGCCCGGCCTTTTAGTTTCCGGGAGCCGCCCGGAGGGGCGGTGCTATCATGAACGCGCAGTAAGCCGCCCGTATTTCCCACTTCGTCCGGAGGTCGTATGCAGTTTCCCAAGCTTGGAATTTCCCTTCTCGCCGCGCTCACCGCGTTCGCCGTCGTCGGCTGCGGTGAGGAGAAGAAACCCGAGCCCGCGAAGACGCAGGCCGAGGCGCCTGCGGTTCCGACCGTCGACATCAAGATCGGCCACGTTGCGCCGCTCACCGGTGGCATCGCGCACTTGGGCAAGGACAACGAGAACGGCGCGCGCTTGGCGATCGATCAGGCGAACGCAGCCAAGATCATGATCGGCGGCAAGCTGGCGCATTTCGAGATGCTGGCGGAGGATGACCAGGCCGATCCGAAGGTCGGCACCACCGTGGCGCAGAAGCTCGTCGATGCGAAGGTCGCTGGCGTCGTTGGACACCTGAACTCCGGCACCACCATCCCGGCATCGGCGATCTACCATCAGGCCGGCATCCCGATGATCACCGGCTCGGCCACCAATCCGAAGCTCACCGAGCAAGGCTTCGACAACGTATTCCGCGTAGTCGGGCGCGACGACCAGCAAGGCCCGGCGATCGCCAACTACCTCGCCGCGACCGACAAGCCCAAGGTCGTTGCCGTAATCGATGACGCGACCGCCTATGGCGAAGGCCTCGCCAACGAGGTCGAGAAAACGCTGAAGGCGGGCGGCGTACAAGTACTTGCGCGCGAAAAAGGCACCGACAAGACGGCCGACTGGAAGGCGGTGCTCACGAAAATCAAGGGCGAGAGGCCCGATGCGGTGTTCTACGGCGGCATGGACGCCACCGGCGGCCCGCTCCTCAAGCAGGGCAAGGAGCTGGGCATCAGCGCGGTGTTCGCATTCGGCGACGGCGCCTGCACCGACAAGATGGCGGAGCTCGCCGGCCCGGCAGCCGAGGGCATGCTCTGCTCGCAGGCGGGCATTCCTCCGCAAGCGGCGTCGAAGACTTTCCTCGACGCGTACAAGGCGAAATTCAACACCGATCCGATTCTCTACGCGCCGTTCACCTACGACGCCGCCAACCTGCTGATCGAGGCGATGCGCAAGGCCGATTCGGCCGATCCGGCCAAGTACCTCCCGGAGCTGCACAAGATCAGCTACATGGGCGCCACGGGCAAGATCGAGTTCGACGCCAAGGGGGACCGCAAGGACGCGGAGATCACGATCTTCTCGATGAAGAACGGCAAGATCACGCCGATCGCCGTGGTGAAGGCAGGCACGACGCTCCCGTACGACGAATTTCTGAAGAGCATGGGCGGGAGCAAGTAGCCGCCTCCGGTCTCGCCATCCGGCCACGCAACGGCACCCTCGGGTGCCGTTTTCGTTTTGGCGCCCGGCGCGGTGTTTGCTAGGCTTCGCCGGGCATGGACATATTCCTGCAGCAGATTGTCAACGGGCTGACGCTGGGCGCGGTGTACGCGATCGTCGCGCTCGGTTACACCATGGTTTACGGAATCATCCAGCTCATCAACTTTGCCCACGGCGAAGTGGTGATGATTGGCGCCATGGTCTCGCTCAGCGTCATCAACCTGCTTGCGGACAGCGGGCTGCCGCCGCTCGCGATCGTGCTGATCGGCGCAGGCTGCGCCGTTCCCGTGTGCATGCTCGTGGCGTATGCCATGGAGCGGCTGGCCTACCGGCCGCTGCGTCGCGCGCCGCGGCTTGCGCCCCTGATCACGGCGATCGGCGTGTCGATCATCCTGCAGCACCTGGCGATGCTGGTGTGGAGCCGCAACGTGCTCGCCTTTCCTCAGATCATCAAGACGCAGGTCTACACGGTCGCCGGTGCGGCAATCACGAACGTGCAGGTCGTGATCCTGCTTGCCTGCGTCGCGATCATGGCCGGGCTCGCGGTACTCGTCTACCGCACGCGGCTTGGGACCGCGATGCGCGCAACGGCGCAGAATCCCCAGGTTGCGGGGCTTATGGGAATCGATGTCAACCGCGTCATCGCATCGACCTTCATCATCGGCTCGGGGCTCGCGGCGATTGCGGGGGTGATGGTCGGCACCTATTACGGCGTTGCGCAATACACGATGGGGTCGCTCCTCGGACTCAAGGCGTTTTCCGCGGCGGTGCTCGGCGGCATCGGCAACATTCCGGGCGCGATGCTCGGCGGCGTGCTGCTCGGCGTGGTGGAGGCATTGGGCGCGGGCTACATCGGCGATTTCACCGATCTGTGCCGGATCTCCGGGATCTCGGACTGGCTCACCCAGCGCTGCGCCGGCGGCGGGCATTTCGTCCTGTTCGGCTCCAACTACCAGGATGTGTTCGCATTCCTGGTCCTGATTCTCGTGCTCGTCTTCCGGCCCTCCGGCCTCCTCGGCGAGCGGGTGGGCGACCGGGCGTGAAAGGTACAGCGTGACGCCGCCGCGCGCCAAGTCTCCCTTCATGCTCCGATTCGCGATCGCCCTGATCGCGTTCGCCGTGATTGCGCTGCCGTTCGTCCTCACCGAAATCGGCACCAGCTGGGTGCGGATCACCAACCTCGCGCTCCTGTACGTGCTGCTCGCACTCGGTCTTAACATCGTCGTGGGATTCGCCGGATTGCTCGACCTGGGCTACATCGCCTTCTACGCCGTCGGCGCCTACACGTACGCCCTGCTTGCGAGCCCCCAATTCGGGCTTCATCTGCCGTTCTGGGTGATCCTGCCGATCGGCGCCGCGATCGCGGCGATGTTCGGCGTGGTGCTCGGCGCGCCGACCCTCAAGCTGCGTGGCGACTACCTCGCGATCGTCACGCTGGGGTTCGGCGAGATCGTGCGCATTTTCCTGAATAACCTGTCACAGCCGGTGAACATCACCAACGGGCCCCAGGGAGTGACCGGCATCGATCCGTTCCGCATCGACGGCCTGAATTTCGCGACGACGAGCAAGCTGCTCGGCCTGCAATTCAGCAGCCCGACCAAGTACTACTACTTGCTCGTGCTGGTGGTGGTCTGCGTGGTGGTGATCAATTTGCGGCTGAAGAATTCGCGCATTGGTCGCGCCTGGGAGGCGATACGCGAAGACGAGACCGCAGCGCGCGCCATGGGCATCGACACCACCAGGCTCAAGCTGCTTGCATTCGCGATGGGCGCGACCTTCGGCGGCATTGCCGGCGGCTTCTTTTCCGCCACCCAGCAGTTCATCTCCCCGGAGAGCTTCGTTCTGGTCGAGTCGATCATGGTGGTGTCGATGGTTGTTCTGGGCGGGATGGGCAACGTCTGGGGCGTGGTGCTTGGCGCGGTATTGCTGTCCTTCATTCCCGAGATCCTGCGCTGGAGCGTCGAGCCGGTGCAGCTGGCGCTCTTCGGCCGCACCCTGATCGAACCCGAGGTGATACGCATGCTGCTGTTCGGCCTGGCGCTGGTACTCGTGATGTTGTTCCGCCCCGCGGGACTCCTGCCCTCGGCCGTGAGGAAACGCGAGCTGTTGGAGCGCGAGTGAGCGAATTGCTGATCGCGAACGGAGTGGGCAAGCGCTTCGGCGGCGTGCAGGCCCTGTCCGAATTGTCGTTCGCGATTCGTCGCGGCGAGATCTACGGCTTGATTGGACCGAACGGCGCCGGCAAGACGACGTTCTTCAACGTGCTTACGGGCATCTATCCCCCCGACACCGGGTCGATGTCGTTCGACGGCGCGCCGCTCGCCGGCCTCAGGGCGCATCAGGTCGCGGCACTCGGTATCGCACGCACCTTTCAGAATATACGGCTGTTCACCAATCTCTCGGCGCTGGAGAACGTGATGATCGGGCGTCACGTGCGCACGCGGGCCGGCGTGCTTGGCGCGATCCTGCGCGACCGCAGGACGCTCGGCGAGGAGCGCGCCATCGAGAAACGCGCCATCGAACTGCTCGAATACGTCGGCATCCGCGAACGCGCCAACGACACCGCGGGCAGCCTGCCATACGGGGACCAACGCCGCCTGGAGATCGCACGCGCGCTCGCCACCGATCCAAAGCTCCTGGCGCTCGATGAGCCGGCGGCGGGTATGAACCCGTCGGAACGCATCGCGCTGGGCCGGCTGATCGGGAAGATTAGGGACGGCGGCCTCACCGTGCTGCTCATCGAGCACGACATGCGCCTTGTGATGGAGGTCTGCGACCGCGTGCTGGTCCTGGACTATGGCGAGCGCATCGCGGAAGGCGTTCCGGGCGAGGTGCAACGCAACCCCAAGGTCATCGAGGCCTATCTCGGAACGCCTGCGACGGCATGAGCCTGCTCGAGGTCCGCGGCCTGGAGGTTCGGTACGGTGGAATCCGCGCCGTGAAGGGCATCGACCTCGAGGTCAACGAGGGTGAGCTGGTATGCCTGATCGGCGCCAACGGCGCCGGAAAATCCTCGACGCTGAAGGCCATTTGTGGCTTGGTGCCGATGCGCCTCGGGCGGGTGCTCTATGCCGGCGAGGACCTGTCCGGCCTGCCCGTGCATGCGCTGCCGCGCCGCGGACTGGTGATGGTGCCGGAAGGCCGCGGCATCTTTCCGCAGCTTACCGTCGCGGAGAACCTCGCAATGGGCGCCTATGCGCGCCGCGACGCGCAGATAGCGGACGATCTCGAGCGCATGCACCGGCTCTTCCCTCGCCTGCTCGAGCGCCGCGGCCAGACGGCGGGGACGCTGTCGGGAGGCGAACAGCAGATGCTCGCGATCGGCCGTGCGCTGATGAGCCGCCCGAAGCTGCTGCTTCTCGACGAGCCGTCGATGGGCCTTGCGCCGATGCTCGTCGCGAAAATCCTGGACATCGTGCGGGAGATCGCGCGCCAGGGCGTCACCATATTGCTCGTGGAACAGAACGCCAAGCTGGCCCTTGAAATCGCGGGCCGCGGCTACGTCATGGAGTCGGGCGCAATCTCGCTCGCCGCCGAAGCGAAAAGCCTGCTCGCCGATTCGCGGGTGCGCGAGGCCTACTTGGGTGAGGGCGCGGGCTGAGCGAGATCGGCCTGGGTGGTGAACGAGTCGGCAAAGAATTCCTCCTCCGGCAGCCCGCACTCCGCGATGAAGTCTCGCCGGGCGGCGTCGACCATTACAGGTACACCGCAGGCATACACCTGGTAACCAGACAGATCCGGAAGGTCCTGCATCACCGCACGATGCACGAAGCCGGTACGGCCGCTCCAGTGGTCCTCGGGCAGCGCATCGGAGATCACGGGCACGTACTTGAATGTCGCGTGCTCGGCGGCCCACTTCGCCGGCAGCTCGTTCATGTAGAGATCGCGCGGTCTGCGGCCACCCCAATAAAGGGTGATCGGCCGGTCGACTCCCTTGTAGAACGCGTGCTCGATCACCGACTTGATCGGTGCGAAGCCCGTGCCCGAGGCGACGAACACGATTGGCTTCGTAGAGTCCTCGCGCAGGAAGAAAGTCCCGTGCGGGCCCTCGAAACGCAGGATGTCGCGCTCCTTCATCTTGCCGAAGACGTGGTCCGTGAATTGCCCTCCCACGACGTGGCGCACGTGCAGCTGGATGAGCTCGTCATCGTGCGGCGCGTTGGCCATCGAGAAGCTGCGCCGTGAACCATCACGCAGGAGAAATTCGATGTACTGCCCGGCGAGGAACTGCAAACGCTCGTTGGCCGGCAGCTTGAGGTACAGCACGATCACGTCCTCGGCGAGCCGCTCGATCTTCTGCACGCGGCAGGGCAGCGTCTTGATCGGGATATCCTTGACCGCGCCGACCGTGCGCGCCTCGAGCACGAGATCGGAAAGCGGCTTCGCCTGGCAGAAAAGCGCCTTGCCTTCCCGTTTTTCGGCCTCCGGCAGAGCCTTCGTCTGGTAGACCCCGTAATCGACGCTGCCCGATAGGATCTTGCCTTTGCAGCTGCCACAGGCGCCGTTGCGGCAGCCATACGGAAGGACAAAGCCCTGGCGCAACGCGGCGGCAAGGATCGACTCGCCCTCCTCGACCTCGAATTGGTGCCCGCTTGGCTGAAGGGTGACCCGGAAATTGCTCACTGTGTACGCTGGTTACAATAAATCCATGAAGCGCTTGCTGATCGCGGGATTCGGCGACATCGCGCGTCGGCTCGTGCCGCTGCTGCCTTCCGGCATCGGGTTGCGGCGCGTCTCGCGCAGCGCCGGATACGACCTCGATCGACCGGATACGCTGTCTGATCTTGCGGGCTGGCCCGATGCGGTCCTGCATTGCGCCCCGCCCCCCGATACCGGCGAAGGCGATCCAAGAACCGCGCAACTTCTCGGGATCTTGGAGCGCGGCATTCTACCAGCGCGTCTGGTCTACATCAGCACCAGCGGGGTGTACGGCGATTGCGCGGGTGAACTGGTCGACGAGGAGCGCGCGCCGAATCCCCGCTCGCCGCGCGCCCGGCGCAGGCTCGCCGCAGAGACCATGCTTGGAAACTGGTGCGCTGCGCGCGACGTGGCGCTCGTAGTGCTGCGCGCGCCCGGCATTTATGCGGCCGATCGCCTGCCGCTGGCGCGGCTGCGCGCGGCCACGCCCGTGCTGCGCGACGAGGACGACGTCTACACCAACCATATCCATGCGGACGATCTCGCGGCGATCGCGCTTGGCGCGCTCGAGGCCGATGCGCCACCGGGCGTTTACAACGCCTCGGACGACAGCCGCCTGAAAATGGCTCAATGGCTCGACTTGGTGGCCGAGCATTACGGGCTGCCGCGACCGCCGCGCGTCGCGCGGCGCGACGCCGAGGGTAGAATTCCGCCTGCGCTGCTTTCGTTTATGAGCGAGTCGCGGCGTCTGGACAATCGCAAGATGAAGGAACTGCTCGGCGTACGTTTGCGCTACCCCACCGTGTACGACGGGCTGCGCGCCGCGAAGGAGCCTGCATGAGCGCGCTGCTGGTGCTTACCAACCTGCCGGACCGGGAGACTGCGGAGAAGCTCGCCGAGCAGCTCGTCGCGCAGCGTGTCGCGGCCTGCATCAACATCCTTTCTCCCTGCCGCTCGGTATATCGCTGGCAGGGCGCGGTGCGGCACGACGAGGAGCACCCGATGCTCATCAAGACGACCGGCGAGCGCTACGCCGCGCTGGAGAAGGCGATCCGTGCGGCCCATCCCTACGAACTTCCCGAGATCGTTGCGGTCCCAATCGAGCGCGGCCTGCCCGCTTACCTGGACTGGGTCGGCAAGGAGACGAGCACCGCATGAAAACCTGGCTTGGCCTTGTCGTCGTTGCTCTGTCCCTCGCGGTGCCGCCGGCATTCGCCCAGCTCAAGCTGGGGGTGTCGGCCGACGACCTGCTCGAACCCGAGAAGGCGTTCCAGTTTTCCGCGCGTGCACTGGACGCCAAGGCGATCGAGGTGAGCTTCGTGATCGCCGACGGTTACTACCTCTATCGGGACAAATTCCGCTTCACGCTCGACGGGCCGGCCGGAGTCACGCTCGGTACGCCCGAAATGCCGGCGGGAATCCGCAAAAAGGACGAATTTTTCGGCGAGGTCGAGACCTACCGCAAGAGGGTGGACATCCGCATTCCGGTGGACGCAGGCGCGGCGCGCGCGGTCCAGCTCAGCGTTCGCTCGCAAGGCTGCGCCGACCTCGGCGTGTGCTACGTGCCGATGGACTCGAAGGCGACCATCCAGCTTGCCGCGCTGACCGGCGCCGCGGCGGGCGGCGGCGGAGGCACGCCGCAACTGACCGAGGGGCCGCGCTCGGTGCAACCGGAAGGGCGCTTTTCGCTCTTTGCCACCGATCGCGACATCGCGACCTTGTTCGAGGGCAGTCTGTGGCGGGTGATCGTGATCTTCCTCGGCTTCGGGTTGCTGCTCACGTTTACGCCTTGCGTGCTGCCCATGGTGCCGATCCTGTCGGGCATCATCGCGGGCGAGGGCAAGAGCCTCAACAAACCGCGCGCGCTCGCCCTGTCGCTGTCCTACGTGCTCGGGATGTCGGTGACCTACGCAGCCGCCGGAGTGGCCGCCGCCTACTCGGGCTCGATGCTCGCAGCCGCCCTCCAGAATCCATGGGTCCTTGGCGCGTTTGCACTGGTGTTCGTATGGCTGGCGCTATCGATGTTCGGCTTCCACGACCTCCAGCTGCCTGGCTTCCTGCAGCACCACGTCTCTAAGGCGCATCAGCGCTTGCGGGGCGGACGCATCGCCTCGGTGGCGGCGATGGGCGTGCTCTCGGCGCTGATCGTCAGCCCCTGTGTCGCTGCGCCGCTTGCCGGGGCGCTGCTGTACATCTCGCAGACCAAGGATGTGGCGCTCGGCGGCGCGGCGCTGTTCGCCATGGCGCTCGGCATGGGCGTGCCCCTGGTGGCGGTCGGCGTTTCCGAAGGCGCCTTGCTGCCGAAGGCCGGGCCGTGGATGAACGGGGTGAAGAAATTTTTCGGCGTGCTGCTGCTCGCGGTTGCGACCTGGATCGTGTCGCCGGTCATCCCCGCCGCGGCGCAGATGCTGCTGTGGGCGGGGCTCCTCGTCGGCTCGGCGGTGTTCCTGCGGGCCATCGACCCGCTGCCGGTCGATGCGTCGGGCTACGCGCGGCTGTGGAAGGGCGTCGGCGTGATCGCCCTGGTCGCGGGAGTGGCCCTGCTGGTCGGCGCCCTCGCCGGGAATCGCGATCCGCTGCGCCCGCTTGCCGGACTCGCAGCGGCCGGGGCGCCAGCCGCGACGCCAAGCAAGTGGGTCTCCGTTGCTTCCGTGTCCGAGCTTGAGGGTGCGCTGCGCGCGCCGGGCAGGCCGGTGATGCTGGATTTTTACGCAGACTGGTGCGTTTCATGCAAGGAGATGGAGACCTTCACGTTCAGTGATCCGCGGGTTCGCGCCAAGATGGAGAGCATGCTCCTGCTGCGCGCCGACGTCACCGCGAACTCCGAGCAACACAAGCTTCTGCTCAAGCGCTTTTCCCTGTTCGGCCCGCCGGGTATCGTATTTTTCGATGCGCGGGGCCGCGAGATCCAGGGATTGCGGGTGGTGGGATACCAGGACGCGGGGCGCTTCCTTAGGACCCTGGAAGTCGCGACGGCGCCCTGATATGCGGCGCGCGATCCGCGGCATCGATCACGTCGTCGTTGCGGTGCGCGACTTGGATCGCGCGCAACACACCTTCGAGCGGCTCGGGTTCACGCTCTCGCCGCGTGGCTACCACACGCTCGGTTCGGCGAATCATTGCATCATGTTCGGCTCTGATTACATCGAATTGCTTGCGCTGCCGCAGCCACATCCCGCGCTTGCCTATTACTCGGATTTCCTCGGCAAGGGCGAGGGGCTGGCGGCCCTGGCGTTCGCGACCGACGATGCGAATGCGGCATTTGCCGAGCTCGACGCGGCCGGCATAGCGGCCGATGCACCGCTGGACTTCTCGCGCCCGGTGCGGCTCGCCGAGGGCGAGCGCGACGCCGCGTTTCGCATCGTGCAGCTGCCGCCGGCATTGACGCCCGGTTGCCGTAGCTTTCTGTGCCAGCACTACACGAGGGACCTGGTGTGGCGCGCGGACTATCAGTCGCACGCGCTCGGAGTGACCGGCCTCGCGGCGGTGGCGGTCGTCGCCGAGGATGCGGTATCGGCGGCGCGGGATTATGCGACGCTGCTCGGCGTGACGCCGCGCAAGATCGATGAGGGCTTGCTCGTCTCGACGGGTAGCGCGCCCATCGCCGTCGGGGCGCGCTGGAAGCTCGGCCGCAGGCTGCCGGGCGTCGAGCTTCCGTTGCGCGCGCGGCCGATGGTGGCGGCGCTCTTTCTTCGCGTTGCCGACCGCAACGCGGCGGCAGCGGTACTCGATCGACGAGGGTTCGGGCCTGTCCGGTTGCCCGACGGTTCCTGTGCCGTCGGCGCCAACGAGGCCCACGGCGTCGCGCTGGTGTTCGGCTAGGCCTTTAGCGTTCTGGCGGCGTCCAGCGCGAAGTAGGTCAGGATGCCGTCGGCCCCGGCGCGCTTGAACGCGAGCAGCGCCTCCATGATGCAGGACTCGGGCAACCAGCCTTTGTCGATCGCACCGCGCAGCATCGAGTATTCGCCGCTCACCTGGTAGACGAACGTCGGCGCCTTGAACTCGTCCTTGACCCGCCTCACGATATCCAGATACGGAAGCCCGGGCTTGACCATGACCATGTCAGCGCCTTCGCAAAGGTCGAGACCGACTTCCCAGAGGGCCTCGTCCGAGTTCGCCGGATCCATCTGGTAGGTCTTTTTGTCGCCCCGGCCGAGATTTCTTGCCGATCCGACCGCGTCGCGGAACGGGCCGTAGAACCCAGACGCGTACTTCGCCGAATAGGCCATGATTTTGGTGTGGATGTGCCCCGCGGCCTCAAGCGCGTCCCGGATCCGGCCAATGCGGCCGTCCATCATGTCCGATGGCGCGACGATGTCCACGCCGGCCGAGGCTTGCGTCAGGGCCTGCCGGACCAGCGCCTTGAGCGTCACGTCGTTCACGATGTAGCCCGTCTTGTCGATCACCCCGTCCTGCCCGTGGGAGGTGTACGGATCGAGCGCGACATCGGTCATGATGCCCAGGTCCGGGAACCTCTTCTTCAATTGCGCGACCGCGCGCGGCACCAACCCCTTGGGATTGAATGCCTCGCGCCCGTCGGGAGTCTTCAAGCGCTGATCGATCACAGGAAAAAGCGCGAGCACCGGTATCCGTAGCTCGAGGCAGCGTTCGGCAACGGGCAGCAGGCGGTCGATCGTCAAGCGCTCGACGCCCGGCATGGAAGGAACCTTCTCGGTCCGCCTGACGCCCTCCAGCAGGAACACCGGGTAAATCAGGTCATCTGGCGTGAGGACGCTCTCGCGCATCAGGCGGCGCGAGAAATCGTTGCGCCGCATACGCCGCATGCGGACCGCGGGGAAGCTACCGTAGACGTTCATCGCTGGGCGACCTCTCGAAAATGCCCGCACGCATGCCGCAGGCATATGGAAGAGTCATTGATTTTTCGACGAAACTTGGATGGGAACTTTTGCCGGCGGGGCTCATCTTACGCTTAGACGGTGTTTTTCGTCTCCCGCTTCTCCTCCCTGAGCGGGTGCCTTAATTCTGATTAAGGCGTTTTGGCCCCCGGTTTATTCCCCTTTACCGGGGGCTTTTTTATTTCGCGCGGGGCGATTCGCATCAGTTAGCCAACGTTCCAGCAAGGTGCGGACCTCGTCGACCCCCTCCCCGGTTACGCTCGAAAAGAGCCTGACCTGTGTTCCAGGCGCACGGCTGCCGAGCTGGTGGCGTGTTTCGCCAAGGACCCGCTGGCCTTCGGCGCGCGACAACTTGTCTGACTTCGACAGCAAGACCAGGATCCTGGAGGCGAGCGGCGCGATCCATTCGATCACGGCCATGTCCTTTGGCTTGCAAGGCTGGCGCGCGTCCATGATGAGGACGACCGCCGCGAGGCTGGTGCGGGCCCTGAGGTAGCCGCCGATCAGTTCGTCCCACTGCGAGCGTATGGCGTGCGGGACCCGTGCGTAGCCGTAGCCGGGCAGATCGACCAGGCGCCCGCGCATACCCAGGTCGTAGAAATTGATCGTCTGCGTGCGACCCGGCGTTTTGCTGACGAATGCCAGCCGATGGCGCTTTGCAAGGATGTTGATGGCGCTCGACTTGCCCACGTTCGAGCGGCCGGCAAAGACGATCTCCGGCGCGCCCTCGGGCGGCAACTGGTCGAGCTTCCCGACCGAGGCAATGAAAGAGGCCTGCGAAAACGGGCTCATGTGCCGCCGGAAAAAGGGAGGAATTGTAATAAAATTGCGCGCTTTGACGGGAACCGAGGGAGTAGCCGAATGATTCGAGTACTGGCGGTCGGTGCCGCGGCCCTGCTGTGGGCCGGCGCGGCGCTCGCTCAAGACGCCGCGAAGCCCGATCTCGCCAAGGGCCAGCAGATCGCCGGACAGGTGTGCGCGGCCTGCCACGCGGCCGACGGCAACAGCGTGGCTGCCGCGAATCCGAAGCTTGCCGGACAGTTCCCGGAGTACCTGTACAAGCAGCTATCGAATTTCAAGGCACAAGGCGGCAAGCCTGCGCAGCGCGAGAATCCGATCATGGCGGGAATGGTCGCCAATCTATCGGACGCGGACATGCACAGCGTCGCGGCGTATTTTTCCAGCCAGAAACTGCGCCCCGACTGGGCGCGTGACAAGGATCTCGCGGCACTCGGCCAGAGTCTCTATCGCGGCGGCAACCTGCAGAGCGGCGTGCCAGCGTGCAGCGGTTGCCACGGCCCGACCGGAGCCGGGAATCCGCGCGAGTACCCGCGCATCGGTGGCCAGTACGCCGACTACATCGAGGCGCAACTCAAGGCATTCAGAGCCGGGGCCCGCGCCAACGATCCCAACGGCATGATGCGCGGCGTTGCGGCGCGCATGACCGACCAGGAGATCAAGGCGGTCGCGCAGTACGCCGCCGGTCTGCGGTAGGCGCGGGCCGCGCCCCGGCGCAGGGCGAGCGACCTCGCCCTTTGCCATCTATGCTCGATCTGCTCGTCATAGGCTCCGGTCCGGGCGGATATCGTGCCGCGGTGCTGGCGGCGCAACGAGGCCTTTCGGTTGCCATCGTCGAGAAGGACACGTGGGGTGGCGCCTGCCTAAATCGCGGCTGCGTGCCGAAAAAGGACTGGTACCACACCGCGTGCATCGCGCGAGCAGCAAGGGGTTACCCCGCGCGCGGCCTGCGCGTTACGCTTCAGCCCGATCCGGCAGCAGCTTGGCAGCACCAGCGATCGATCGTCGAAACAGTACGCGCGAGCTACGTCGATTACCTCGGGCGTCTGGGCGTGAAGCTGTTCCAGGGCACTGCGCGATTCGTCGATGCTCAGCGCATCGCGGTCGGCAAGAAAGTGCTCTCTGCGAAGAGCTTCGTGCTGGCCACGGGCTCCCGACCAAACATTCCCGAGAGTCTGCGCGGCGCGGCACGCGTGCTTACCACCGATGATCTGTTCGAGAAGCCGTTGCCATCGGGTCGGCGAGTTGCGCTCCTGGGCAGCGGGACGGTCGGCACGGAGATGGCGTTCATCCTTCCGCAGCTCGGTTTCGACCTGCTGTGGCTAACCGGCAACGAGCCGTTGTCGCAGTCGCGGTTTAGCGCGAGCGCCCGCAAGCGGCTTCTCGAGGCACTCGCCGCGCAGGGCGTAAAGGCGCGAACGCACAGCCGTCCGCAGAGCGTGATCGCCGACGGCGACGGCATCGTGCTCGACCTTTCCGGCGGCGCACGCGAACGCGTCGACTGGGCGCTTGCCGGGACCGGACGCCTGCCCAATACGGAAGCTCTCGGACTCGATATTGCCGGCGTGCGCACGTCGCCTGATGGATTCGTCGTTGTCGACGAAGCGCAGCGCAGTTCGGCGTCCAGTATCTTCGCCATCGGTGACTGCGCCAATCCGGCGATGACCGCGAACCACGCGCTTGCCGAGGCGACGGTGGCCGTGGCGAACATCATCGCGCCGGGCTCGCGGCAAAGTCGGCACGATTGGGTGCCAGAGGTCATTTACTCGGCACTCGAGCTCGCGCGGACGGGCGCCACCGAGGACGAGCTCGACGATGCGGACGAGGAGTATGCGGTCGGCTTTTCGGCCTTCGCCGTCAATCCCGCGGCTCTGGGAGAGGACTCGCCTGAGGGCTATGTGCGCGTGCTGGTCGGTCGCGAAGATGGCTTGCTACTTGGCTGCGAGATTGCCGGTGTGCAAGCCGGCGAATTGATACACCTGGCTGGGCATGGCACCTCGCGCGGACCCTTGCTCGAACGCCTGTCTACCGCCTGCTTCAACCACCCGAGCCGCAGCGAGGAGTTTCTCAACGCGGCCGAGACACTGGTGGCGTCGTGGGGCCTGCCGGCACCGCTTTGACTGGGGCGGAATAGAAGGCGCCATCGGATTGTTTACGGGATAGTCGACTAACCCCAATGGGGAATCCGATGCAGCAAGTTTACAAATTCCTGGTTGCTGTTTCGCTCGTTGTCGTTGCAGCGGCCTGTTCGACCATGGGTTCGCCCGGCGACGGATTCCGCGGCGTTTGGCACGCGGCGCGCCAGTAGCCGGACCCTCGCGGCACGGGCGCGGCGGCGGGATAATGAATCCATGACTGAGCCGTCCGCCATCGTCGACCTGATCCCGCGATTGCGGCGCTATGCCCGCGCCCTCGTGGGCGACCGCGCCTCGGCCGACGATTTGGTGCAGGACACGCTCGAGCGCGCATGGGTGAAGTTCCACCTGTATCGCGATGGTACGGACCTGCGCGCCTGGTTGTTCACGGTAATGCACAATGTTCATGTCAACCGCGTTCGCGCGGTGCGTGCTACCGAGCTGCTTGACGAGGAGATGCCCGAGATGGCGCATCGCGCGCAGCAGGGCGATGCGCTCATGGTGCGCGATCTGGATCGCGCGATCGTACGGTTGCCTGACGAGCAGCGTGAGGTGCTGCTGCTCGTTGCCCTGGAGGACATGAGCTACGACGAGGTGGCCCGCACGCTCGGCATCCCGATAGGGACGGTCATGTCACGGCTTTCCCGCGCGCGCGAGAAGTTGCGCAGCATGATGCTTGGCCTGCCCGGGACCGCAAAGCTGAAGGTCGTGAAGTAAGCTGATGCGATGACTTCCGAACTGCCTATTTCCGAAGCTGACCTGCACGCCTACGCCGATGGCCGCCTCGCCTCGGGGCGCCGCGCCGAGGTCGAGGCCTGGCTTGCGAGCCGTCCCGAGGAGGCGGAGCGCGTTGCGCAGTATCGCGGCCAGGCCGAGATGCTGCGTGCGCTGTACGATCCGGTGCTTGACGAACCGGTGCCCGAGCGGCTGCAGAGAATCGCACGCCGTCGACCGGGTTTGCGAGGCTATGCCCGCGTGGCTGGGTGGATAGCGCTCGGCGCGACCCTCGGTGTCATGGCGGGCTGGCAGCTGCGGGCCTGGCAAGCGCAAGATTCGCTCGCGCGCGCAAGGGGACCGTCGATCGCATGGAGCGCGGCGGTAGCTCACGTAACGTATTCGCCCGAAGTCCGCCACCCGGTCGAGGTCGGTGCCGACCAGGAAGCGCATTTGGTGGCCTGGCTGTCGAAGCGGCTCGGCGCGCAACTGCGCGTGCCGGCGCTTGACGCAGTCGGCCTGACGCTGGTCGGTGGTCGCCTGCTGCCGGGGGACGCCGATCGGGCGAGTAACCTTCCTCCCGCGCCGGTGGCGCAATTCATGTATCAGGGCGCAAGAGGGCAGCGCGTCACGCTTTATGTGCGCACCGAAGCGGCGAACCGCGGCGAGACGGCATTTCGCTTCGCTCGGGAAGGCAGCGTGCGAGTGTTCTACTGGATCGACCACGGCTTCGGCTACGCACTATCTACCGCGGACCTGGATCGAACGGAGCTGCTACGGGTTGCGAACTCCGTCTACAAGCAACTCAATCCCTGACGGCGGCCTGTAAGCTGAATCCTCGGCAGGACTCCACGCGTATCATGGGTGTGTAAGTTCTACACCGTCCCGCGCGACCCACTGCAGCAAGGAGATTGCCCATGCTGATCCGCAAGCCTTCGGACATCGCGCCTTCGGAAATCACGTCGCCGGCCGTGTACCGGCGCCGCCGCACGTTTCTTAGGCAGGCCGTGGCGCTCGGCCTGGCCGCACGGCTGCCGCCGGCGGGTGCGCAGAGCGCCGCAGCGCGCAAGCTGCCGGGTCGGCCGGGCCCGTTCAGCACCGGCGAAAGGCCGACGCCCTACAAGGACGTCACGACATACAACAACTTCTACGAGTTCGGGACAAGCAAGAGCGACCCCGCGATCTATGCGCCGAAGATGAAGACCCGGCCCTGGACCGTCACAGTGGACGGCGAAGTCAAACGCAAGGGGGAGTTCGGCATCGAGGATCTGCTAAAGCTCGCGCCATTGGAAGACCGGACCTACCGCCATCGCTGCGTCGAGGCTTGGTCGATGGTCATTCCCTGGGTCGGGTACCCGCTCGCGGAATTGATCAAACGCGTCGAGCCAACGGGCAACGCGAAGTACGTTGCGTTCACCACGAGACTCGACCCGGAATCGATGGTTGGCACTCGCCTGCCGATGCTTAACTGGCCGTACGTCGAGGGGCTGCGCATGGACGAGGCGATGCATCCGCTCGCCCTGCTCACTTTCGGTCTGTACGGCGAAGTGCTGCCGAATCAGAACGGCACGCCGCTACGCATGGTCGTGCCCTGGAAATACGGCTTCAAGAGCGCAAAATCGATCGTCAAAATCACATTCACGGACAAGCAGCCGCGCACGGCGTGGAACACGGCCGCGCCGGACGAATACGGGTTCTACTCCAACGTGAATCCAAACGTCGATCACCCGCGCTGGAGCCAGGCACGCGAACGCCGCATTGGCGAAGACGGCTTCTTTACGCCCAAGCGCAAGACCCTCATGTTCAACGGCTACGCCGACGAGGTGGCCGGCCTCTACTCGGGCATGGACCTGAGGAAGTATTTCTGATCGGCGCGGCATGTGGCAGCCCGGCAGACCGCAGCTCGCAGCGATCAAGACGGTGGTGTTCGCCCTGTGCCTCGTGCCCTTCGCACGCCTCGCCTGGGGTGTGGCGTACGACGCGCTGGGCGCCAATCCGGTCGAGGCGGTAACGCACTCCACCGGCTGGTGGACGCTTTTCCTCCTTTGCGCGACGCTCACGGTGACGCCTCTGCGGCGCCTGACCGGCGTCAATTGGCTGCTCAAGCTGCGGCGCATGCTCGGCCTGTTCGCGTTTTTCTACGTCGTGCTGCATTTCCTGACCTACGTCTGGCTCGACCAGTGGTTTGATGTCATGGCGATGGCCAAAGACGTGCTCAAGCGCCCGTACATCACCGTCGGTTTCACCGGCTTCTTGCTCCTAATTCCGCTTGCCATCACGTCGACCGACAGCATGCGGCGCAGGCTCGGCCGCAGCTGGCAACGCCTACACCGCTTCGTATACCTGATTGCAATCTTCGGGGTGCTGCACTTCTGGTGGCTGGTAAAGCGCGACGTCACCGAGCCGGCGATATTCGCGCTTGTGCTGGCAGGTCTGCTGGGCGCACGTGCAGTCTGGGCGCTGCGTCAGCGCGGGACGCGGGAGCGCGCGGGCTCCGCCGCGCTGCGCGTTCAGCCCGGGCGGATGATGTAGCCGCCGGACTTGTCGTCGCGTTCCAGCGACAAGAGCTTGCGCTTTTCGGCTTCCTCGAGCAGGTCTGAAAAAGCGCGAAAGCCGTAGTACGACTCGTTGAACTCGGGCTTGCGGCGCTTGAGCGCCTGCTTGACCATCGACCCCCAGATGCGCTCGCCTTCGCCGCGTTCGGCCAGCAGGGCGTCGACGGTCTCGAGAATCAGGTCAAACGCCTCCTGCTTCTTCTCCTCGCCCTTGCCGGCATCCTTGACGGCCCCGGCGGGGCGTCCTTCCCTGCGCTTCTTGGCGGCGCGGCGCTTGGCTTCCTCCTCGCGCACCAGATCGTCGTAGTAGATGAACTCGTCGCAGTTCGCGATCAGCAGGTCGGAGGTGGAGTTCTTGACCCCGACGCCGATCACGGTTTTCGCGTTCTCGCGCAGCTTCGAGACCAGCGGCGAGAAGTCCGAATCGCCACTGATGATGACGAACGTATCGACGTGAGACTTCGTGTAGCAAAGGTCTAGGGCGTCGACAACCATGCGGATGTCGGCCGAATTCTTGCCCGACTGGCGCACGTGCGGAATTTCGATCAGCTCGAAAGACGCGCCGTGCATGACGGCCTTGAACTCCTTGTAGCGCTCCCAGTCGCAGTATGCCTTTTTCACTACGATGCTGCCCTTGAGCAACAGGCGCTCGAGGACGCGATTGATGTCGAACTGCGCGTACTTGGCGTCCCGCACACCGAGCGCGATGTTCTCGAAGTCGCAGAACAGCGCCATGTTGCGGGTTTCCTGCGCGGCTGCCATGCGGTTACTCCGCTTCCTTTCGCGCCAGCTGCACTGCCGGCACCGGCGCGCCGGTCGGGCCGGCATCGGGCTCGCTTACGCGGCCCCTGTGGAGCCACGCTTGCAGCCGCTCGAAGTACAGGTAGATCACGGGGGTGAGGTAGAGCGTGAGGACCTGGGAAAACAGCAGCCCGCCGACGACCGCGAGGCCCAGCGGCCGGCGGGCTTCGCCACCGATGCCGAGGGAAAGGGCGATCGGCAGGCTGCCCATGAGGGCAGCCATGGTGGTCATCATGATCGGGCGAAAGCGCACCATGCAGGCTTCGAATATCGCCTCGTGGGGAGCCTTGCCGTGCTGCCGCTGCGCTTCGATCGCGAAGTCGATCATCATGATCGCGTTCTTCTTGACGATGCCCACCAGCATGATGATTCCGACGAATGCGTACATGTTCAGGTCGATGCCGAAGGCCCACAATGTTACCAGCGCCCCGAGGCCGGCGGTGGGCAGCCCGGAGAGGATCGTGAGCGGATGGATGTAGCTCTCGTACAGGATGCCGAGGACGAGGTAGATCACCACAATCGACAGAAGCAGCAACAGACCCATTCCCTGTAGCGATGCCTCGAACGCCTGCGCGGTCCCAGAAAAACTGCCGCTGAGTGTGGGCGGGACCTGCAAATCGAAGGTCGCGGCGCGCACTTCGTCGATGGCGTGCGACAGCGATACCCCTTGTGCGAGGTCGAAGGACAGAGTGACCGATGGCAGTTGGCCGAGATGGCTCACCGAAAGTGGGCCCACCCCGTACGACAGATTGACCACGGCCGTGAGCGGCACCAGTGCTCCGGTGTTTGAGCGGACATACAACATCGGTAACACCGACGGGTCTGTCGAAAAGCGAGGCTCGACCTCCAGGATGACCCAGTACTGATTGGTGGCGGTATAAATCGTCGATACCTGCTGGGAGCCGTACGCCGTTCCGAGAGCGGACTCGATCTGCTGAACCGTGACGCCAAGCGCAGCCGCCTTTTCGCGGTCGAACGCGACTAGCACCTGGGGTTGCCGAATTTGCAGATCGCTGGTGACGTCGACCAGGCTCGGCAGGGTTTTGAGCTTCGCTTCTATGATCGGCACCCAGTGGTAGAGCTCTTCGGTACTGGTATCGCGCAGGACGTACTGGTAAGGGCTCTTCGTGAGCAGACCGATGCGAATCGTCGGAATGTTCTGCAGATAGGCCTTGATTCCCACCAGGCCCGCAAGCTTGGGGCGCAACTGTTGAATGACCTCCTCCGCCGACACGCGCTCCGAATGCGGCTTGAGGGTGATGAACATCCGCCCGAGGTTGAGCGACGAATTGAGCCCGGCGGCCCCGATGAACGACATGACCGCCTCGACGTTCGGATTGCTGCGGATGATTTCGGAGACCTGCTGCTGCAACTTCGCCATCGCGTCGAAGGAAATGTCCTGCGGTGCTTCGGTAAAGCAGAAGATCTGCCCCGTATCCTCCGGCGGGAGAAATCCCTTCGGCATGTGCTTGAACATGTACCCTGTCGCGAGCGTGATTGCGAGGAACACGAGTATCGTCAAGCGCGCATGGCGCAACGACCACGACAGCGTCGCGCGGTAGACGTCGCGCGCTGAGTCGAACCCGCGCTCGAACGCCCGGTACAGGGGACCGTGTGCGCTCTGGTGCGCGGGACGCAGCAGCCGCGCGCACATCATCGGCGTAAGCGTGAGCGATACGAACCCGGAGATCAGCACGGCGGCGATGATGGTCACGGCGAACTCGTGAAGCAGCCGGCCGAGGATGCCGCCCATGAACAGCACGGGGAGGAATACCGCCGCCAGCGATATGGTCATGGACAGGATGGTGAAGGCGATTTCCTTAGACGCGTCGAACGTTGCCTGCAGGCGGCTCTTGCCCGACTCCATGTGGCGCGTGATGTTCTCCAACATCACGATCGCATCGTCCACCACGAACCCGACGCATAGTGTGAGCGCCATCAGGGAGATGTTGTCCAGGCTGTAGCCGAGCGCGTACATGACCGCGAACGTGCCGACGATCGACATCGGAAGCGCTACGCTCGGGATCAGCGTCGCGGAGAGATTGCGCAGAAACAGAAAGATCACCATGACGACCAACGCGAGCGCCAGTACCAGGGTGAACTGCACCTCCTCGACCGATTGCCGGATCGTCACGGAGCGGTCGAACAGCACTTCCATGCTGACCCCCGCGGGCACCTCGGCGCGGAAGGTCGGGAGGAGCTTGCGAATCGAATTCACGACCTCGATTGTGTTGGTGCCGGGCTGCCGGAAGATCGCGAGTACGATGCCGCGCTTATCCTTGAACCATGCCGCCACCTTGTCGCTCTGTACGCCGTCGATCACGCCCCCGAGTTGATTGAGCCGGATCGGAGCACCGTTGCGATAGCTGACGATGATTGGCCGATAGGCTGCCGCGTCGAGCAGCTGGCCGCTCGCCTGCACCGCGTAGAGGCGATCCTTACCGTACAGGGTTCCGGTCGGCAGATTGACGTTCGCGCTGGCGATCGCCTGCTGAACTTCGTCGATGCCGACGCCGCGCGAAGCGAGCGCATTCGGGTCGACCTGGACCCGGACGGCATACTTCTGTTGCCCGAACACCTGCACCTGCGCCACGCCGCTGATCGTGGAGATGCGCTGCGCCAGGAATGTCTCGGCGTATTCGTCCACCGTAGATAGAGGCAGCGAATCGGAGGTCAGCGCGAGGTAGAAGATCGCGAAGTCCCCGGGATTTACCTTGCGGAACGACGGCGGGGTCGACATGGTGGGCGGCAGCTGACGCGCCGCGGTTGCGATCGCGGAGCTCACGTCCTGCGCCGCGGCGTCGATGTCGCGGTCCAGTGCGAACTGGATGGTAATTTGGGTGATCCCCTGGCCGCTCACCGAGGTCATGGAATCGATTCCGGCGATCGTGGAGAACTGCTTCTCGAGCGGGGTCGCGACGGCGGACGCCATCGTTTCCGGGCTCGCGCCGGGAAGCTCCCCGGTCACCTGGATGGTCGGGAAGTCGACATTCGGGAGCGCGCTCACCGGAAGCAGACGGTATGCGGCGATGCCGAAGATGAGGATGCCGGCCATGACGAGTACGGTCATAACCGGACGCCGCACGAAGAGCGCGGAAAGATTCACGACGCTTCCGGCCGGACGACCACTTTTGCCTTTGGGCTGAGCCGCAACTGACCGCGCGTCACGACCGTCTCCCCGGGGGCGACCCCTTGCGAGATGACGGTGTAGTCGCCCTCGCTGCGTGCCACCGCCACCTTACGCATCTCGGTCGTCGAGTCGGGCTTGAGAACGTACACGTACTCCCCCTGCGGCCCGGTTTGAACCGCGGCCGCTGGAACAACTACGGCGTTGCTCTGCTCGTACAGCTTCACCCTGACGGAGACGAACTGCCCTGGCCAAAGGGCAAGATCGTTGTTCGCGAACCGGGCGCGAAGCTTGATCGTGCCGGTACTTTGATCCACTGCGTTATCGATGAACACGAGCGTGCCGCTTGCGATCGTCGGCTGCGCTGCATCCGAGCTGGTCACGGAGGCCTCCAGGGGCCCCTCGTTCATGTGCCGGCGGATCTGCAGAAGGCTCTGCTCGGGGATCGCGAATGTGACGTATACGGGCTTGACCTCGTTGATTACGACCAGGGGATTGACGTCGTTCGCCTTCACCAGATTGCCGAGTTGCAGCATGATGCGGCCGACGTAGCCGTCGATCGGCGAGCGAATCGTGCAGTACTCCAGATTGAGCCGCGCCGTCTCGACCGCCGCTTGACTGGCCTTGAATTGGGCCTCGGCGGTTTCTGCGTTGGTGCGGAACTGCGCGTAAGCCTCCTTGGAGACGAAATTCTTGTCGAGCAAATCGAGATATCGCCGCTCCTGCGCGCGCGCCTGGTCGCGGTTGGCCGTATCGCGTGCCAGGTTCGCTTCGGCCTGACGCAGCGCCGCCTGAAAGGGCCTCGCATCAAGGCGGAACAGCACCTCGCCCTTGCGCACGGCCTGCCCTTCCCGAAAATTTACCTCGACAATCTGGCCGTCGACGCGTGCCTTGACCGCCACCGACGAATATGGGTCGACGTTGCCAATGGCACGCAGATACACGGGAACGGACCGCGCCGTCGCGCTGGCCACCGATACGGGCACCGGTGGAGCGCTCGCGGGACGCTGCTTCTCCCTGGCGCGGATATCGCCGCCAAGGTAAACGAGCGCTGCGCCGGTCGCCCCTGTGACGAGCAACGCGAGCACTACGAATAACCGCTTGCCGCGAAGGGTGAAGTTCATCTAAGGGACCGAAGGAGTGTCGGTGAACAGTGGGATACATGCCGCTGTGTCCGAACGCTCGATCCGCTGAGCGGACAATTTACGGCAATGGCTGTTCCAGCGCAAAGAGATCCTCCACCTGCTCGCGCCGGCGCACAAGGTACGCCTGATCACCATCGACCATCACTTCGGCGGCGCGCGGGCGCGTGTTGTAGTTCGAGCTCATGGTCATGCCGTAGGCACCTGCCGACATGACCGCCAAAAGGTCGCCCTGCATCGCCTGGAGCGACCGGTCCTTGGCGAGGAAATCACCGCTTTCGCAGACCGGACCGACGATGTCATATGCCGTGGTCGCGGCACCGGGTTGCGGTTCGCGCGCCGGTCGCACTTCGTGCCACGCGTCATAAAGTGCCGGCCGCAGCAAGTCATTCATCGCGGCGTCCACTACCAGGAAATTCCTTGCGGGTCCCGGTTTGACGTACTCGACGCGGGTGAGCAGCACGCCGGCATTGCCGACGATCGAGCGGCCGGGATCGAGGATCAGGGTCTCGCGCCTCCCCCCGAGCGCGGCGAGGGTTCCGGCAACGAACTCGGTGATCGACTGCGGGTTTTCGTCCCGGTAGCGAATTCCGATCCCGCCCCCGACGTCAATGTGCGTCAGCCGGACTCCGCGCGCCTCGATACGGGCGGCGAGCTCGACGAGGCGTTCTACCGCCTCTACGAACGGTGCCCGGTCGGTGATCTGCGACCCCACGTGACAGCCGATGCCGACGACCTCGATCCCGGGAAGGATTGCGGCTGCGGCGTACAGTCGCTCAGCCTGCTCGTGTGGTACTCCGAACTTGTTGCGGCGTAAGCCGGTGGAAATATAGGGATGGGTCTTCGGGTCGACGTCCGGATTAACCCGAAAGGCAATCGGTGCCCGCCTGCCCAGTCGCTGTGCGACGGCATTCACCCGCTCGAGCTCCGCCTCGGACTCGAGATTTATGCATCGCACCCCGGCGGCAAGCGCCCTTTCGAGCTCGAGTTCCTTCTTGCCGACGCCGGAAAAGACCGTCTTGCGCGGATCCCCGCCTGCGGCGAGGACGCGGGCGAGCTCGCCCCCGGAGACAATGTCGAATCCCGCGCCGAGGCGGGCCATGAGCGCGAGCACCGCGAGGTTTGAGTTGGCCTTGACCGAATAACACACTAGGGCATCGCGCCCTGCCAGAGCCCGCGCAAACTCGTCGTAGGCGGACTCAATCGCGGCACGCGAGTATACGTAGCAGGGGGTACCGAAGCGTTCCGCGATGTTTTCCAGGGGCACCTGTTCGGCGCACAAGGCGCCGCCAAGGTATGTGAATGGCATGAGGCGCCTACCGCTGATCAGACCCGGCACCCTCAGGCGTCGAGTCCTTCGTCTTCGGATAGGGAACCGGGCGGTAGGGCGCTTCCTTCTTCGGCTGGACGCCGGGAGGAGGATGGTCGCGCAAATAGAGCGGGCCCTTCTGTCCGCAGCCCGCCACCGCGAACGCAGCGCTTATGGCAAGGAGAAAAGCGGAACGCATCGCGTGGCAACGGCTAAAATTCTCATGTTATCACGCACGCTAATCTCAACATGACCGACTCCGAGTTCGAAGATCTCACCGATGCGACGCTCGATCGGTTCGAAGCGGCTCTCGAGGCGAGCGGCGTGGACGCTGACGTGCAAAGCAAGTCCGGCGGCGTGCTGGAGATCGAATTCGACAATGGCACGAAGATGGTGATCAACCGAAACGCCGCGTTACGGGAGCTATGGGTCGCTGCCAAGAGCGGCGGGTTCCACTATCGCTGGGACGGCGCGGCCTGGCGCGATTCTCGTGATGGCAGCGAGTTGTTCGCTGCGCTGTCGCGGTTCGTGTCGGCGCAGAGCGGGCGAGGCGTCGTCTTGAGAAGCTAGACCCGTGTGTGTCGAGCCGCACTCACTAATCTGGCGGCTTGACGAAGTTGTCCACCGGCGGGAATACCGGCGCCGGCTGCTCCTTCGGGACGTTTTCTTCGTAGAAGTATTCTGGAATCGGGCCGGCGTCGTTGGGAATGGTGGGATCGGGTCCGGTCTCCACTCGCACCACACCCGGCGGCATCACGCGCGGCATTTCCGGCACGGACTTTAGCGCCTCTTCCATGAATCCCATCCAGATCGGTAGCGCTACCGCCCCGCCGGTCTGATTGCGGCCCAGTGTCTTCGGCTGGTCGTAGCCAACCCACGCGATGCCGACCAGCGTGGGCTGATAACCGCAAAACCACGCGTCGATGAATTCATTCGTGGTTCCGGTCTTACCTGCGATGTCGTGCCGGCCGAGGCGCGCGGCGCGGGCGGCGGTGCCGTAGGTTGTGACGTCCTGCAGCATGCTGTCGATGATAAAGGCGTTGCGCGCGTCGATCACGCGCACCGCTCCGTCGTCGGCGCGCTGCGGATGTGCGACGCCCAGCTCCTCGCCGCGATCGTCGACGACTTTCTGGATAAAGAAGGGCTTGATGAAATACCCGCCGTTCGCAAATACCGAGTAGGCCTCCGCCATTTGCATCGGCGTTACCGAGCCGGCGCCGAGGGCCAGCGTCAGGTAGGGCGGATGTTTGTCGGCATCGAAGCCGAAGCGGGTAATGTAGTCTTGTGCGTACTTGGGGCCGATGGCCTGCAGGATCCGAATCGAGACCATGTTCTTCGACTTCGCCAGCGCGGTCCGCAGGCGCATGGGGCCCTCGAACTTGCCGTCGAAGTTATTGGGTTCCCAGAGTTGGCCGCCGGTCACCTCAGGCTCGATGATGATCGGCTCGTCGGGAACAACAGTGGCCGGCGTGAAGCCCTTTTCCAACGCCGCGGAGTAGATGAAGGGCTTGAACGACGAGCCCGGCTGGCGCCATGCTTGGGTGACGTGGTTGTACTTGTTTCGGTTGAAATCAAATCCGCCGACTAGCGCGCGTATTGCGCCGTTCTGAGGGTCCACGGCAATGAAGGCCCCCTCCACGTCAGGCAGTTGCACGATCCGCCACTGGCCTTTTTGCCATCGTTGGACGCGTATGATCGCACCGCGCCGAATGCGCTTTTGCGGCGTGGCCCTGGGGGCCAAGGACGGCGAGGCAAACTTGAGCCCGTCGCCGGCAATTCGTATTTCGTCGCCGGTGTGCAACACGGCAGATACTGCCTTGGCGCTTGCGGAGAGTACTACCGCAGCGAGCAGATCGTCGCTGTCCGGATAGTCTGCCAGCGCCGCGTCGTAGTCATCATCGTGCGCATCGTCCGGCAGGTTTACGAAGCCTTCGGGCCCACGGTAACCGCGTCGCTGGTCATAATCCATGAGGCCCTTGCGCAGCGACTCATAGGCGGCCTCTTGATCGGCCTTGCGTATCGTGGTGTAGACCCTGAATCCCCTGGTATAGGCGTCCTGTGGGTATTGCTCGTAGATCGACTGGCGCACCATTTCCGCCACATAGTCAGCGTGCACCGCATATTCGCTTGCAGTGGTGTGCGCACGGCGCAACGGTGCCTTTAGCGCCTCGTCCTGCTGGCCTTCGGTGATATAGCCGAGCTGCCGCATGCGACGCAGCACGTATCCCTGGCGTTGCTTGGCGCGTTGCGGATTCGAGATGGGATTGTAGCTAGAGGGGGCCTTTGGCAGCCCGGCCAGCATCGCGCACTCGCCCAGCGTCAGTTTGTCGAGCGGCTTTCCGAAGTAAGTCTGGGCGGCGGCGGCAAAGCCGTACGCGCGTTGGCCGAGATATATCTGATTGATGTACAGCTCGAGGATCTGGTCCTTGCTCAAGCTGTGCTCGATCTTAAACGCGAGCAGCGCCTCGTAGAGTTTGCGCGTGAGAGTCTTTTCCGAGGAGAGGAAGAAGTTCCGCGCAACCTGCATGGTGATCGTGCTCGCGCCCTGGCGACGACCCCCCGCGACAAGGTTCGAGTACGCGGCGCGCAGAACGCCTACATAGTCGATGCCTTGGTGCTGATAAAAGCGTTCATCCTCCGCGGCGATGATCGCGTTTTTCAACTGCTGCGGCACGTCGCCGATCGAGATCACCGAGCGACGTTCCTCGCCAAACTCGCCGATAAGCTCACCGTCTGACGTGTACACGCGCAGCGGAACTTTGGGCTGGTAATCGGTAAGCGCGTCGAGGGACGGCAGGTTTGGATAGGCCAGCAACAGGACCAGCGCGCCTGAACCTGCGCCGAGCACGATCAGGCCCGCGAGCAGGGCGAGCGGGAAATACAAAAAACGACGCCACATCAAGGGAGTTAGGCGGGACAGGGCGCGCTATGTGCCGGGTAGGGGAAGGGGGGCATTATAGGGATAGTACCTGTGTGGAAAATTCACTAGACACTGGCTAGGCTTGTTGCTAGCATTTAACGCGATTTCTACGTATTGCGCCTAACAGGCGGGTGCGCAAAGGAAAATAACGATGGAACTGGACATTTTCAAGCCGAAGACACCGCCCCTGTTCGGGCTCGATATCAGCTCGTCCTCGGTGAAGATGCTGGAAATCGTCGAGGCCGGCAAGGGTGCCTATCGGGTCGAGCGCTACGCCATCGAATCGTTGCCTCGCGAAGCGGTCGTAGATGGCAACATCAATAATCTCGAGGCTGTGGCCGAATCCGTAAAGCGCGCCCACAAGCGTCTTGCTACCCGCACCAAGCACGTCGCGATGGCGGTTCCTTCGGGGGCGGTGATCACCAAGAAAATCATTGTTCAAGCTGGCCTACGGGAGGAAGAGCTTGAAGTACAAGTCGAGACCGAGGCGAACCAGTACATTCCGTTTGCCCTGGACGAGGTAAACCTCGACTTCCAGCGTGTTGGAGCGGCACCGTCGAGCCCGGACGAGGAAGAGGTGCTGATCGCTGCCACGCGCAAGGAGAAGGTTGAGGACCGGGTCGCCGTGGCTGAGTCCGCCGGGCTAAAGGCCCTGGTCATGGACGTCGAGTCTTACGCGCAGCAAAGCGCGCTCTCCCTGGTCGTCCAGCAGCTGCCGGGCGGTGGCAAGGACCAGAACATCGCCGTGGTCGACATCGGCGCGAACGTAATGAACGTGACGGTCTTGCGCAACGAACAATCCGTGTACACGAGGGAGCAGGCGTTTGGGGGCAATCAACTGACCCAGGACATTGTGAGCCGATACGGGATGAGCGTCGATGAAGCTGAAAACGCGAAACGTTCCGGTGGCTTGCCGGACGATTTCGACGCGGAAGTGCTGCGCCCATTCATGGATAACCTCTCGATGGAGGTCCAGCGGGCACTGCAGTTCTTTTTCACTTCCACCCAGTACAACAGCGTCGATCAGATTCTGCTTGCCGGCGGTTCGGCGGTCATCCCCGGCCTGGACGAAGCGGTGCACGCGCGCACACAGGTGCCGTGCATGGTCGCCAATCCGTTCGCCACGATGCAAACCTCGTCCCGCATCCAGTTAAAGCGTCTGATCGTAGATGCTCCGTCGCTGATCGTCGCCTGCGGGCTCGCGATGCGGAGGTTTGATCCGCTATGACCACGATTCGCATCAACCTGCTAGCGCACCGCGAGGAGCGACGTAAGCGCGCGCGTACGCATTTTGCCGTTCTTGGTGCGATGACCGTCCTACTCGGCTTAGTCATAGTAGGCGCAGTCCACATAGTCAATGCCCAGCGTGTTGCGGCCCAACAGGACCGCAACGCGTTCTTAAGAGGCGAGATCGCGAAGTTGGACAAGCAAATTGCCGATATCAAGAAACTGAAGGACGAAATTCAGGCGCTACTCGCGCGTAAGCAGGTGATCGAGACGCTGCAGGCCGATCGCGCCCAAACGGTACACCTGCTGGACCAGCTCGTGAGACAGATGCCGGAGGGCGTTTACCTCAAGTCCGTCAAGCAAAAAGGGTTAAACGTCAACCTAGTCGGTTATGCCCAGTCCAATGCTCGCGTTTCGACCTTGATGCGAAACATCGAATCGTCGCCCTGGTTGGAAAAGCCCAAGCTAATCGAGATCAAAGCCACCACCGTCGACAAGAAACGCGTCTCGGAGTTCAACTTGAATCTGTCGCTCAAGCGCCTGAAGCCGGACGAAGAAAAAGATGGTAGCAAAGGCGCCAAGGCGCCGGTGAAGAAGGGGTAAGCCATGGCGATCAATTTTAGTCAGATCGTCGAGGACTTTAAGCACCTAAACGCGCGCGACCCGGGTACCTGGCCAGCGATTCCGAAGCTAGCGGCGTTGATTGCGGTTCTGATCGTCATACCGGTAGCGGCATATTTCCTCGATTGGCAGACGCAGCTTGAGGAGCTTAACGCGGGACAGCTGCAGGAAAAAAAACTGAAAGATGATTACCTAAACAAGAAGCGCCAGGCGATTAACCTCGATCTCTATCGGCAACAACTGCGAGAGATCGATACCCAGTTCGGCGCGTTGTTGCGGCAGCTCCCGAACAAGTCGCAAATGGACGCGCTGTTGGTAGACATCAACCAGGCCGGGCTCGGACGTGGACTGCAGTTCGAGCTTTTCAAGCCGGCGCCGTCGGAGAGCGTGAAGGAGTTCTATGCAGAGCTCCCCATTCAGGTGAAAGTCGACGGCAGTTATCACGACATGGGGGCATTTGCCAGCGATGTCGGACAGTTGTCGCGCATCGTCACGCTGAACGACGTGTCCATTGATGCGCTAAAGGATGGCACCCTGCAGATGGAGGCGACGGCGCGAACCTTCCGCTACCTCGACGAAGACGAGATCGCCGCGCAGCGCAAGGCTCAGCAAGCTGCCAAGAAGGGCGGACGATGAAGAAAATCATTGTTCTGACGAGCTTAGCCTTGCTGGTTGGATGCGGCAGTGACGAGCATAGCGACCTGAAGCAGGAGCTCAATGCCCTCACCAAGGACCTGCGCGGGCACGTCAACCCATTGCCCCAGGTGAAGCCTTATGAACCGGTGCCCTATACCGCCGAAGCGCTGGTCGATCCGTTCCTGCCCGACCGAATCATCATCGCGCAATCGGGGCCGAAGACCAGCGGCCTTGGTAAGCTAGCGCCTAATCCGAATCGGCCAAAAGAGCCGCTTGAGGCATTCCCGTTGGAGTCGATCCACATGGTCGGCACCATTACTCGTGGCAAGGAAACCTTCGGCTTGGTTCAAGCGGGGTCCAACCTTTATCGCGTTAGGAAGGGCAACTACATGGGCCAGAACTTCGGCGTAATAACGTCGATCGTAGAGGGCCAAATCGATCTAAAGGAACTGGTCCAGGACAGTAGTGGCGAGTGGGTTGAACGTGCCAGCGCACTGCAATTGCAGGAGGTGAGCAAACGATGAAAAAACTATCCGCTTTCTATGCGCTCTTGCTGTGGCTCGGGGGGATGGGCCTTGCCCTTGCCCAAGCGAACAGCATTGAGGCGTTCGACGTCACACAGCAAGGCGGAAAGGTCGTCGTGCGCGTCACTACCAAGGAGCCTCTCGGAAGCGTTCCTCCAAATTTCGCGATCACCACGCCCGCGCGCATCGCGTTCGATTTTGCGAACACCGTGAACGCATTGGGGCGTTCCAGCCAAGACATCGGCCAAGGCGACCTCCGGAGCATGAACTTGGTTCCGGGCGCCACCCGCACGAGGCTCGTCCTAAATCTGAGCCGCCCGGTGCCACATGAGGCAACCATCGACGGGCGCGCGCTCGTGATCACGTTGTCGGAGCCCGCGGCCACCGCGCCTGGGCCAGTCTCGCATTTCGCGGAAGGCCGGGCAGATGCAACCCACACCGTTCGGGGTATCGATTTCCGCCGCGGACCCTCGGGTGAAGGCCGCGTGGTGATTGACCTGTCCGATCCGTCTACTGGAATAGACATCCGGCAGCAAGGCCAGAACATTGTCGTGGACTTTCTCAAGACCTCACTCCCCGAGAATTTGCGACGGCGCCTTGACGTCGTCGACTTTGCTACCCCGGTTCAGTTAGTGAGCGCTTATCAGCAAGGCGACAACACGCGCGTGGTGATCGAGCCCAAGGGGCAGTGGGAGCACAACGCGTATCAATCGGACAACCAGTTCGTGGTGGAAGTGAAACCTGCCGCGCCTGACAAGGGACCGTTCACGCAGGCTGGCAAGTTCACCGGCGAGAAACTCTCGCTCAATTTCCAGAATGTCGAGGTTCGGGCGGTGCTTAACGTGATCGCCGACTTCACCGACCTCAACATCATTACTAGCGACACGGTGACTGGCAACATCACCTTGCGTCTAAAGGATGTCCCGTGGGACCAGGCGCTCGACATCATCCTGAAGACGCGCGGCCTCGACATGCGCAGAAACGGCAACGTGATCTGGATTGCGCCGCGCGATGAGCTGGCTACGCGGGAGAAGCTGGCCCTTGAAGCTCAGCAACAGATCAACGATCTGGAGCAGACGCGCACGGAGTCGTTCCAGATGAACTATCAGAAGGCGGCCGACGTGCAGAAGCTGCTATCCGACCCGCAGCAACGAATGCTGTCCAAGCGCGGGAGCGCAGTGGTCGACGCACGCACCAACACCCTGTTCGTGCAGGATACGTCCAGCCGCCTCGAGGAAGTTCGCAAGCTGATTGCGAAGATCGACGTCGCGGTGCGCCAAGTCATGATCGAGGCGCGGATCGTCGAGGCGAACGACACGTTCAGCAGGAACTTGGGTGTTCGTCTCGGCTACCATGACACTGGCAACCCGCCGGGCCACGGCGTCCTCGGCAGCAACCAGACGCGCTTCAACGCCGGCGGCGGATTGGCCGACACGGGCTTCCACACCGGCCAGACCAGCACTACGCCGGATTTCATCAATGATGCAAGTAGCGTCAACCTGCCGGCGGCCGGCCTGAACGGGTTCAGTGCCGGTCAGTTCTCGTTCATCCTGTTCAACAGCGCGATGACACAGTTCTTGAACCTGGAGATCAACGCGCTCGAGGCGGATGGCAAGGGCAAGGTGATTTCGAGCCCGCGTGTGCTCACAGCGGACCAGGTGGAGGCGGTGATCGAGCAGGGCACGGAGATCCCGTACCAGCAGGCGACGTCCTCCGGCGCCACCAGCGTGTCCTTCCGTAAGGCCAACCTTTCGCTCAAGGTGAAGCCTCAGATCACGCCCGATGGCAACATCATAATGACGCTCGACGTAAACAAGGACCAACCGGGTACGACCACGCCTGCCGGCGTGCAGATCAACACCAAGCACGTGAAGACCGAGGTGCTGGTGGAGAACGGCGGTACGGTGGTCATCGGCGGTATCTATGAACAAAGCGACCGCACGGACATTACCCAAGTTCCGGTTCTCGGTGATCTGCCAGTTGTGGGCTTCCTGTTCAAGAACAAGCAGACGTCGACCAACAAGACCGAATTGCTGGTGTTTATCACGCCAAAGATCGTGAACGATCGCCTCGTTGCCCGCTGATTTGCTGCGTCTCCTCTAGACGGTACGGCCGGGACCTCCCGGCCGTTTTCTTTTGCGGAGACACTCCGCCGCTACAATAGTCGGATGAAATGCGGCCGCAATAACCTCTACCTTGTAGGAATGATGGGGGCGGGTAAGACTACCGTCGGGAAGTTGCTCGCACGCCGTCTCAAGCGTCGCTTTATCGATGCAGACCAGGAGGTCGAGCGACGCTGCGGCGTTCGAATATCAGTGATATTCGATGTTGAAGGTGAGCCCGGATTCCGCAGTCGTGAAGCGCAGGTTATCTCGGAACTCACCGCGCTCGACGGCATCGTCCTTGCAACCGGGGGTGGCGCAGTGCTTGCGCAGGAAAACCGACGCTTGCTCGCCGCACGCGGGACGGTGGTGTATCTCCACGCGCGCCCCGCGGATCTCTATCGACGCGTACGGCATGACCGGAATCGCCCATTACTCGCGACGCCGGATCCGCGTGCGCGACTGGAAGAGCTGTATGCGCAGCGTGATCCGCTTTATCGTGAGGTAGCCGATCTTGTAATAGATACCGGCACCCAAAGCGTCCAGGTTCTGGCGGGACAGCTTCTTCGAAAGCTCGGGGAACAATGCAAACTATCCGCGTAGAACTGCGCGAGCGCGCATATCCGATTCACATCGGCAAGGGAATTCTCGACGAGGTTTCGCTCTATGCGCCGCACCTTCGGGACGGCCGGGCGGCGATCGTGACCAATGCTGTGGTGGCGCCGCTCTACCTCAAGCGCCTGCAAGGGGCGCTTACGTCCGCTGGTGCGAACGCGATCAGCATCGTGGTCGAGGACGGAGAGCAAGCTAAGGACTGGCGCACACTCGACCGCGTGTTCGATGCGCTACTTGACGCCCGCTGCGACCGGCAAACGGTGATCGTGGCACTGGGCGGCGGGGTCATCGGGGACCTGGCGGGCTTTGCCGCGGCAGTCTATCAGCGAGGTATTGCCTTCATCCAAGTACCCACCACGCTGCTCGCGCAAGTGGATTCGTCGGTTGGAGGCAAGACCGCCATCAACCATCCGCGCGGCAAGAACATGATCGGCGCGTTTCACCAGCCGCGCGCGGTGATCTCGGACGTCGCGACGCTTGATACTCTTCCTGTACGCGAACTGCGCGCTGGCCTTGCGGAGGTGATCAAGCACGGCCTTGCACTGGACGCAAAATTCGCCGAATGGCTTGAAGCCAATGTCGAGCGCCTCCTCGCGCGCGATCCGGAGGCTTTGACCTACGCTGTGCAGCGGTCGTGTGAACTCAAGGCACAGGTAGTGGCGGCGGACGAACATGAGACGGACCAGCGCGCATTGCTCAATTTCGGCCACACGTTCGGTCACGCCATCGAGACAGGGCTTGGATACGGCACCTGGCTGCACGGCGAAGCCGTAGCTGCAGGCATGGTCATGGCGGCGGAACTCTCAGCGCGCAACGGCATGATCGATCAGATCGCGTTGGGCCGGATTCGCGACCTGATCTCGCGCGCGGGCTTACCCGTGGCGGGCCCGGATATGTCCCCCGATCGCTATCTGGAACTGATGGCGATCGACAAGAAGGTCGCACGGGGTCGCATTCGATTTGTCGTGCTTGAGGGTATTGGCCGAAGCCTCCTCCGCGCCGATCTCGACGAGGGGAAGGTGCGGGAGGCTATCTCCGCCGCCACAAGCGCGGCCGCTGCTGCACCGCACTAAGCTCGTCCTCGCAGCCAAGCCCTTGTAGCACCAAATCTAAGCAGGTATATTTCCAAGTTCGTCCATCGTTTTTGTGCAGAGCGGCGAAACGGGCGCAAGTCATTGGATTAAAGGGAATTAGTCGTGGACCAGCGATATTCGCCAGGCGCGCAAGGTTTGTACGACCCTCGACACGAGCACGATGCCTGTGGCGTCGGCTTCGTTGCGCACATCAAGGGGAAGAAGTCGCACGCGATCATCGATCAAGGGCTGACCGTGCTACGCAACCTCACGCACCGGGGTGCGGTGGGCGCCGACCCAAAGGCGTCCGATGGCGCGGGCATCCTGATCCAGCTTCCGGACAAGCTGTTTCGCGACGAGATGGGCAAGCAGGGGGTCAAGTTGCCCTCTGTGGGCCAGTACGGTGTAGGCATGGTATTCCTGCCGCGCGAGCCTGCGAGCCGTATCGCGTGCGAGTACGAGATGGAGCGCGCCATCAAGGACGAGGGCCAGGTGCTGCTCGGCTGGCGTGACGTGCCGGTTGACGGGTCCGATCTCGGCGAGTCGGTCAAGCAGGTCGAGCCCGTAATCAGGCAAGTATTCGTCGGGCGCGGCAAGGGGGTTACGGTTACGGACGCTCTGGAGCGCAAGCTCTACATCATCAGAAAGAGCGCCGCGCATGCAATTCGCGCTCTAAACCTTGCTCACGGCAAGGAATACTACGTACCGTCGATGTCGGCGCGCACGATCGTGTACAAGGGCATGTTGCTTGCCCATCAGGTCGGTGAATATTACCGGGACCTAAAGGACGCGCGCGTCGAATCGGCGCTCGCACTCGTGCACCAGCGCTTCTCGACGAATACCTTCCCGAGCTGGGATCTTGCCCATCCGTTTCGCATCATCGCCCACAATGGCGAAATCAATACCCTGCGCGGCAACTGCAATTGGATTCGTGCCCGCCAAGGCGCGATCTCGAGCCCGGTTCTGGGGCGAGATCTCGACAAGATCTGGCCTCTGATCTACGAAGGACAGTCCGACTCGGCGTCGTTTGACAATGCGCTAGAGCTGCTCGTCATGAGTGGCTACTCGGTGGCGCACGCCATGATGATGATGATCCCTGAAGCGTGGGAGAACCACACGCTCATGGACCCGACGCGTCGCGCTTTCTACGAATATCACGCGGCAATGATGGAACCCTGGGATGGTCCGGCATCGATCGCGTTCACCGACGGCCGGCAGATCGGTGCGACTCTTGACCGCAACGGGCTCCGGCCCTCGCGTTATATCGTCACCGACGACGGCCTCGTCATCATGGCCTCCGAGGTCGGCGTGCTGCCGGTGCCCGAAGAACGCATCTCCAAGAAGTGGAGGCTTCAGCCAGGCAAGATGTTCCTCGTCGATCTGGAAAAGGGTCGCATCGTCGACGATAAGGAACTGAAGGAATCGCTCGCATCGGCCAAGCCGTACGCCGAATGGATCGAGCGCATCCGTATCAAGCTCGATGCGCTACCCGCGCCGAAGGAGAAGCGCGAACCGGCGAGAGAGAGCTTGCTCGATCGCCAGCAGGCGTTCGGCTACACGCTGGAGGACGTCAAGTTCCTGATGGTGCCGATGGCCGAGAATGGCCACGAGCCCGTGGGCTCCATGGGCAACGATTCTCCGCTCGCGGTGCTGTCGAACAAGAACAAGACGCTGTATCACTACTTCAAGCAGCTTTTTGCGCAGGTTACCAATCCGCCGATCGACCCGATCCGCGAAGAGTTGGTGATGTCGTTGGTGTCCTTCATCGGGCCCAAACCGAACCTCCTCGGCATCGACGAGATGAACCCGCCGCTCAGGCTGGAAGTTTCGCAGCCGGTACTCGATTTCGAGCAGATGGAGACCATCCGGCACATCGAAAACTACACCGACGGCAAGTTCAGGTCCTGCGAGCTGGACATCACGTATCCCCTTGCATGGGGCAAAGAGGCGATCGAAGCACGCCTCGCTTCGTTGTGTGCCCAGGCGGAGGATGCGGTCCGTTCGGGGACGTCGATCATCATCATCTCGGACCGCAGGATTGACCGCGACCACGTGGCGATCCCGGCCCTGCTTGCGCTATCGGCTATTCACCAGCATCTGGTAGGAAAGGGGCTGCGCACATCAACGGGTCTGGTCGTCGAGACGGCCTCGGCGCGGGAGGTGCACCACTTCGCGCTGCTCGGCAGCTACGGGGCCGAGGCCGTGCATCCGTATCTCGCGTTCGAAACGCTCATCGATCTTGCCGATCGGGGTTTGCTCGCGAAAGGCGTCGACGGCGACAAAGCGTGCAAGCACTTCATCAAGGCAATCGGCAAAGGACTGGCGAAGGTAATGTCCAAAATGGGCATTTCCACCTACATGTCCTACACCGGCGCCCAGATTTTCGAGGCCGTGGGGCTGTCGCGCGCGCTGGTCGACAAGTATTTCAACGGCACGACGTCATCCGTGGAGGGAATCGGCGTTTTCCAGGTCGCCGAGGAGGCCATTCGCATCCATCGCGCAGCGTTCGACGAGGATGATCCCGTGCTGAAGACTGCGCTCGATTCAGGCGGCGAGTACGCTTGGCGGCCGCGTGGCGAAGAGCACATGTGGACGCCGGACGCCATCGCCAAGCTGCAGCAGTCTACGCGCCAGAACTCGCCGTCGACCTACAAGGAATACGCGCAAATCATCAATGACCAGTCCAAGCGCCACATGACGTTCCGCGGACTGTTCGAATTCCGATTGGAGAAGGTGAAGCCGGTACCGATCGAGGAGGTCGAGCCGGCCGCCGAGATCGTGAAGCGCTTCTCGACCGGGGCCATGTCGCTCGGCTCGATTTCCACCGAGGCACACACTACACTCGCCGTGGCGATGAACCGCATCGGTGGCAAGTCGAACACCGGGGAAGGCGGCGAGGACAGACGTCGCTACGCGCCCGTCAAGGCGGGCGAGACCCTCGCCTCGCGCCTTGGCCGCAGCCGCGTCGAAAGGGACATCGAATTGCGGGAAGGCGACTCGCTCAAGTCGAAGATCAAGCAGGTCGCGTCGGGGCGTTTCGGGGTTACGGCCGAATACCTCGCGTCAGCCGAGCAGATCCAGATCAAGATGGCGCAGGGTGCGAAGCCCGGCGAGGGCGGGCAGCTGCCTGGGCGCAAGGTTTCCGAGTACATCGCGGAGCTGCGTTACTCGACGCCCGGGGTCGAGCTCATTTCGCCGCCGCCGCATCACGACATATATTCCATCGAGGATCTGGCGCAGCTGATCCACGACCTCAAGAACTCGAATCCTCGCGCCTCGATCTCGGTGAAGCTCGTGTCCGAAGTGGGCGTCGGCACGGTTGCGGCCGGGGTCGCGAAGGCGAAGTCCGACCACGTGACGATTTCCGGCCATGACGGAGGCACCGGTGCCTCGCCCTGGAGCTCCATCAAGCACGCGGGCACACCGTGGGAGCTGGGACTCGCCGAAACTCAGCAAACCCTGGTCCTGAACCGGCTGCGTGGCAGGATCGCGGTGCAGGTCGACGGTCAGATCAAGACGGGCCGCGACGTTGTCATCGGCGCCATACTCGGGGCCGATGAATTCGGTTTCGCGACCGCCCCACTGGTGGTCCAGGGCTGCATCATGATGCGCAAGTGCCACTTGAACACCTGCCCGGTCGGCGTCGCCACGCAGGATCCCGTGTTGCGCAGGAAGTTCTCTGGCAAGCCCGAGTACGTGGTGAACTACTTCTTCTTCGTCGCCGAGGAAGTGCGCGAATTGATGGCGCGCCTGGGCGTACGCAAGTTCGAGGATCTCATCGGCCATGCGGAGCTCCTCGACATGAAAAGCGGTATCGAGCACTGGAAGGCCCGCGGGTTGGATTTCTCGAAGGTCTTCCAGATGCCGAAGATGCCGCCCGACGTCGCGCGCAGTCACTGCGAGCAGCAGGATCACGGCCTCGGCAAGGCCCTCGACAACCGGCTCATCGAGCTGGCCGCGCCCGCAATCGAGCGCCGAGAAAAGGTGAAGATCGAGATGCCGATCCGCAACATCAACCGCACGGTCGGCGCCATGCTTTCGTCGGAGATCGCCAGTCGATACGGCCACGATGGGTTGCCCGACGAGACGATCCACGTCCGGCTTGCGGGTTCGGCGGGGCAGAGTTTCGGTGCCTTTCTCGCGAAAGGCATTACCCTAGATCTCACCGGCGACACGAACGACTATTGCGGCAAGGGCCTGTCCGGTGGACGGATTGCAGTGCAGCCCTCGGCCAAGTTCCGCGGCGAGCCCAGTGACAACATCATCACGGGCAACGTCGTGCTTTACGGTGCGATCGCCGGCGAGGCGTATTTCCGCGGCGTCGCCGGAGAGCGATTCGCCGTGCGCAACTCGGGCGCTCATGCGGTCGTCGAAGGCGTAGGTGATCACTGCTGCGAGTACATGACGGGCGGCACGGTGGTAGTGCTCGGACCCACCGGCCGCAACTTCGCCGCGGGAATGTCGGGTGGTATCGCCTATGTACTTGACGCCGAGGCGGAGTTCATCAAGCGCTGCAATACGGCGATGGTGGATCTCGAGCCGGTACTTTCCGAATCGGAGCAGGCCGCCAAGCTGTCGGCCGATCTGTGGCATCTCGGCGAATCCGACGAAGCCATTCTCAGGCGGCTAATCGAGAACCACGTGCGCTACACCAACAGCCAGCGTGCCCGGAAGATTCTCGAGAACTGGGGCGATTTCCGCTCGCGCTTTGTCAAGGTCTTCCCAAGGGAATACCGGCGCGCTCTCTTGGAACTCGCGGCATCCCACAAGAAGGCGGCTGCCTGATCATGGGCAAGGTCACAGGATTTCTGGAATACCAGCGCCTGCAGGAAGCGTCGGAGGCGCCCGAGCAGCGGACGAAGCATTATCGCGAGTTCGTCCTGCACCTTTCGGACGACGAGGCGAGGGTACAGGGCGCGCGCTGCATGGACTGCGGCATTCCGTTCTGCATGCAGGGCTGCCCGGTCGACAATATCATCCCGGACTTCAACGATCTGGTGTACCGCCAGGACTGGAAGACCGCGATCGAGACGCTTCATTCAACCAACAACTTCCCGGAGTTCACCGGCCGCGTCTGTCCTGCGCCCTGCGAGGAAGCGTGCACCCTTCGCATCAACAACGACCCGGTCGGCATCAAGTCGATCGAGCACGCGATCATTGACAAAGCCTGGGAAGAGGGCTGGGTGCGGCCCCAGCCGCCGTCGCACAAGACCGGGAAAAAGGTCGCGGTGATCGGATCGGGACCCGCGGGACTTGCCTGCGCCCAGCAGCTGGCGCGTGTCGGCCACAGTGTCGTCGTTTTCGAGAAAAACGACCGTGCGGGCGGATTGCTGCGCTATGGCATCCCCGATTTCAAGATGGAAAAGTGGCTCGTCGATCGGCGTCTCGGTCAGATGGAAGCCGAGGGCGTAGAGTTCCGCGTCAACCACGTGATCGGCCATGCACCGGTCGGCGCCGGGAACAAGCAGGCGAAGCCGGTCGATCCGAAGAAGTTGCTCGCCCAGTACGATGCCGTGGTGCTGGCGGGCGGCGCCGAACAGCCGCGCGATCTACCGGTGCCCGGGCGTGACCTCGACGGGATCCATTTCGCAATGGAGTTCTTGCCGCTGCAGAATCGGCGGGTCGCGGGCGACAAGAACGTCAGAGAGCTTTGGGCGGCCGGCAAGCACGTCGTGGTGATCGGCGGCGGCGACACGGGATCGGACTGTGTCGGCACGTCAAACCGCCATGGCGCGGCCTCGATCACTCAGTTTGAACTGTTGCCGATGCCCCCGGATCTCGACCGAAACCTCGTTTGGCCCTATTGGCCACAGCGGCTGCGTACCTCCTCGTCGCACGAGGAGGGCGCGAAGCGGGACTGGTCGATCGCCACCAAGGAATTCATCGGCGAAAACGGCAAGGTCAAGGCGCTCAAGGCTGTGCGCCTCGAATGGAAGGACGGCAAGATGAGCGAGGTACCGGGCTCGGAGTTCATCCTCCCTGCCGATCTGGTGCTGCTGGCTATGGGTTTCGTCTCGCCGGTCCAGTCGATGCTCGACGAGTTCGGCGTCGAGAAAGATACGCGCGGCAACGCGAAGGCGGCGACCGACGGCGCAGGATCCTACGCGACCAGCGTGGCGAAGGTGTTCGCGGCGGGCGACGTGCGCCGCGGCCAATCGCTCGTGGTGTGGGCGATCCGCGAGGGGAGGCAGTGTGCGCGCGCGGTGGACGAGTTCCTGATGGGCTTCTCCGAGCTGCCGAGATGACGTCTCTCGCATTCGCACTCCGACGCACGCGACGACGAGGCGCGGTCTTCGAGGGCGAGTAGCGTTCATTCCGCATACGAAGCCACGGACCGCGAGGTCCGTGGCTTTTTCGTTTTGGAGAACAGAACATGCAGGCAGCCGATTCATTGATGTTCATCACTTCCCGCCCCGACGTCACCTTCGTGCGCGGAGAAGGATCGTGGCTCTTCGACCGCGAAGGCTGGGCGTACCTCGACTTTGTGCAGGGCTGGGCGGTGAACTCGCTCGGCCACTGCGCGCCGCTGATGCGCGAGGCACTCGCAGCGCAGGCTGGTCAGGTCATCAACGTCAGCCCGGCCTATTACAACGAGCCGATGCGCCGGTTGGCGGCCCGCCTCGCGGCGCTGAGCGGCCTGGAGCGCGTGTTCTTCGCCAACAGCGGCGCCGAGGCGAACGAGGGCGCCATCAAGCTTGCGCGCAAGTGGGGCAGCCAGGAGCGCGGCGGCGCGTACGAAATCGTCGTGTTCGAGGACGCATTCCACGGCCGCACGCTGGCTACGATGTCGGCGTCGGGCAAACCCGGTTGGGACCGTCTGTTCGAGCCCAAGGTTCCGGGCTTCGTACGCGTGCCGAGGAACGACCTCGAGGCCGTGGCGCGTGCGATCGGGCCGGGCACTTGTGCAGTTATGCTCGAGCCGATCCAAGGCGAGTCCGGGGTGATACCCTTCGACGCCGCATTCCTTCGGCAGCTTCGCGAGCTGACCGAAGAGCGCGGCGTGCTGCTGGTTCTCGACGAGATCCAGACCGGAATCGGGCGCACCGGCCGGATGTTTTGCTACGAGCACTTCGGAATTCGCCCGGACATCCTGACGCTCGGCAAAGGGATCGGGGGCGGCGTGCCGCTTGCTGCGCTCGTCGCGCGCGAGGAGGTGTGCGTGTTCGAGCCCGGCGACCAGGGTGGCACCTTCAACGGCAATCCGCTGATGGCGGCGGTGGGCGACGCGGTAGTCGCCGAAATCTCGCGCCCCGAGTTCCTCGCGCAAGTGAGAGATCATGGCGAGTACCTGACCGACCGGCTGCGTGGCCTGTCCGTGGAGCTGGGGCTGGGCGAGGTGCGCGGACGGGGCCTGCTGGTAGCGCTCGAGCTGGGGCGTCCAGCGGGTGCCGAGGTGGTGGGGCGCGCATTGCGGCGAGGCTTGCTGATCAACTCGCCGCGCCCGACGTCGCTGCGCTTCATGCCGGCTCTAAACGTGACGCGCGCCGAGATCGACGAGATGCTTGCGCGGCTCCGGGCGGCCCTTTAGCATTTCGCATTCATGCCTCTCTACGTCATCGTGCTCGCTGCAGGTCAGGGCAAGCGCATGCACTCCTCGCTGCCGAAAGTGCTGCATCGTCTCGCCGGACGACCGCTGTTGGGGCATGTATTGGATACGGCACGTGCGCTCGGCCCGCAAGGCATAGTGGTGGTCCACGGACACGGCGGCGACGAAGTGCGCGCGGCATTCCCCGGCGCAGATCTGCTCTGGGTCGAGCAAGCGGAGCAACTCGGTACCGGGCACGCGGTCGCACAGGCCCTGCCGGCGGTGCCGCCCGGCGCGCAGGTCGTGGTGTTGAACGGAGACGTGCCGCTCGTGCGCGGGGAAACGCTGCGGCAACTGGTTGCAGCGTCGCGCGGCGGCCTCGCCATCGTGACATCCCACCTCGATGACGCTTCGGGCTACGGTCGGGTGGTGCGCGACCCGATGGGCAAGGTGCGACGCATCGTGGAGCACAAGGACGCCACTGACGAGGAACGCGCGATTCGAGAGTGGTACACCGGCTTCCTCGCCGCGCCTGCCCAGCGCCTCGCGGCGTGGGTCGGCAAGCTGGAAAGCGACAATTCGCAAGGGGAGTACTACCTTACGGACGTGATCGGGCTCGCCGTAGCCGAAGGCGTCGAAGTCGAAGCCGTGAGGGTGGAAGATCCCTGGGAGGTTGCGGGGGTCAATTCCAAGCGCGAGCTCGCGGCGCTGGAACGCGAGGTTCAGCGCCGCGCTGCCCAGCGGCTGCTCGAGAGCGGCGTGACGCTTGCAGATCCCGCGCGCGTCGACGTGCGCGGCAGCCTCGAGTGCGGCCGCGACGTGTCGATCGACGTGAACTGCGTATTCGAGGGCTCGGTGCGGCTCGGCGACGGCGTGCGCGTCGGTCCGAACTGCGTCCTGCGCAACGTCGTGGTCGCGGAGGGCACCGAGCTCCACGCGTTCTCGTTTCTCGAGGACGCCGAGATCGGTGCCCGTTGTCGGGTCGGCCCGTACGCCCGGCTGCGACCGGGCGCCAGCCTCGCCGAGGACGTGCATATCGGCAACTTCGTCGAGGTGAAGGCAAGCCGGATCGGCGCCGGCTCGAAGGCGAATCATCTTTCCTATATCGGCGATTCGCAGGTCGGGGCGCGCGTCAATGTGGGGGCCGGGACCATCACCTGCAACTACGACGGGGCGAACAAGCATCGCACCATCATCGAGGACGATTGCTTCATCGGCTCGGATGCGACGCTGGTTGCGCCGGTGACGATCGGGAAGGGCTCCTATGTCGGCGCCGGATCGACCATCAGCAAGGACACGCCTCCCGGGCAGCTCACGGTGGCGCGCGCCAAGCAGGTGTCGTTGCCCGACTGGAAGCCGCCACGAAAAAAAGGCTGATGCCATGTGCGGCATAGTGGGTGCGGCGGCGCGCCGGGACATTGTTCCGGTCCTCATCGAAGGGTTGCGGCGGCTCGAATACCGGGGCTATGACTCTGCGGGCGTCGCGGTATTGAATGGCGACGGCAGGCCGCAGCTCGCGCGCGTGCGCACGGCAGGCCGGGTGGCCGAGCTCGCGGCGCGGGTCGACGCGCAGAGGCTCGGCAGCCATACCGGGATCGCCCACACGCGCTGGGCGACGCACGGCGCACCGAGCGAGAAGAACGCGCACCCGCACGTCTCCGGCGGTCTGGCCGTGGTGCATAACGGCATCATCGAGAACCACGAGCCGATGCGTGAGCGCCTGCGCGGCGAGGGCTTCGCGTTCGCCTCGGACACCGACAGCGAAGTCATCGCCCACCTCATCGCATTCCACCGCAAGCGCGAAACCGGGCTTCTCGCCGCCACCAGCCGCGCGGTTGCGGAACTGAAGGGGGCGTTCGCCATCGCCGTCGTGTCGGACACGGACCCCGGGGTGGTCGTGGTGGCGCGCAAGGGTGCCCCGCTGCTGCTCGGCCTGGGCGATGGCGAGAATTTCGCCGCCTCCGACGTTTCGGCGCTGGTACAGGTGACCCAGCGGGTGATTTACCTCGAGGATGGGGACTGCGCCGAGGTGCGGCCAGAGGGCGTGCGCATTCTCGACGCCGCCGCCGTGCCGGTCGAGCGCGCGGTGCACCTGTCCGAGCTCAGCGCTCAGGCGGTGGAGCTGGGACCCTACCAGCACTACATGCAGAAAGAGATCTTCGAGCAACCCGGCGCGCTCGCCAACACGCTCGAGATCGTCACCGGGGCGAGCTCGGTGCAGCCTGGCCTTTTCGGCGCCGAGGCGCAGCCCCTGCTCGAGGGCGTGACGTCGGTCCAGCTGGTCGCATGCGGCACCAGCTATCACGCGGGCATGGTGGCGCGCTACTGGATCGAATCGCTCGCGCGCGTTCCGGTACAGGTGGACATCGCGAGCGAGTACCGCTACCGGGACGTGGTCCCTGATCGAAACGCGCTGTTCGTCACCGTCTCGCAGTCGGGCGAGACCGCCGACACGATGGGCGCGTTGGAGCACGCAAAATCGCTCGGCATCGAGCGAACGCTCTCGATCTGCAACGTGCCGGAGAGCTCGCTGATCCGCGCGTCCAAACTGCGCTTCCTCACGCGAGCGGGGCCGGAGATCGGCGTTGCGTCCACCAAAGCGTTCACCACGCAGCTCGGTGCGCTGTTCCTGCTCGCGCTGGTCATCGCCAAGCAGAGGGGCGCGCTGTCGCCGGCGAGGGAGCAGGGCCTGCTCGAGGCGCTGCGCCACGTCCCGGCCGCACTGGGGCATGTGCTGGCGGTCGAGCCGCAGGTAAAGCGGTGGGCGCAGCGCTTTTCCGGCAAGCACCACGCCCTCTTTCTCGGTCGCGGCATCCATTGGCCGATCGCGATGGAAGGCGCCCTCAAGCTGAAGGAAATCTCGTACATCCATGCCGAGGCCTACGCGGCGGGTGAGCTCAAGCACGGCCCGCTCGCGCTAGTGGACCGCGACATGCCGGTCGTCGCGGTCGCGCCGGGCGACGCGCTGGTCGAGAAGCTGAAGTCGAACCTGCAGGAAGTGCGCGCCCGCGGCGGTGAGCTCTACGTCTTCGCCGATCGCGAGACTCAGATCGAGGAGAGCGAAAACGTGCACGTGATTCGGCTCACCGACCACGCAGGGCCCCTTTCGCCTATCCTGCACGTGGTGCCGCTGCAGCTGCTCGCCTACCACGCGGCCCTGGCACGCGGTACCGATGTCGACAAGCCGCGCAATCTGGCGAAATCCGTAACGGTGGAGTGAATCACGATGAAAGCGTCCCTCTTGCTAGCGCTGGTCATAGCGCTATCCGCGCAGGCGGCCCACGCCGCGTCCGATGCGTTCGCCTTCGGCGACCCGAAGAAGGGTCAGAAACTTTATGAGCAGAAATGCGCCAGCTGCCATGTGGCGCAATTCGGCGGCGATGGCTCGAGCGTATTCACGCGCCCGGACCGCAAGATCCATACCGCGCCGGCCCTGCTGGCGCAGATTCAGGGCTGCAATGCGAGGACCAGGGCCGGGCTTTCTGCCGAAGATGAGCAGAGCATCGGCGCCTGGCTGAACCAGAAGTACTACAGGCTCAAGTAGGCACTACCGCCGTCGCTTCGAGCTCGATCTTCCCTGGCTGGTCGAGCAGGTCGGAGACGAAGATCATGCTCATCGCGGGATAGTGCTTGCCCATGAGGCGCCGCCAGATCCGGCCGAGCTCGGCGCGCGCGCCGAGGTAGGCGGGCTTGTCGCAGCAATAGGCGGTCATGCGGCAGATGTGCTCGGGGCGGCCGCCGGCCGCCTCGAGTACCGCCAGCACGTTTTTAAGCGCCAGCTCGAACTGCGGGACGATATCCTCGGATTGGAACTTTTGCCCGGCATCCCAGCCGACCTGGCCGGCGATGAACACGAGCTTCCCGGGCGCGGCCGCAATGCCGTTGGCGTAGCCGACGGGCGGCGCCCACCCCTCGGGCAATAGGACGCTGTGCGGTGCGCTCATCGCGGCCTCAGTCCGAGTAGACCGGCGGATCGGGGTCACGATCCCAGCCCGGCTCGGGCTTAGGCACGCGCTTCAGCCATTCCTGGATCAGGCGCACGTGCTCACGCTCTTCTTCGGCCATTTCGGAGGCGACCTTTTTAACCGCTGCCGGAACGCTCGCGGAGCGGACCAGCCGCTCGAAGAATTTCTGCGCGCGGCGCTCGTTCTTTAGCCCGATCTGGAGTGCGTGCCACGGCTGCATGAGGTAATGCACGTCGGTCACCGCGGCGGTCTCGGGGGGCTCAGGCTCGTCGTTCCAGCGCCACGCGAGCAGGGCGCGCGGCGGCTGCTTCCAGCCCATCTCCTCGAGGATCCGTCTCGCGTGCAGGCCCTCGATGTGCGAGAGCTTGCGGAACAGCTGCGCGACCTCCAGGTTGTTGTGCACCTCCATCTGGTCGGCAAAGTCTGCATAGCGCTCCGAAGCGTCCATCTCCATCGCGTAGGCACGCGCCATGAAGTCTGAGTACGCGGCGTCGGGCTTCTTCCTCGCGGCCTTTTTCGGTTTGCTGCGGGTGCTCATAGCGCGAACTCCTTCTCCAGCTCGGCAACCTCGAGCGCGGTGCGCTTGTCCGTTGGATAAGGCGTCCGGGTACCCTTGTAAAGGACGCCCACATTGAAGCCGTCGTCGGTCATCAGACGGCGCGCGGCGCGCGCCGGATCGTCCGTGGGCGCGACCGGTGCCGGACGCACCGTCTCCTTCCAGGCGCGCTGCTCGGGTCTGAAGGTGACGCAAGGCGAGAGCACCTCGATGAACGAGAATCCCGGATGTTTGATCGCCTCTGCGATGAGGCTCGCGGTGCCGCTCGGATCCCCCGAAAACCCGCGCGCGATGAAATTCGCACCCGAGGCGAGCGCGATGACCAGCGGGTGGAATTCGCGCAGCCCGGTACCACCCGGAGAGAGCTTGCTCTTCCAGTACGGCTCGGTGGTCGGCGAAGGCTGGCCCTTGGTCATGCCGTACACGTGGTTGTCCATCACGATGTAGGTGAGGTCGACGTTGCGGCGGCAGGCGTGCAGGAAGTGGTTGCCGCCGATCGAATAGCCGTCCCCGTCCCCGCCGGCGACGAGCACTGTGAGATCCGGGCGCGCGACCTTGAGGCCCGTGCCCGCCGCGAGCGCCCGTCCGTGAACGCCGTGGAACCCGTAGCAGGTGGTGTATGCGGGGATGCGCGACGAGCAGCCGATGCCCGAGACGACCGCGACGTTCTCGGGTCGCAGGCCGAGCCCCGCGAGCGCCCGCGTGATCGAAGCGAGCACGGTGTAGTCGCCGCAGCCCGGGCACCACACGGGCTTGTAATCGGACTTGAAACTCTGCGCGGTGAGCGTTGCGACGGCAGCCGGGGCGTTCATGTGCGGCTCCATTTCAAGAGCGTCTCGTGGATCTCGTTCGGGCGGATCGGCAGCGGGCCCGGGCGGCGCAGGCTGTGCACTTCGCCGGGCAGCTCGCACTCGGCCCTCAGGTAGCGGTAGAACTGGCCGCTGAAGCTCTGCTCCACGACCAGCACGCGCTTCACGCCCTCGAGCGCCTTCTTCAGGCGCTCTGGCTGCGCCGGTGCGAGCAGCCGCAGCGACACCAGGCGCGCCTTGATGCCGTCGGCGCGCGCGCGCGCGAACGCTTCGCGTGCAGGCGCGGTGCACGAGCCCCAGGTCAGCACCGCGATATCCCCCTCGCCCTCGATGCTCGCCCAGTGCTCGCCGCAGTCGAGATCGGCGAGCTTGCGTTGGCGCTTCTCGAGCTGCGCGAGATGGTCCGCGGCCTGCGACGAAGGCGTGCCGCGCTCGTTATGCTCGAGCCCGTCGGCGGTGTAGGTGACGCCGGGGGTTCCGGGGATCGCCATCGGCGATACGCCGGAAGCCGTGAGCGCATAGCGCTTGTAGTCGGCAGCGTTCGCGGGGGCGCGCAGCCGCCCGCCGCCGAAGGAAACGTCTGCGGGCCGTTCGACGATGGCGCGCGCCTGGCCGAAGTACTGGTCGGAGAGCACGATCGCGGGCGCTTGCACGCTCTCGGCGAGGCTCACCGCCCATTGCGTCGCCGCGAGGCAGTCGGCGACCGAGTTCGGCGCGACCACGATGTGGGGGGCGTCGCCGTGCATGCCGTACAGCGCGATATTGAGATCGGCCTGCTCGGTCTTGGTGGCGATGCCGGTCGACGGGCCGGTGCGCATGACGTCCACTACGACGATCGGGATTTCCGCCGTAACTCCGAGCCCGAGCGCCTCGATCATCAACGAAAGGCCGGGACCCGAAGTCGCGGTGAGGGCTGGCACGCCGCCGTAGGATGCGCCGAGGATCATGTTGATCGACGCCAGCTCGTCCTCCGCCTGCACCAGCGTGCCACCCACTTTGGTAAGCGCCGGTGACATCCATTCGAGCAGCTCGGTCGCCGGCGTGATCGGGTAGGCGGCGACGAAGCGCACGCCGCCGCGCAGCGCGCCGTATCCCGCTGCCTCGTTGCCGCTGACGAGCCAGCGTTTGCCGGATGCTTGCGCGGCTGCGAGGGTAAGCGGGCCCTCGATCTGCGCGGCCTGCTCGATCCCGAGTTTTACGGCGGCGAGGCTCGCAGCGAGGGCGTCACCGCCTTTCTTGGTCGCCTTGGTCACGGCATGCAGCAGGGACGCCACGGGCAATCCCATCAGGCCGCCGAGCAGGCCGAGCGCCACCATGTTCGGCCAGCCGCCCGGGATGCTCTTCGCCAGCGCCTTCATCTCGACCGGCACGTAACGCGCGCCCATGCGCGTGAAGTTCTCCGGCGGCTCGCCTTGCGCCGGATCGCCGATCAGCAGGCTGCTCGCCGCGAGCGGAATTTCGGAGGCGAAGCGGTTGACGTTCTGCCAGTCGATCGCCGCCAGTGCGTCGAACCGGTCGTCCTGACTGTCGGAAGCGAAAGTCGAGATCCGCACCATGGCTGCCGCTTCGCCGCCGCGGATCTGCGGCCCACTGGTGCGCGTCATGAGGCCGTAGTAGCCCGCGTGCGCCGCGGCTTCGAGCAGCATGTTGCCGGCGGTCATGACGCCGGCGCCTCCCGAGCCGGCGAGCGCCACCGATACGCTGTCGCGGCGGCCGGAGCCTTCGGTTCGATTGTTCACGCGATACCTCCTGGTTCCGCATGTTCGCGCATCGAAGCGCGAATTCCTTGCTCTAAATCAAATCGCGCTTCCATGCCGGGCGTAAAAAGTGGGTTCATCTGCATCCCTGTGGCATTGACGTAGGAGCGGCGCTCGTCTAAATTGGTAATGTGGTACTTGAATACCACAATAGGCGAAACCGGGGCGCAGATCAAGTGGAGGGACGAAGATGGCGGCAGCAATCCACGCGCAACGCTGGCTGATGACGGCGCCCAAGGCGCCCCTGGTGCTTGAAGCATTCGATGCCGCCCCCGGTCCGGGCGAGGTGGCGGTGAGCGTGGCCGGATGCGGCGTATGCCATACCGACCTCGGCTATTTCTACGACGGCGTCAGGACCAACCATCCGCTGCCGCTCGCCCTGGGTCACGAAGTCTCCGGCCGCGTCGCGGCCGCGGGTGCGGGTGCCGAGCGCTGGGTTGGCAAGGCGGTGATCGTTCCCGCGGTACTGCCGTGTGGCGAGTGCGACCTTTGCCGACGGGGCCTCGGCACCATCTGTCGCAAGCAAAAGATGCCGGGCAATGACATCCAGGGCGGATTCGCTTCCCACATCGTCGTTCCGGCACGCGGCCTGTGTGAGGTGGACGAGAAGCGGCTCGCGGCAGCGGGCGTCGAGCTCGCCGACGTCTCCGTCGTCGCGGACGCGCTCACCACGCCCTTCCAGGCGGTGCGGCGCGCGGGGGTGGCACCGGGATCGCTTGCGGTCGTGATCGGCGCGGGCGGTGTCGGCGGCTACTGCGTGCAGGTGGCGAGCGCCTTCGGCGCCAAGGTGGTCGCGATCGACGTCGACGACCGCAAGCTCGCGGCAATGAAGCCCTACGGCGCGGCGCTCACCTTGAACGCCAGATCGCAGGACCAGAAGGCGCTCAAGGGTGCGATCTCGGAATTCGCAAAGCAAAACGGCCTGCGCACCACCGAGTGGATCATTTTCGAATGCTCCGGGACGGCCGCCGGACAGGCGACCGCGTGGGGGTTGCTCGTGCACGGTGCGACGCTTGCGGTGGTCGGGTTCACCATGGACAAGGTCGAGCTGCGCCTGTCGAACCTGATGGCGTTCGACGCGCGCGCCCTCGGCAACTGGGGGTGCCCGCCGGAACAGTACCCGGCCGCGCTCGAGCTCGTGCTCGACGCGAAGGTCAAGGTCAAGCCCTTCGTTGAGCAGCGGCCACTCAAGGACATCAATCGCGTCTTCGAAGCGGTACACCACCGCGAAATCTCGAAGCGCGCCGTGCTCGTTCCCTAGGAGATCTGTCATGGAGGCGAAGGTGCACTCACTGAAAAACCACGATCTCGCCGAGATCGCCGTGCCCGGCGTCAAGGTCGAGAAGCGCCCGGCCCGCACGCCGGACGGCAAGGTGGCGCCAGGCCTGTACAACGCCTGGATCTGGCTCGACAACCCGCAGCAGTTCAACTCGTACACCACCGACATGGTGAAGGGCGTGATCCTCGCCTTTCGCGCGGCGTCCAACGCGCGCGACGTCAGCAGCGTGGTGTTCACCGGCGTCGGCGACAAGGCGTTCTGCACCGGTGGCAACACCAAGGAGTACGCCGAGTACTACGCCGGCCACCCCCAGGAATACCGCCAGTACATGCGGCTGTTCAACGACATGGTCTCGGCGATCCTCGCCTGCGACAAGCCCGTGATCTGCCGCGTCAACGGCATCCGGATCGGCGGCGGCCAGGAGATCGGCATGGCGTGCGACTTCTCGGTCGCCCAGGACCTCGCGCGCTTCGGCCAGGCGGGACCCAAGCACGGCTCGGCGCCCATCGGCGGCGCGACCGACTTCCTGCCCGTGGTGATCGGCGCCGAGCGCTCGATGGCCGCGTGCGTGCTGTGCGAGCCGTTCTCGGCGCACAAGGCGTACTACTGGGGAATCCTCAGCGACATTACTCCGGCGCTGAAAGTCGATGGCAATTTTGTGCCTAACCCGCTCGTCGAGACGGGACGCGTGTTCGACGAGTACGGCCGCCTCGCGTTCGGCGAGCCCAAGACCGGCGCCGCGCTCAAGGCGGGCAAGGAGCTGATGGCGAAGGGCGTAGTCGACCTGTCGCTGCTCGACGCCAAGGTCGAGGAGCTGTGCGCCAAGATCTTGCTCACGTTCCCCGACTGCACCACCAAGACCCTCGAGGAGCTGAGAAAACCGAAGCTCGAGGCCTGGAACCGCAACAAGGAAGACGCGCGCGCCTGGCTCGCGCTCAACATGATGACCGAAGCGCGCGCCGGGTTCACGGCCTTCAACGAAGGAACGAAGGACGACCGGGAGGTGGATTTCGTGCTGCTGCGGCAAAAGCTCGCGGCCGGCGAGAGCTGGGTCGGACCGTTACACGATTCCATCCAACCCAAAGCGAAGCGCAAGGCTTGAGCATGAGCGAGACGCCAGTCAAGGTTTGGGTCGAGCGCGAGGGCGCGCTCCTCAGGCTGCGCCTGGCGCGACCCAAGGCCAACATTCTCGACGCGGCGATGCTTGCCGCACTCGATCGGGCGTTCGACGAGCACTCCGGAAATACCGGTTTGCGCGGCGTGCTGGTCGATCACGAGGGGCCGCATTTCTCCTTCGGCGCGAGCGTCGAGGAACATCTCCCCGGGAAGTGCGCGGCGATGCTCCAGGGACTGCACGCGCTCGTCCTGCGGATGCTCGCTTGGCCTTCGCCGATCTTGGTGGCGATTCGCGGCCAATGCCTCGGCGGAGGGCTGGAATTCGCCTGCGCCGGCAACCTGCTGTTCGCGGCGCGCGATGCGCAGTTCGGGCAGCCCGAAATGAAGCTCGCGGTATTCGCGCCCGCGGCCTCGATCCTGCTGCCGCCGCGCGTCGGCCAGGCGCGCGCCGAGGACCTGCTGCTCTCGGGGCGCTCGCTCGACGCCGCCACCGCGCTCGCCTGGGGGCTGGCGAACGAAGTCGCCGAGGACCCCGTGGCTACGGCGCTCGCGTATTTCGACGCGCACCTCGCGACGAAGAGCGCAAGCTCGCTCGGCTACGCGCTGCGCGCGGTGCGCGCGCCGCTCGTCGAGCAGGCGCGGCGCCGGTTTGCCGAGGTTGAGACTCTCTATCTCGACGGGCTGATGCGCACGCGCGACGCCGTCGAGGGCTTGCAGGCGTTCATTGAGAAGCGCACACCAAAGTGGGAGCACAGATGAACGTTCAAGATATCGTCGGACGCTGCGAAGCGCTGTTCGAGGACCTGCATTTCGACGCGGTCAAGGAGTGGAAAGCGGCGGCGCCCGGGCGCAAGGCGATCGGCTACATGCCGATCTACGTGCCGCGCGAGATCGTGCACGCCGCTGGCATGCTCCCCGTGGGGATCTTCGGCGGCGGCGACCAGATCGAGGTGATCCAGGGCGACGCCTACTACCAGAGCTACATCTGCCGCATCCCACGCTCGACGCTCGAGCTCGGCCTGACCGGACGGCTCGACTGCCTGGACGGCATGCTGTTCCCGTCGATCTGCGACGTCATCCGCAACCTCTCGGGCATGTGGCAAATCCTGTTCAAGGACAAATACGTCAAGTACTTCGACGTGCCGCAGAACTACGACGACTCGATCGGCGGCGAGTTCTACGTGCGCGAGATGCAGGTGATGCGCGAGGACCTCGGCAAGCTGCGCGGCAAGCCGATCTCCGACGACGAGCTGCGCGCTTCCATCGCGGTGTACAACGAGAATCGGCGCGCGCTGCGCGACCTGTACGCCTACCGGTCGCAAAAGCCCTGGCAGGCACCGACCTCCGAGGTCTACCTGGTGCTGCGGGCCGGCTGCGTGCTGCCGCCGGAGGCGCACACCAGGCTGGTGCGCGAATACATCGCGGCGGCCGATGCCGAGAAGCGCGCGCTGCGCGACAATGCGCGCGTCGTTCTCACCGGCGCGTTCTGCGAGCAGCCACCGCTCAGCCTGATCAAGTCGATCGAGATGGCCGGCTGCTACATCGTCGACGACGACTTCATGCTGGTCATGCGCTGGCTGCTCGACGACGTGCCGGCCACGGGCGATCCGCTCGACGAGCTTTCCAAGGCGTTCCTGCACCGTTCCGCCTCGACCGCATCGAAGTACGACGACAAGAAGGCTGACAAGGGCCAGTTCCTGCTCAAGCAGGTCAAGACGAACGCGGGCGAAGGGGTGATTTTCGCCGCGCCATCGTTCTGCGACCCGGCGCTGCTCGAACGCCCGATGCTGCAGGAGGTGCTCGCCAAGTACAAGGTCCCCTACACCGCCTTCAAGTACGCGGAGAACACCGGCCAGATGGCGCCGATCCGCGAGCAGGCCGGCACTTTCGCCGATTCGATCAAACTGTGGAGCGCCGCCTAATGACTACGCCAGCGATGCAACCCCAAATCAGTCCCAAGGCCAAGCCGGTCGTCCAGAAAGAGGACGCGATGTGGCTGCAGAAGGAGCTGATCAACGGCAACTACCACGAGCTCGCGAACGCGCGCGAGCTGGGCAAGAAGGTGTCCGCCACGTTCGTGCCGGGCAACCTGAACGAGCTGCTGATGTGCTTCGACTTCGCGCGCAGCCTGCCGGAGACCAACGCGCTGCAGAGCGGCATGCGCAAGAAATCCGGCAAGTTCATCATGGACGCCGAGCGGGACGGCCATTCCGAGGACGTGTGCACCTATGTGAAGACCGATCTCGGCATGATGCTGCAGGGACAGATCGGGCCGACCGGCGAGCCCCTGCCGACGCCCGACGTGCTGCTGCTGTCCTACACCGGCTGCTTCACCTTCATGAAGTGGTTCGAGCTGGTGCGCCAGAAATACGACTGCGAGACGGTGATGCTGCACGTGCCCTACCAGGGCGACGGCCACATCTCGGCGAGCATGCGCGACTACGTGGTCAAGCAGCTCAAGGAAAAGGTCATCCCGACGCTGGAGAAGGTTTCGGGCGTCAAGTTCGACATCGACCGGCTGCGCCAGTACATGAGGGAGTCGGCCAAGGCGGAGGAGGATCTGGTCTGGACGCTGCAGTCGGCCAAGCACAAACCCTCGCCGATCGACGGCTACTTCGGCGCCGTGTATTACATTGGTCCAATTTTTACCGCGTTCCGCGGCACGCCCGAGGCGACGCAGTTCTACCGCGTGCTGCGCGGCGAGATCGAACAGCGCATCCGCGAGGGCAAGGGCCCGATCACTCCGGAGGGCGAAATGGCGGAAGAGAAGTACCGCCTGGTGGTCGAAGGCCCGCCCAACTGGACCAGCTTCCGCGATTTCTGGAAGATGTTCTACGACGAGGGCGCGGTGGTGGTGGCCTCGACCTACGCGAAAGTCGGCGGGGTGTACGACTTCGGCTTTCGCCACGACCCCGACCACCCGCTCGAGTCGCTCGCCGAGTACTGCCTGGGCTGCTACACCAACCTCAATTTCCCGCAGCGCATCGACATGATCTGCAAGTACATGGACGAGTACCAGGCCGACGGCCTGCTGATCAACTCGATCAAGAGCTGCAACAGCTTCTCCGCCGGGCAGCTGCTGATTCTGCGCGAGGTCGAGAAGCGCACTGGCAAGCCGGCGGCGTTTGTCGAATCGGACCTGGTGGACCCGCGCTACTTCTCGGCGGCGAATATCAAGAACCGCCTCGAGAGCTATTTTCAGATGATCAAACAAAAGCGCGCAGCGGCGCTGCACTGACCATGAGATGCTTTATCGGAATAGATCTCGGATCGACCACCACCAAGGCGGTGGTGATGGACGAGCAGAAGAACGTCCTCGGGCGCGGCATTACGAACTCGCGCTCGAACTACGACACGGCGGCAGCGATCGCCAAGCAGGAGGCGCTCGTCAACGCGCGCTTTCACCTGTTTCGCGAGGCGCTGTCCCGATCGGGCGCGCTCAATGGCCGGCTGGAGGACTTCCTCGGGCAGCTCGAACGCGACTTCCGGCTCGAGCAGTTCCTCGAGCAGCTGGACGATCTCGAGGCCACTTGCCGGCGCAACGCCGAGGGCACCCGTTTCGGCGATGCCGAGAAAGGGGTCGCCCTCGCCCTTGATAGGACTTTTTCTCTCCTGAAGACAGAAGCCCCGGAACTATTCGCGCCGGGCGCGAAGCGCAAGTCGGACTTCTTCCGCGACATCGCCGGCAGCCGCTACCTTGCCGTGGGCGAGGCGGTCGCCAAGGAAGCGGGCGTGCGCTACGACATGCTGCTCAACGTCTTCGACCGCTCGATCATCGAGGTCGAGAACCGCGTCTACGGGGACTCGATCAAGCGCCACTTGCTTGCTGCCCTGGACCGGACCTTTTCGGTGCTGACAAACGATTCGAAAACGCAGGATGCGGTGCGCGCCCCGATAAAGGGCGTGCTCGATACGGCGCTCGAGGAGGCCTACGTAGTGGGCACCGGCTACGGCCGCGCCCGGCTGCCGTTCTCGAAGGAGCACATCCGCTCGGAGATCCTGTGCCATGGCCTGGGCGCGCACGTGATGTACCCGCACACCGCCACAGTGCTCGACATCGGCGGCCAGGACACCAAAGCGATCCAGGTCGACACGCACGGCATCGTCGAGAGCTTCCAGATGAACGACCGCTGCGCGGCGGGCTGCGGGCGTTACCTGGGCTACATCGCGGACGAGATGAACATGGGTCTGCACGAGCTGGGACCCCTGGCAATGAAATCGACCAAGACGGTGCGCATCAACTCGACCTGCACGGTGTTCGCGGGGGCCGAGCTGCGCGACCGCCTGTCGCTCGGCGAGAAGCGCGAGGACATCATGGCGGGGCTGCACCGTGCCATCATCCTGCGCGCCATGTCGATCCTGGCGCGCTCCGGCGGCATCCGCGACCAGTTCACCTTCACCGGCGGCGTGGCCAAGAACGAGGCCGCGGTAAAGGCGCTGATGGAGCTCGTCAAGGAGAACTACGGCGACGTGACGCTCAACATCAACCCCGACTCGATTTACACCGGCGCGCTCGGCGGCGCGACCTTCGCCTGGCGCGCGGTGATCGAGGAGGGCAAGACCGTGGAGGCGCGGCAATGATCCACACGATCGGCATCGATATCGGCTCCGGGGTCGTCAAGACGACGCTTTTCAGGACCGACGGATCGGGCGCGAACGCCAGGAGCGAATGGCTCGCCAGGCGCTGCGAGCGCATACGCCGGCGCGACAACATGCAGCTCGCCAAGGCCGGCTACGACGAGGTGCTGGAGGAAGCGCGACTCAAGCCCGGCGACGTGGACTACGTGGCCACCACGGGCGAAGGCGAGAACGTGAAATTCGCCACCGGGCACTTCTACTCGATGACCACCCACGCGCGCGGCGGCATCTTCCTTCGGCCCGATGCGCGGGCGGTGGTCGACATCGGCGCGCTCAACGGCCGCGCCATCTACATCGACGAGCGCGGCAAGGTGCTGTCCTACAAGATGACCAGCCAGTGCGCCTCGGGATCCGGCCAGTTCCTCGAGAACATCGCGCGTTACCTCGGCGTCGCGGTCGAGGAAATCGGGCCGCTGTCGAAAGCCGCCAAGACGCCCGAGAAGATCAGTTCGATATGCGCCGTGCTTGCCGAGACCGACGTCATCAACATGGTGTCGCGCGGCATCCCCACACCGGACATCCTGAAGGGCATCCACATTTCCATGGCGTCGCGCCTGGTGAAGCTGCTCAAGGTCACCGGCATCAAGAGCGGCACCGTGCTGCTCACCGGCGGCCTCGCGCTCGACGCCGGCCTGCTCGCCGCGCTGCGCGAAGAGCTGGTAAACGAGAAGATCACGGGACTCGACACCGTCAACCATCCCGACTCGATCTACGCCGGCGCGATTGGCGCCGCGCTGTGGGGCGCGTTCCGCCACGACAAGCTCAAGGCGCTGCAGGAGAAGGCGGCTGCGTGAAACTTTACGGAGACAAGAAATGGCACTGTTGATTAACGACAACTGCACTGCCTGCGACGCCTGCAAACCGGTGTGCCCCAATGAGGCGATCAGCGTCGGCGACCCGATCTACGTCATCGACCCGATGAAGTGCACCGAGTGCGTCGGCGCCGAGGACGAGCCGCAGTGCAAGCTCGTCTGCCCGGCGGATTGCATCGTCACCAATCCCGATTTCGAGGAAACGCCCGAGCAGCTGATGGAGAAGTACCACAGCCTGCACGGCTGAGCGCTGAATCATATGAAGATCAAGACGAGGCCGCTTGCCGCGGCTGACCTCGATGCGGTGGTCGCGATCGATGCCTCGATTACCGGGCG
>Ga0316620_10000039_pt1 | contig 57354 bp, 50 predicted proteins | sample OWC_Aug_M1_C1_D5_FD_207651 | JGI IMG/M metagenome (GOLD analysis project Ga0316620, IMG submission 207651) | Wetland soil microbial communities from Old Woman Creek delta, Ohio, United States - OWC_Aug_M1_C1_D5_B | ecosystem: Environmental > Terrestrial > Soil > Wetlands | place: USA: Ohio...
AAGTTAACATAATCCTCCTTATCAGACGCAAGGAGGGTAGCAAGCAGGGGAGTGTGCCCGAGGAAGGGCTCATTGACCAGGCAGTTTGTCCTTCCTATCCCCCATCTATAATCAAGGCTCGTGCGATCGCTATTTGCGGCATCGTCCGGGCAGAGGTGATCCGGGGGTTGTCCATCCTGGCCAAAAGGCACAAATCAATGCTCTTTTTGATCTTCTCGAGGACGTCCCAACTGACTCAGAGCTGTGGGGCGAGGTTGCCAATCTGGCCTGGCGACTGGATCGAAATGGATCTGTTCTGCCTCTGAGCGATGTTGCCGTAGCTGCCTGTTCGATGCGGATCGGAGCCAGACTGAAGGATGGGCGGAATAAGCTGCCGATTTAGGGATCACGGGCTCGTCGTGATCCCGCTCGCAGCGTCTTCGCCTACTTCCGATATGGGGTGCATGTCAACTAGGCCAAACCGGCCCCCTGCCCCCTTTTTCTGATTTCCTACCGTTCATAACTCAAAATGGACATGCAGGATAGAGAGTTTTAGGGACACCTCTGGTATGCGGAGCAGATTAGCAGCCTCCCGATCAGGAGATATAGGAGCAGCAACACACGGGCCTGCGGCCCACCCGAGCACATGAAGACGTTCGGAGTCGGGATCGGGATCATGTGCCCTTCGATCCCGATTCCGATACCGACCCCGACCCCGACATTCCCGGTTGTTGCTTTATTTTCAGAACAGGCACCCGGGGCAATCGGCGGGGATCTGGTTGGCAGACCCAGACAATCAAGAATCTGATGTATGACTTCGGGCGGATTGATCACCGCCGGGATTCTAATGCGCGCGCCGCAGCGGGGACATTCTAAAACATCAAATTCGCGCACTCGGGTCATCAATTGGGCCCATGAGTAATTTCTTGGCCGCGCTTCCTGGTCATTCCTGAATCGGTCTCCGCAGTATCAACTCCTGATTGCCAGCCCGGTTGCCCTTCACTCCACGGTAACGCTCTTGGCCAGGTTCCGGGGTTGATCCACGTCGCAGCCCCGCAGCACGGCGATGTGGTAGGCAAGCAGCTGGAGCGGGACGGCCAGCAGCATCGGCATCAGGTAGTCGGAGAGTTCCGGGACGTAAATGACGTGGTCGGAGAACTGGGCGACACGGTCGTCCCCTTCGGTGGCGAGGATGATGACGATCCCATCCCGCGCGCGCACTTCCTGGATGTTGCTCAGCATCTTCTCATAGCGCAGCAACGACTTCGGGTTGGCAGGATCCTTCGCCGCCAGGGCGACGACCGGCAGGTCGCCGTCGATCAGGGCATTCGGGCCGTGCTTCATTTCGCCGGCTGGGTAGCCTTCGGCATGGATGTAGGAGATTTCCTTGAGCTTCAGAGCGCCTTCCAGGGCGATCGGAAAGTGGATGCCGCGACCCAGGTAGAGGAAGTTATAGCGGCGGAAGAGAACAGCGGCGATCTTCTCGTACAGGCTGTCGTCTGCCAGAACCTGCTTGATGCAGTGGGGCACGCGCATGAGGTCCGCCAGCAAGGCGGATGTCTGCTCAGGGGTTACCTGTTTCCGGACCTGGGCAAGGTGGAGCGCCAGCAGGAAAAGCACGACCAGCTGTGTGGTGAAGGCCTTGGTGGAAGCGACGCCGATCTCGGGCCCGCTGCGCGTGTACAGGGTGCCGTCGGCTTCCCGCGACAGCATGGATCCGACCACGTTGCAGACCGCCAGCACGCGGGCATTTTTGGCTTTCGCTTCGCGCACCGCGGCCAGGGTATCGGCGGTTTCACCCGACTGGCTGATGGCGACCACGAGCGAGCGCCGGTCGAGGATCGGGTCCCGGTAGCGGAATTCCGATCCGTAATCGACTTCCACGGGAATGCGGGCAATCTCCTCCAAAAGGTACTTGCCGACCAGCCCGGCGTGCCAGGAGGTGCCGCAGGCCACGATATGAACACGGTCGATTTCCGCCAGGACCTCCTCAGTCAGATTGGCCTCGTGCAGAAAGACCCGTCCGGAATCGAGCGAGACGCGGCCGGCGATCGTGTCCTGAATGGCGCGCGGCTGCTCGTGGATCTCCTTCAGCATGAAGTGCCGGTAGCCGCCCTTTTCCGCCATGGCCGCAGTCCAGGTAATCTGCTGCGGCTTGAAGTCCACCGGTACGCCCTCGAAGGTCTCGACCTGGATGCCGCCGGCTTTCAGCGTCGCGATTTCCCCATCGCCCATGAAGTACACCGTCTGGGTGTGGTCCAAGAGTGCGGGCACGTCCGATGCCACCAACTGCTCCCCGTCGCCTAATCCGAGAGCCAGAGGAGGGCCGCTGCGTGCTGCGACGATCGTTCCGGGACAGTCTGCCGACAGCACGCAGATGGCGAAACTTCCCCTCAGCTGCAGCGCGGTCCGGCGCACCGCTTCCGGCAAGGGGAGCGCGGGCATCAGGGACTCAATCAGGTGGGCAATGACTTCGGTGTCCGTCTCGGTGACGAACGCGTGCCCGGCTTCCTGCAGGCGCGCCTTCAGGTCGAGGTAGTTCTCAATAATGCCGTTGTGGACTACAACGATCTTGCCGGAACAGTCCCGGTGAGGATGTGCGTTTTCCTCGGTGGGACGGCCGTGGGTAGCCCAGCGGGTGTGGCCGATGCCGTATTCGCCATGCAGGGAAGTGCCGTTGATGGATTGAATCAGGTTGCTCAACTTCCCCGTGGACCTGCGGATCTGGATGGTTTCCCCGGCAACGACGGCGAGGCCGGCGGAGTCGTATCCACGGTACTCGAGCTTGCGCAAGCCCTGGAGCAGAATGGGCACAGGTTGCTTCGGGCCGATGTAACCGACGATGCCACACATAACCTTCACTCCCCATGGATTGAGGTTTCCTGCTGCCGAACAGGCATGCTAGAATCCTGATCGTACCACTTTAGCTCGCGGCCTGACATGAGTGATGCCCTGCAGACCTCTCATCGGCGGAACACGGGCGCCGCAAAGCGCCTCAAGCGCCGCGCCGGGGCTGCAATCTCCCGCGATGTCGTAAACCTCACAAGAACAATCGGTTTCATTGCGGCTTGCCATTAGAGATGAATACCATGGAACTGAAAATTGTACCGCTGGCGATTCCCGATGACAGTAACATCATTCTGGGTCAGTCCCACTTTATCAAAACGGCCGAAGATCTCTACGAAATCCTCACCACCAGTTGTCCGCAGGCCAGGTTCGGCATTGCCTTCTGCGAGGCGTCGGGCCCCTGCCTGATCCGTGTCGAGGGGAATGATGAAGCCCTCCGGAACGTGGCGGCTGAGAACGCCATGGCGTTGGGCGCCGGACACGTCTTCGTGGTCCTTCTGAAGGATGCGTTCCCGATCAATGTCCTGAATGCGATCAAATCCTGTTCCGAAGTGTGCAGTATTTTCTGCGCCACCGCTAATTCCCTGGAAGCGATCGTTGCCGACACTGGGCGCGGGAGAGGCATCCTGGGCGTTGTCGACGGCGCTCCCCCAAAGGGCGTGGAAGCCGAGCCGGATGTCCGCAAGCGCAAGGAGTTTCTGCGCATGATCGGCTATAAACGTTGAATCATCCCATATTTGCGATACAAGGAGCACGATGAACCTGCAAAGGCACGAATTATCTCCGGAACAACTGCGCTGGAACTGCGACAGCTCTTGCTTCTCTTTTGCCAGCACGGCCGACATTCCTCCGCTCAAAGGGCTCGTGGAGCAGGACCGGCCGATCCGGGCCATACGGTTTGGCCTGGGCATTAACTCGCCAGGGTATAACATCTATGTGAGCGGCCTCACCGGCACGGGCAAAACCACCGTCATCAAACAGTTTCTGGAGGAAATCGCCAGTACACTGCCGACGCCCGACGACTGGTGCTTCGTTAACAATTTCCGCGACCCCAACTCGCCGACGGTCCTGAACCTGCCTGCCGGCAGCGCCAAAGTGTTCCGGGCGCGGATGGACGAACTCATCGGCCATCTGAAAAGGGAAATTCCGAAAGCCTTCGAGAGCAAAGAGTATGAGCAAAGCGTGCACGCGCTGATTCATGAGAACCAGAACCTGCAGCAGTCCCTGTTCAATCAGCTGTCCGAGCTTGCCAAGGCCTCCGGATTCCTCCTCGAAATCTCCAAGATGGGCGTTTCTGTCATCCCGATCGTCAACGAAAAGCCCGTTCCGCCGGAAGAGTACGAGACTCTCGATGACGCCACCAAGGCAGACATCGAGGCCCGCAAGGACGCCTTGCAGCAGGAAATCAACGCGTTCGTGCGCCAGGTGCGCGACATCAACAAGGAAAGCCGCGACCGGATCAATGATCTGAACCGGCGGGTCGGCCTTTATGTCGTCGACAACAAAATCGACGCCATCCGGGAACAACATGCGACGCTGTCTGCGGTCCTCTCCTATCTCGACGATGTCCAGGACTACATCCTGTCCCATCTGGAGGACTTCACGGAGGACAGCCAGAAGCAGGAGGCCAATCCGGCCGCCAAATCGAACCTCGAAGCGCCCGCGGATCCCTTTCTCAAGTACCGGGTGAATATTGTTGTGGACAACACGGATGTCCACGGCGCGCCCGTGATCATCGAGACCAATCCGACGTACCACAACATGTTCGGCCGGATCGACCGGTGGGCCCAGTTGGGCACCCTGCAGACCGATTTCACGATGATCGCGGCCGGATCCTACATCAAGGCGAACAGCGGGTTTCTCGTCCTGAATGCCCACGACATCCTGTTGAACTTCGGCGTCTGGGAAACCCTCAAGCGCACGGTCAAGAACAAGGAAAGCCGGATCGAAGACCTGACGGTGCAGTACGGGCTCGTCCCGGTCGCCGGCATGCGGCCGAGCCCGATCCCGAGCAATGTCAAGGTCATCATGATCGGCAATCAGATGATCTATCACCTGCTGTACGAAATGGACGAGGATTTCCGGAAGATATTCAAGGTAAAGGCGGACTTCAATTCCCAGATGGACCGCGACGAGAAGGCGCTGCAGAGTTACACCTCCTTCATCAGCAACCGGTGCCATCACGAGAAACTGCGTCACTTCGACCCCTCGGGAGTCGGTGCGGTGATCGAGTACGGCGCCCGCCTGGTGGACGACCAGGATCGGCTTTCTTCCCGCTTCAGCGACATCGCCGACATCGTCCGCGAGGCGAGCTTCTGGGCTGGTCAGGAACAAAAGGAGATCGTTCAGGCAGTCCACGTCCACCGGGCGATCGATGAGAAGTACCATCGTTCGAACCTCGTCGAGGAACGGATGCGCGAGTTCATCACCGAAGGGACCATCATGGTGGATGTGGCCGGAGAAACCGTCGGCCAAGTCAACGGGCTGGCGGTGATCGATCTCGGCGACATCCGCTTCGGCAAGCCCTCGCGCATTACCGCAAAGACCTTCATGGGAAAGAGCGGCGTTATCGACATCGAGCGTGAGTCGAAAATGAGCGGCCGGATCTACGAAAAAGGCGTGCTGATCCTGAGCGGGTATCTCGGCGCCTGCTATGCCCAGAAACAGCCGCTTACCCTTTCGGCGAGCGTCTGCTTCGAGCAGTCCTATGAAGGCGTGGATGGCGACAGCGCATCGTCCACGGAAATCTACGCGCTGCTCTCGAGCCTGGCCAATGTTCCCCTCAAGCAGGGAATCGCCGTAACAGGTTCCGTCAACCAGCACGGCGCTATCCAGCCGATCGGCGGCGTGAATCAGAAGGTCGAAGGGTTCTTCGATGTCTGCAGAACCAAAGGGCTGACCGGCACCCAGGGAGTCATGATCCCGGTCCAGAATGTCAAGAACCTCATGCTGCGTCGGGATGTCGTGGATGCCGTCCGGGAGGGGAAATTCCATATTTATGCCGTGAGCACGATCGATGAGGGGATCGAGATCCTGACGGGGATGGCGGCGGGAGTGAAAGCCGACGGCTCTTACCCGGAAAATACCGTCAATCATCGTGTGGAAGAGCGTCTGAAAGCATTTGCCGAAGGCCTCAAGAAATTCGCCGAACCTGATTCCGAGGGCAAGAAAAAGCAGGAAGACAAATAGCCCAAAGAGGCGGCAATCCGGATGCGAACCAGGAAGCTTTCCCATGTCAATGCCGAGGGCCAGGCACGCATGGTCGATGTCTCGGACAAGCCGTCGACGCTGCGCCGGGCCGTCGCCGAATCCTTTGTCCGCCTGTCACGAGACACCCTGGCGCTCATTGCGGAAGCCGGACTGCCCAAAGGCAATGCGCTGGAAACCGCACGCCTGGCCGGAATTCAGGCTGCAAAACGCACGCCGGATCTCATCCCGTTGTGCCACCCGCTGCTGCTGACCCACGTAGACGTCCGAGCGGAAACGCAAGGCAGCGGCGTCCGCTTCGAGGCGTCGGTTTCGTGCGCAGGAAAAACGGGTGTCGAGATGGAGGCGCTCACGGCCGCCGCAGTGGCCGCGCTCACCCTCTATGATATGGTCAAGGCCGTGGAAAAAGAGGCTACCATCGAAAAGGTCCGGCTGCTGCAAAAGACCGGCGGCAAGAGCGGCGCATTCAAACGGACTCATCCTCTGCAACCACGAAATACACGAAATCTCTGAATTGAGGTGCGCGGGGCAGGCCTGACCACGCGCTTGCCACTATCCTGAGCTGCGCGCTATACTGTTCGTGAAAATCGCCTTTAATGCCAACTATGCAAATGCCGTACGCCTATGCCGATATTTGAATACCTCTGCCGCAGCTGCAACCGCAAAATGAGCTTTCTGGTCCTCAGGCCTGCTGCCCAGCAACCGGCCTGCAAGTTTTGCAGGAGCCAAGACCTGGAGCAGCTCTACTCCCGATTTGCTTCGCCGAAATCCGAAGATCAGCGACTCGAGTCCCTGGCGGATCCGGCCAGCCTCTCCGGACTGGATGAAAACGATCCGGCCAGTGTCGCCCGTTGGATGAAAAAGATGGGGAAGGAGATGGGTGAAGACATGGGAGAAGACTTCGACCAGATTGCCGAGGAAGCCGCGGCCGGCAATCCGGGCGACGAAGAGTCCGGAGACGTACCTCCCTCTGACGACCTGTAGACCGATATACAGGCCGCGCCTGCCAGCCCGGCTGTGGTAGATTATCCGCATGCAACAAGCGCCGGATCCTGAAGTCTCTGCACTGGAACTCGTCGAGCAACTTGCGCAACGCTATGCGGACGTGCCGATGGAGGCGATTGTTAAGGAAGACCTCCTGCGTCGGGGTATGGCGTGGTCGGGCCCGGCGCTGGAGGTGGCGGCACGCTACAAGCGCAAGGCCTACTTCATTTTCTCCTTCGACATGGTGCCGATTTCGGCGATGGATCAGGGCGAAAACACGAAAGCACCCGAAGAAATCAGGCTGGCCGGCGGTGCGTACGGCTTCCGGCCTGTGATCGTATCCGTGCGCCTGAATCCAGAGTCTCCTTACAGGATCGAGGCTGAGAATGGCACGCTGATCCTGAAGCTCGAAGGACACTCCATTGCGGCTGTCGAGCTGCAGAAATCCCCGGCATACTATGAGCGCACGCTCGCCTGCGGCAAGCCGGTCACCGACATCGCTCCGACGATCGAATGGGGATACCTGCTGTATCTGACTGTCTTCCGCTTGTGCCAGTACTTCGGGGCCCGCGAGGAGTGCCAGTTTTGTGACATCAATGAGAACTACCGCCAACAAAAGAAGGCGGGGCGGCCCTACACTTCCGTAAAGACCGTGGCCGAGATCCTCGAGGCGCTCGAAATCATCGCCGAAACGGACCATGACAGCAAGGCGTACACTGTGACCGGCGGAAGCATTACCGGGACCCTTGAGGGGAAGTCGGAGGTCGATTTTTACCTGCAATATCCCGAAGCCATCGAGGCACGGTTCCCCGGGCGCTGGATCAGCAAGGTGGTGGTGCAGGCTCTGCCGAAGGAGGAAGTCCGCAAACTGCGTGCCGCCGGAGTGCAGATCTATCATCCCAATTACGAGATCTGGGACAAGCGGCGGTTTGAGGCTCTGTGTGCCGGCAAAGCGCGCTACATCGGCCGCGAAGAATGGATCCGGCGGATCCTGGATGCGGCGACGGTGTTCCCGCCGGAGCATGTCATCCCCAACTTCGTGGCGGGAATCGAGCTGGCCGGACCCGGAGCCTTCGAGTCCGTGGACGAGGCAATTGCCTCGACGCAGGAAGGCCTCGATTTTTTCATGAGCCACGGTATCGTGCCGCGCTTCACAACCTGGTGCCCCGAACCACTCAGCGTCCTGGGCCGGGATCAGCGTGGGGCGCCGCTCGAGTACCATGTCCGGCTCCTTCGGGCCTATCGGGATACACACGCGAAATTCCGCCTTGCAGCGCCACCCGGGTATGGCGAACCCGGCATGGGGAAAGCGGTCTTTTCGGTTTCTTCTTTCATGGATGTCTTGCCGCCGTTGCCGGCCTGTTGAGAAGCCATGCCCGAGTTGCCTGAGGTCGAAACCATTGCCCGCACGCTGCGCTCCGCCATTGCGGGCAAACGCATTGCGGAGATATTCCTGTCAGGGAAAACCCTGCGCCGGCCTGTTCCCGCGAATCTTGACGCCCGGCTTCGGAACCGGACCGTCCGCACTGTTCACCGCAGGGGCAAGTACCTGATCGTCGAAGTGAAGCCGCCCGCTTTCTGGCTGATCCACCTGGGGATGTCCGGGAGACTCTTGTATACGCGCGACGCCGCCGGACGTCCCCGCCACACTCACGCCGCGATCCGTTTTGCGGGCGGCGGCGAACTGCAATATCGCGATCCGCGCCGTTTTGGCCTGCTGGACGTTTACGAGGAAACCTCATTGGATGAGCTTCCTGAGGTAAAGCGGTTAGGGATAGATCCGCTGAGTTCGTTTATTTCAGCCGCATGGCTCCGGCAGGAACTGGCGAACACGCGTCGGGATCTAAAATCATTTCTCCTCGACCAGCGCAAGGTCGCCGGTGTCGGCAATATTTACGCCAGTGAAATCCTGTACCTCGCGCGCCTGAATCCACAGCGTCGCTGCCATACGCTCAGCCGGCAGGAGGCAGCTGCCCTGGCTCGGGCAATAACTCATGTGCTGAGGGTCGCCGTCGACCACCACGGCACGAGCTTTTCCGATTTCCGGGATTCGGACGGCAGACGCGGGGTGCACCAGGATTTCCTGCGAGTGTTCCAGCGAGAAGGGAAGAAATGTCACCGATGCCCGGCGCGGATACGCCGATTGAGGCAGGGAAATCGAAGTACATACTATTGTCCTCGTTGCCAGGGAAGAAGGCCGGGAGGAACAAGGAAAAGGAAGTGAATCCGATGACAGAAGGCCAGAAAAAATGCTCTCATTGCAAGGGGACCGGTATCTGCCACGTCTGCAAAGGCACGGGACGGCTGGCGCTGCAAAAGGGGAAGCCATGCACCTCCTGCTTCCCGCACGGCAGCGGAAAGTGCGCGAACTGCCGCGGGCTGGGAATCCTGGACCGGTCAGGCCATCCCACAGCGCCCCCTCCTCCGGAACCCGAGTAATATGGGAGGGACAGTCACCAGTGTCCCTCTTTATAGAGTTCTGGTGACTTTGGTCAGGCTCCGGGGGCGGTCCGGGCTCAGTCCCTTGAGCCGGGATAACCGTTCCGCGAACATCTGACCGGGGATGATGTAGGGAATTGCGGAGTAGAGATCCGGAATGCGCACCGGCATCCGGATCCCGCAGCTTGCGTTGCGCAGCGCGCTCTGCTCGCTGGAAAACACCAGCGTGTCGGCCTGGAGCTCTTTGAGCCGGCCGATCAGTGCGCAGGTGTCCTGGAATACCCTTCCCGGCGGCGCAAACAGAATCACCGGGAAATCGCGCTGCACCATGGCGATGGGACCATGGAGGAAATCGGCGGGAGAGAATCGCTCGGCGATGACGTAACAAGTTTCCATGAGCTTGATGGCCAGCTCAAAGGCATTGGCATAATTCAGGCCGCGGCCGACCACGGCGCAGTGGTTCAGGAACCGGTACCTCTCAATGACCTCTTCGATCCGCGGTGCCAGCCCGAGGGCGGCCTGCGCGGTCTCGGGGATGCCGCGGAGCCGCTCGCACGTGCCGCCGCCGAGCGCGTCGGCCAGCATGTGCAGAAGCAAAAGCTGGCACGTATAGGTCTTGGTAGCAGCGATACTTTTTTCAAGGCCGGCGCGCGTGACGAAGGTTTCATGGGCCACGCCCGTCATGCTGGACCGGCTGTGATTGGTTATGGCGAGCACATGAGCGCCGCTCTTCCTGCAGCTTTCGAGAACGAGATTGACGTCGGCGCCCTCGCCGGACTGGCTGATGCCGACCACCAGGGCGCCGCGCAGCTTCAGCCTGCGGTGATACAGCGTGTGCACCGACGGAGCAGCCAGGGAGACAGGGATGCCCGTGCTGATCTCGAGCAGATAGCGTCCGAACAACGCGGCGTTGTCGGACGTCCCCCGCGCGACCAGGACGATCATCCGCAGGTCGCGCTTCTGCAGGAATGCCGCGAGGCGCAGCATCCGCGGCAGCTCGGAGTGCAGCGTGCGTTCCAGGGCCGCCGGCTGCTCGGTGATTTCGCGCAGCATGATCGACATGGGAATTCCCCCGGGGAACGATCATGGTCAGAAAGGGAATGATTGTCAACAGCAAGGCGGCCCGTGCCGGCCGGAAGGCCGAACGGGCAGGCCTGGTCGGCTGCTGTTTCGGCAGCCGTCATCGGGAGCAGGCCGAGGAATCCCTGCGCGAACTCGAAGCGCTTGCGGAAGCCGCCGGCGCCGGCGTTGCCCAACGTGTGCTGCAGGAACGCCCTGCGCCCGATCCGGCGTTTTTTGTCGGGAGCGGCAAGGCGGACGAGTTGCGCCGCCAGGCGGAATCCGAAGAGCTTGACCTGATTATCTTCGACGAGGAATTGACTCCCGGGCAGCAACGCAACCTCGAAACAAAGATCGGCTGCAAAATCCTGGATCGCACCCAGCTGATCCTGGACATTTTCGCCCGGCGCGCGCGCACGCGCGAGGGTCAGCTCCAGGTCGAGTTGGCCCAGCTGAGCTATCTGCTCCCGCGGCTGATGGGCAAGGGCACTCTCTTGTCGCGGCTTGGGGGCGGGATCGGTACGCGCGGGCCGGGAGAAACCAAGCTGGAGATGGATCGGCGCCGCATCCGCAACCGGATTGCCCGCCTGCGCCGCGAGCTGGAACAGGTGCAGATGCACAGGAAGCTGCAGCGCGCCCGGCGGCAAGGGATTCCGGTGCCGATCGTGGCGCTGGTGGGCTATACCAATGCCGGGAAATCCACATTGTTCAATGCCCTCACCCGCGCCGGAACCGAGGAGAGCAACCGCCTGTTCGCCACCCTCGATCCCCTGCTGCGCCGCCTGGTCCTGCCGAATCGTCTCGAGGTGGTTCTCTCCGATACCGTCGGCTTCGTCCGCAAGCTCCCGCATGACATCGTTGCAGCTTTTCGCGCGACGCTCGAAGAAGTGAGGGAGGCGGACCTGCTGCTGCACGTCATCGATGTCAGCAACCCGCACTGGCGGGAGCAGGCCGGAGCAGTGGAAGAAGTCCTGGCTCAACTGGATGTAACCAAGACACCCGCCATTGCCGTCTACAACAAGAGCGACCTGCTGCCCGCGAGACTGCCTGAGCCGGCAACTCCGCTTCCCGGTCATCGCTCCGTCTTGATCTCGGCAAAAGAGAAAACGGGCATCGATGTCCTGATTCAGGAAATCATGCGGGAGCTCGAATCGTACGCCATGGAGGTGGAACTGCTGATTCCGCACGACAAGGCAGGCGTCCTCTCCAGGCTTCACGATCAGGGCCGGATTCATGCCGTGGCTCACGAGGATGCCGGCGTCCGCGTCAAGGTCACAATCCCGCGGTCGGCGGCGCGGTCGATCCACCGGTACCTGCTCCACAAAGATCAAGTCGAGGACTGAGTGCAGGATTATGAAACTACGAAATACGCTGAATGTTCGATTCAGCAGGTGCATCGGAATGGATGAAGATGTGGGGCTTACCCTGCATCTCGTGGTTGGCGCACAGGCTTTCGCCGATCTGAGGAGCATTCAGAATGGAACGAAGAGAATTCAATCGCCTGCTTTTGACGCCGGCTGCCGGGGCTTTGACCGCCTTGCGCCGGACTCGGCCGGCAGCAGCCGGAACCCGGGCCGGGACCCTCTCCCACACCATCGATCCCGGGCGGCTGCGCGCAAGCCTGGAGGCCCTCGGACGGTATGGGCGAAATTCGCAGGGTGGGGTGACCCGCGTCGCGTGGACGCCGGCGGATGTCGAAGCCAGGAACTTCGTCATGGGAACACTGATGCCGGCTGCCGGCCTCCGGGTGCGCGTCGATGCGGCCGGGTCCATTTACGGAAGGCGGGAAGGGAAGGAAAACCTGCCGGTGATTCTTTTCGGCTCGCACATCGACACGGTTCCGGATGGGGGCATTTTCGACGGTGCTCTCGGCTCGCTCTCGGCGATCGAAGTTATGCGCACTCTCGCGGAGAGGCAGGTGGTTACGCGCCACCCGCTTGAATGCGTGATCTGGTCGAACGAGGAGGGGGTTCATTACGGTCGTGGTCTGTTCGGCTCGCGGGCGGTCTTGGGCGAGTTCGAAGCCGGGGAGCTCGATGAAAAGGACGAAAACGGGATTCCCATCCGCGACGCCGTCGCCGGCATTGGCGGCGACTTGTCGCGGATCGCCACCGCCGTGCGCAAGCCGGGCGAGATCGCCGCGTACCTGGAATTGCACATCGAGCAGGGAGGGATTCTCGATAAGGCGGGGATCCCCATCGGGATTGTCGAAGGGATCGTGGGGATCGTCCGTTATCGGGCCGTGATCGACGGGCAAGCGAATCACGCAGGCACCACGCCGATGACCGGCAGGCGCGACGCGCTGGTCGCGGCGTCGCGCCTGGTGATCGCGGTGCAGGAAGAGACAGTGCGCGAGCCGGGCCGCCAGGTCGGCACCGTCGGCAAGCTGGCAGTGCATCCGGATGTACCCAACATCATTCCCGGACAAGTCGAGCTGGTCATCGAACTGCGGGACCTCTCCATGGAGAAGATCGAAGTCATCTTCAAGCGCATTCAGGGGCGCGCAGCGCGGATCACTGCCGACAGCGGAACGACCATCACCATCCAGCCGACCAGCACACACCAGCCGGCCCCGGCCGCCGCCCGGATGCGCGAGCTGATCGGTCGTGAGGCGGCGGCAGCGGGACTCAAGACGCTCAGCCTTCCCTCCGGGGCCGGTCACGACGCCCAGATGATCGCGCGCATAGCACCCATGGGGATGATCTTCGTGCCCTCCGTGGGCGGCATCAGCCACTCACCTCGGGAATCGACCCGCTGGCAAGATGCCGCCGCCGGCTGCGAAGTCCTGTACCGGACCATCCTGGCCTTCGATTCATAGTCAGGCTCCGGTCCGACCCCGAATTTTGATACAATGCATCCCATGCGGCGGCCGCTGAGTGCGATTGAAATTGTCGTGGTAGTGTTGACTCTTGCCGTTGTGATCTGGTTCGTCAGCAGGGCCCTGAGGCCGGTCCCGCCGACGGCAACGAACCAGGATATTTCCGGCGTCGCACACGAGAACGGCGCTGTTCCCCTCCATTCCGATACGGCCAGACCCGAGGACGCCGCCGGTGCGGCTGGTGAATCTGCCGCGGCGAATCAAAACCCAAGTGCGGTGCGCAAACCCCGCCTTCCCGGCGACACCATCCCGGAGTTGCCCTCACTCCTGGAACAAATTCTTTCAACGGCGGATCCCGGGGTTGCCCGTTTGCTGCTGCGCGGCCTGGAGTTGTTGCAGGCCGGGCACTATGCCGAGGCTCGCAGCGTGTTCCAGGCGATCATGGATGACCACCCGGACAGCGGGCTTCGGCCGGTCGCGCTTTGGGCTCTGGGGCTATCCCACTACCGGGAAGGGGGATCGGAGAACCTGGCTTTGTCCGCAGGCCGGTTTGCCGACTTTCTGGCACGATACGGCCAGTTCAAACCGGAAGTCCTGGTCGAGGCGGCGCAGGTCGATCTTGCCGTCATCTGCATAGATCTTCTGAAATCGGATGCGAGCGAGCGGCTGAAGATGGAGGCGGCTACCGTCGCCGCCGCGTCCATGCAGGCGTTCCTCGACAAGTGGCCCCAGCATCCGCAGGCCGCGGCAGTGCGCACTTCCCTCCTTCACGTCCGGAACTTCCTTTCAGCCATGCAACAATCCCCGAATCGAAAAGTCCCTCAGCCGGTGTGCTGAGCCGCTCCGCGTCCGGCGAGTGGCCCGTTCTTTTTCGGAGTGGACTGATTTGGCTGACTTCCTCCACCCCTTGAAAATAATCCAGGCAGTCGCGCCAAGATTCTCGTACTATTTGATGTTGAGTAACCAGTGCCCGAAACCAATCCAGGAGGTCAGTTATGTGCCGGTCTTGGAAGATCGCCGTCGCCTTATCCGCTAGTATTCTGTTGACTTGGGGTGCGCTGGCTGTCGCCCAGCAGCCTCAGCCCCTCACCGTGCAGAAGATCAAAGGGAATGTTTATCTGGTAAAGGGTGGGAACGGCGCAAACACGGGTTTCTTTGTTGGCGACCGGGAGGTTCTCCTCATTGACGCCAAAATGACGGCCGACGCGATGAAGCAGCTGGTCGAAGAGGTCAAAAAGGTGACGCCGCTTCCCATCACGCGTCTCGTGCTCACCCACAGCGACGGCGACCACGTCAACGGGCTGAACGGCCTGCCGAAAGGGCTCAAAATTTACGGGCATCCCCAGACGAAGAAGGACATGGAAGCTGCCGCCCAGGCCGCAAACATGCAGTATCTTGCCGACTATCTGCCGACGGAGACCTGCTCGCCTTGCACGGCTTCCAGGGCGAGCGCTCAGACAATCGCGATGGGCGGCGCGAATGTGCAGCTTTATCATTTCGGACCGGCTCACACGAGCGGCGATCTCACGGTCTGGTTTCCTGCGGAGCGAGTCGCCTTTGTGGGAGACCTGGCGTTTGTCGGTCGCGACCCGCTCATTCACCGCCAGAAGGGGGGATCCTCGCAGGGGCTGGTGGAGACCTTGCAGGGTCTCATCGCCCTGAACGCGGAAGCCTATCTCTCGGGTCACAGCGACCCGCTGACCAGGCAGGACATCGAGACGATACACAAGTCGATCGTCGAAAAGCGCGACAAGGTCAAGTCGCTGATTGCCGAGGGAAAATCGCTGGATGACATCAAGCAATCCTTCGGCGTCAAGGATGCGCCGGCGCAGCCGGGCCGGCCGCGTTTCCCGGGCCTGATCGAAATCATCTACCTCGAACTCACCGAGAAAAAGTAGCACGCTCCGCGTGCCTCCGTGGATCAGGGTGTTTCGGGGACAGGCCTGTCCCCGAAACACCTATTTTCATCTGGGCTAAACCTTTCCGATGCAAAATCGTCCAATATAGGTAGGACGCGAGGCGGAACCTTGACGGATCTGGCGATCGAATCGACTGCAGCTCTTCCTTCTGCTCCGGGGAAAATCCTGCCCGAGCATTTTGAATCGATCGTCGGGCAACACCAGAAGCGCATATACAGAATCCTGTTCCTGCTGTTGCGCGACCCGGATGAGGCGGACTGCCTTACCCAGGAGTGTTTTCTCCGGGCTTTTGCCCGAAGGTCCGGGTTTCGAGGCGAAGCCGGCCTGGGCACCTGGCTGATGCGGATCGCCATCAATCTGGCCCACGATCATCTGAAGAACCGCCGCGCTTCGTTCTGGAGGCGGTTCCTGCGCGGACAGGAGAGCGCGCTGCACACTATCCCGGGCAGTGGCCCGACGCCTGAGGAGTCATTGGCAAGACAGGAACGACTTGCGGCAGTGTGGTTGGCGGTCGAGAGTTTGCCTTTGCGGCAGCGTACCGTGTTCGTGCTGAGGTTTGGCGAGGATGTGCCGTTGCATGAGATTGCCGGTGCCATGAAGCTGACCGAAGGCAGTGTGAAGGCTCACCTGGCGCAGGCGACTGCTGCTGTCCGGCGTGCATTGAAGCCGTGTCTGGGCCCGCAGGCTGTCAGGTCGGGCAAAGCCCGCACTCCCGCTGCCGGAGAGGGCAACATGGGGCTCAACGATCTATGAATAAAGACGCACAGGATGGATCGCAGGATGAAACCGTAGCGGAAGCCCTCGCGGAGCTGCGTTCCGCCGCGGTGGCAGCCGGCCAGCGGCCCGAATCGTTCTGGACAGCCCAGAGGGACGCCGTCCTGGCGCGAGCCGGTGCGCAGAAGGAATTGCTTTGGAAACGGGGATGGACCTGGGTGGCGGCGACGGTGCTGGTGGTTGTAGCTACGAACCTGTGGCTGGAGATGCCGAGGGGGATGCCGGCGCCTGACTTTGCCGCCGGCGATGACCAGGAGCTGCTCTGCGATGTCCAGCGGCTGATACAAACCCCAGTGCCGCTTGCCCTGGAGCCCGCGATGATGTTTGCGGATGAGATCGCCGCAGGTGTCGGAAACCAGAACGGCCGGTGACGGAGGTCCTGATGCCGGCGGTGCGAAACTGATCAGGAGGTACTATGAAACGACTGACGATTCTTGTTCTCTTCTGTTTGTTGCTGCCGCTGGCCGCTACGGCTCAGCAGCCGCCGAATCCGCCTCAAGTCCCCACTGTACCGCCACCGCCGCCGCCACCGCCGCCGCCCCCCGCGGCCGGCAAGTGGTGGAAGAACTCCGCAACGGTGCGCTCACTCGAGCTTACGGAAAACCAGGTGCAGCAGCTGGAGGCGGTCTTCCTCCAGCATCAGAAGGATCTGGCCGCGCTGCGCTCCAGTCTTCTGGAGCTGGAGTCCAAACTGAAAACACTGCTGGAGGCGGACCGGCTGGACGAAACGGCACTGGCCGCGCAGAGAGTGCAGCTTGAATCCGCACGAGCGGAATTGGTAAAAGCGAACACCGAAATAACGCTGGCCATGCGTCGGTTGATGACCGGCGATCAATGGCGCAGATTGGAAAAAATCAGTGGGGCCAAGGTGCAGGCTCCTGCACCTCCTCCACCCCCGCCCCCTCCACCACCTCCTCCGAGAAAGGATGCCGGTGCCAATGAGATAGTGTATGACCTGAAGACGACGCCTGGAATGCAGGAGCCGGTTTCTGTCAGCCAGGAAAGGCCGTCATATACCGTTGAAGCGAAGGCGGCGAAAGTGGAGGGAATTGTCTTCCTGCAGGTGATTATTCAGAAAGACGGCAGCGTGGGCAGCGTTAAGGTGCTTAAAGGGCTGGGATACGGCCTGGATGAAGCTGCTGTTGAGACTGTGAAAACGAAGTGGCGTTTCAAACCGGCTCTCCTTCAGGGACGGCCGGTGAACGCGCGGGCAAATATCGAGATCTCCTTCAGGCTCTTTTGAGGGGAAGAAAAGCGGGCATTCCGCTTTTCCCTGGCCGGCACCCATTTGACTGACGTGCACCCGGAAAGGCGGAATCCAGCCCGACCACGATAAGTCCGGGATAAATCCGAAATTCGGGTAACCTCAGGATACATGCTCCGCTGAGACGGCGACCATCCGGCATCGCAATCGCAATGATATAGGACCCAGGGGCAATGCCCTTCGTGCTCAGGTCACAGTCCCATTCCTCGCCAGTACGCGTGTTACTTCGCGTAGCCGATCGCGTTGACGGGATTCATTCTTGACGCGCGATGAGCGGGGTAGAAGCCGAAGAACATGCCGATGCAGATCGAAAACAGCACTGCCAGCCCGATAGTGGGAGGTGACAGGCTGAACGGCAACCCGGTCAGCAGCGACACCACCAGGTCTGTTGCTAGGCCCAGGGCGATGCCGATGATGCCGCCGATGCCCGTCAGAAGTCCGGCTTCGATCAGGAACTGCCTGCGGATGTCGCGGCGTCTTGCGCCAACCGCCTTGCGGATGCCGATTTCCCCGGTCCGTTCTACGACCGAGACCAACATCATGTTTACGACGCCAATCCCCCCGACCAGCAGACTGATGGATGCAATCACCCCAAGCGTCCAGGCGATGGGAGATGTGATCTCGCTGATGAACGCGAGGCCCTCCGCTGATGTCGTTACGGCAAAGTCATTGTCCTGATCCGCCTTCAATTTCCGTCTGCTCCTCATGACCTGAATGACTTCGTCGCGGGCCGCCTCGACGGAGAGATCGGGGCGCACCGCTGCCGAGATGCTGCGCGAGTCGGTTTCATGACCCACCGTGATCTCGTACGCGGTAGAGGGCAGAACAGCCACGCTGCCTCCGCCGCCAAACAGATTTTTGGGCTCGGCGAACGTTCCGACCACCGTGAACTCGCAGCCCTCGATGCGGACTTTCTTCCCGATCGGATCGACATTTGCGAACAGGTCACGCCGCGTGCTGTGGCTCAGGACCACCACCTTGGCGCACTGATGCAACTCCTCCTCGGTGAACATCCGCCCTTCGGCCAGATCCAGGTTTTGAAGATAGAGAATCGAAGGCTGTGATCCCATGATATAGACCATGCGGCTTTTCTGATCCCTGTAACTCAGAGTGACCGGCATATGCACCACGGTATAGGCCACATACCGCAAGGACCGGCAGTGTTCGCGGATAGCCTCCGCATCGTCTTCGCGGATCTCCTTTCGCCTCAGCACCGACTCGTCGCGCCCGCCTATTACCAAATCGTACTTCGATATCTGCAGCGTTGTCTGTTCGGAGCTGTTGATGTTCCGGGTGATGCTGTCCCGCAGGCCGAGCAGAATCGAGACCATGCTCATCAACGACGCCACGCCGATGGTCACCGAGAGTATGATCAGCCCGCTCCTGAGCCTGTGCGCGCGCAACGCATCGCCGGCGATCACCAGGTTCTCACGGATCAGCCCCGCACGTCCGCCGTTACTCATAGCGCAGGGCCTCGATCGGATCGAGCCTGGAAGCCTGCACGGCAGGATAGGCTCCGAAGAAGACACCGACGGCGAAAGTGACGCCCATGCCGGCGAGGATGGACCAGACTTTGATCGCATAAGGGAGTGAATAGTGGGAAGCGATGACGGCAGCCGCGACAAAGCCACTGGCAATGCCCAGGACCCCGCCGCAGCTTGACAGCGTGACCGCCTCCACCAGGAATTGCCACACTATATTCATCCGCGTGGCCCCGACCGCCTTGCGGATGCCGATCTCCCGCGTCCGCTCAGTGACCGAGACCAGCATAATGTTCATGATGACGATGCCGCCGACGATCAGGCTGATGGAAACGATTCCCACCAGCACCGCAAAAATGAGCGAGCTGATCGATTGCCAGAGCTTCAGCAGGTTTTCCGGGATCACAATTCCGAAATTGTCCTCTTTCTTCGGCCCCAGGCGGCGCAAGGCGCGCATCGCCAGACGAGTCTGGCTGATGCAATCGGCCATCCGATCGAGATTCATCGCCTTGATGGAAATCGTCAGGGACTGGCCGGCGCCGAACACCTTCCGGAATGCGGTGATGGGGATGATGATGTTCAGGTTCGGATTGCCGGCCAGTCCCGTGGCCTTGCGCGCCAGCACGCCGATGATGCGAAACGGCTGTCCCGCGATCCTGATTTCTTTGCCGATGGGATCCGTAGCGTAGTAAAGCTGATCGGCCACATCGAATCCGACCACGGCTACATTCTTGCTGTGCGAGACTTCCTGGCCGGAGAAATGACGCCCGTCGGCGAGCTCTGAACGCGTCAGCATCGGGTAATTCTCTGATCTTCCCTGAACAGGAACCGAGGACACGAACAGGGCGCGATTCCGGACTTCGGCGGAGGCACTCTGGATCGCATCCATATATTCCGCCTGCGTGACATGTTCTCGCAGGTAAACCAGATCCGACGGCGTGATTTTCGGGTTGTGCAGCGACTTGAGGAAATTGTCAAAATCCGAGAAGACATCCAGGGCATTGACCTGCTGCAGATGAAAGACGCCTGATCCCTGGCCAGCCACCGCGTTCGCCATATAGGCATTTAACCCATTGATGATGCTGACCACGGCCATGACAGACATGACGCCCACCATGTTGGCGAGCAGCGTCAACAGGGTCCGCAGCCTATTGGCCCGGAGCGCCTCGAGCGCGACTCTCACCCCCTCCCAAAAGTGCATAGGCGCGATCTCCCCGCAGATGAGATGCACTCTGCCCGCACCCTTGATACGCGGCGGCGGCAAAACGGTTGACCGGCGAGAAGGTTTTCGCGTCCCGATGGCTTGATCATGCAGGACTTTTCCGGCATCGGAGGGACTCCGGAGATCGTGAACCTCCGGCTTGGGGCCACGGGATGCAGGGGCGGAAATCGAATTATCCCGATACTCGGGCGGACCACCGTCGAGATCGCCTTCAGGCTCTTTTGAGGGGAAGAAAAGCGGAATTCCCCCTTTGTATCAGTTGGGCTTGATTCTGCCTTTCCATGCACCCCCTTTGCCCTGCCAGTGCCGCCTTGCGGAGTCTATCGTCATCGCAGTGTAAAGCAGGGCCGCTGCCGGGAGCAGCAGAGCAAGCCAATCCGGCTGACGGTAGAACCGCATCATGGGGCGGTAAGCCAATAACATGAAGATCCAGGCTGTTGCGCCCAGCGCGGCAGCAGCATAGTTGCCTGACAAACAACCTGCCGCGAATCCAATCACGGGCATAAGGTAAATGAGAGCCATGCCGCAGACTGCGGTCGCGAGCCAGAAGGGCGAGCACTGCAACTGCGTGTAGGCGCTTCGGGCCACCATGCGCCAGATATCTGCAAAGCCGTAGGGGCGGACACTGCGGGAATGGACACTCAGCCCCAGCCAGATGTTGCCGCCGGCCTTGAGGAGCCGCGCGAGAGCGCAGTCGTCGATCAACTCGCCGCGAATCTGCTCGAGTCCGCCTGCTTGCCGCAAGGCCTTCAGGTGCGCCAGCATGCTACCGCCCGCGGCGGCTGCGACTGAGCTTCGGGGGGCGTTGACCTGCCTGAAGGGGTAGAGCTTGCAGAAAAAAAACACGAATGCGGGAATCGACAGCCGCTCCCAGAAGCTCGCGCAGTGAAGCATGGCCATATTCGAGACCAGGCTCAGGCTCCGGTTTTCAGCCTGCCATACGAGATCGCGCAATGCCTGAGGGTCATGTTCCACATCGGCGTCAGTGAACCACACGTAGTGAGGTTCGGGCCGCAGGGAAGCGATCCGCTCCAGACCCTGCGCCATGGCCCACACCTTGCCGGTCCAGCCTTCCGGCAACGGCTTGCCGGCGACAATATCCATCGGGTGGCCGGGGCCGGCCGCAACATCCGCGGCCAGTTCAGCCGTTCCATCACGGCTCCCGTCGTCGATCAGCACGATGAAAAACCTGCCGGGGTAATCAAGCCGTCGCAGAGAGGACAGGCTCCGTTCGATCACGGTGCTTTCGTCCCTGGCGGGTACCACGGCTGCCACCGCCGGCCAGCATTCGAGACTGCCGGCAGGAGGCAGCCTCGGACCCGTGCGCCAGAAGCTCCCTCGCAGGAAGAGGAGATACAGCCATGACAGCAATGACAGCAGGGACAGAAGGATCAGCATGGCAATCCGTACGGGTTTCGCATTTTACTCGCAACGCACCACCAGGGTGGGATCGAGGATGGTCAGCAGGGAGGTTCTGGCCCGCGCTACGGCCTCGGCCTCATTAGCTTCGATGGTGATTTTCACCCGATAATCCTCTTCCTCGAAATTCGGGTAGGAACCGATGGCGACGGCAGGGTTCGTGGCCGCCACCTGCTGCAGGCGGCAGGCGAGGTCGAACTCGTCCTCGCGCGTGTATACGACGGCGGTGTGGAAGGGAGCCGCGCGAAAACGCTCGCGAATGGCTGCGAATTTCTTCCGGAAGATCTCCGGGACGCCCGGAAGGATGTACACGTTCCCGGTCGCCAATATCGGCCAGCGCGCTGCCGCTGAATAAATCAGCTCCGAACCCTCCGGCGCGTCTGCCAGGCGCAGGCGGGCTTCATCGATGCCGGCGCCGAAGGTTTCGCGGACGATGGCCGCCATTTCCGGGAGGCGCCGGACCGGCCGGTTGAAAGCCCTGGCCACTCCCGCGATCGTCACATCGTCGTGCGTAGGGCCGACGCCGCCCGAGGTGAAGACAAAATCGAACTTAGCCTTGCATTCCCGGACGGTGGCCGCGATCTCGTCGGCATCATCGGGAATTACGACAATGCGGCGCAGCGCCACGCCCAGTGTGTGCAGCTCGCCGATGAGGAAGCTCGCATTCTCATCCACCGTCTTTCCGGTGAGGATCTCGTTTCCGATGATGACCACGGCGGCTGTCTTCTCACGCATACGTTCCCCACCATGCGCGTCCGGCGCCACGGATTACAGAATCCGCACGGAACTGCCCGGCAACCATCCGGTCCAGCCGTTGGGCAGGCTGATCTGGTACCAGCCATTACTTTCCATCCTGACCCGCACCATGATTCCTTCGTGGACGGTGACCACCGTTATGTTCTCATTGCCGGGCCCGCTGCGGACGTCAACCTTCTGCTCGACGATCACTCCCTGCCGGCGATATTCCTGGCGATAGACTTTGTATGCCAATGAGCCGGCGAAAAGAAACGCCACAAGAACGGCGGCCAGGCTGCCTGTCAATGCCCAGAATGCGATGCGTGGCCGGCGGATCAGCAGATAGATGCTGAAAAGGGCATTGGCTGCGATGAACAGCGCCAGCACGATCCTGCTTTCCTGCTCGACGGTGAACTGCTGCACGGCGGTCGACAGGAGCCGGACCGGCAACGGATCGTCGGGGACATCGATACGGTCGACGATCAACAGGTTGGCCAACTGCAGGTTTTCCCGGACTTCGGCATCCGCGGGCATCTGCCGCCGCGCCTTTTCCCAGTAGTAGATGGCCTCGCCGAGCTTTCGCTGCTTGAAACAGGCGTTGCCGAGGTTGTAATACACGGCGCCGCTGTCGGCGCCCCGCTCAAGCACCAGCCGGTAGGCTCGCTCGGCAGCTGAAAAATCCCCGCTTTGGTAATGGGCGTTGCCCTGGCTGAAAAGGGCCGTCAACGATTCTGAACCTGCTGCCGCGAAGAGGTTTCCATGCACGAGCGCCGGCAGGATAACGCATAGGATCAACGGGCACCGCTTCATCGCTTGGTGCGCTCCATGGTTTCGATGATGCCGCGGATGCGCCGGGAAAGAGCCGACTGCCGCTCCGGCGCCTGCGAGGCCGAGACAAACCTGCCGAAGTCGCACTCCTGGAGAGCGGCGACGGCCTCCTGCACTGTTTCGTTGGCGATGGCGTGCTCGGTCATTGTGCGTTCCAGGGTGTCAGCAGTCACCGCGATTTCGGCAAGGTTGAACATATCGGACAGGTAACCCGAGAGCGCGCGCGCCGCTTCGTCATAGAACCGGCGGGGCTCCACCCGCCCGGCCTTCTCCGCCCTGCGGAGTCGCGCCAGCGCCAGTTTCCGAGCCATGCGCCTGCGGGCGAGAACGGCATCGCCGGACCGCCGTGCCCGTTCCTTCAGGACCAGGAACGTTCCGAGATTGAAGAGAAAAGGCAGGGCGGCAAGCAGGTAAAACCACGAAGAACGGTAAAGAGGCTGCCGGCGCACGGCCAATGCATCCTCGGACAGCTTGATGAAGTTGATGTCCGTACCCTGGCGCGTCAGGTTCTGTCTGCTGATGCCCGACAGCCCGGCCCCGGCGCTGTCCGGGCCGGATCCGCGTTCCACCTTCAAGGCCAGGGGCTGCGTAACCACGGTCCTGTAGGATTCCATTTCCGGATCAAAATAGGAAAACGAAAACGGGGGAATCGTATGCTCGCCGGGAACTTTGGGGATGACCACATACTCCCAGATCTTTTCGCCGCCGATCTGATTGCCGGCCACCGGGCGAACATTGTCCTCGCGTTTGGAAGGATAGATGGTCAGGTCCGGCAGGGCCGGGAGCGGAAGGTCCGCAATCCCCTTGAGGTTGCCGGCACCCGCAAGTCTTATGCGCAACGACACGGCGTCCCCCGTGGCAACCGCGGTCTTGCTCAGCTCGTCGGCAAGGGTAAATGAGCCGACCGCGTTGGCAAAGCCCTCGGGACGGCCGGGCGTCGGCAGGGGCTTGACCTCGAGGGCAGCTTCTCTGGTTTTGCGGTAGATGGTTTCCGTTTGGCCGAAAAATCCGAAGAAGTCACCCGCAGTCTTCACGGAGATCGCGAAGGTGGAAGAAGGGATTCTCAGTGTGCCGGGAGCATTGGGGAAGAGCGCCTGCTTTTTGACCACATAATCGAGATACTCCCTGCCATTGACGATTCTGCGCGTGCCGGCGGGTTTGCTCTCGACGTCGAGGTTTTCGACCCAGAATCCGGTCAGCGGCGGGTTCTCCTCCAGCTGCAGGCCGCCGACATTCACCTGTGTGAACAGATGATACGTCAAGGTGACCTGCTGTCCGGGATAGGCGGTCGTCCGGTCCAGCTCCGCTGTTACAAAAACCTGATCGCCGGAAGGCGGATCGCGACGGGAGTTGCCCGGGAGATCCTCGCCGAAAGGATCGGCAGGCATGGTGCGTGCCGGCGGGCCGGGAGTGCGGGAAGCCGAAGTCACGCGAACCGATATGGGTTGGGTCCGGTAAATCCTGCTGCCGACCGTCACTTCGACAGGATCGATGCTGAACTGCCCCTCTTTCTCAGGCAGGAGGATATAGATAAAGCTCTTGGAACTGGTGGACCGCCCGTTGATCCATTGGAACTGGGTGCTCAGGCTCGGCCCGGCGACAATCCGAAAACCCTCAAAGCGGGGCAGCCTGGGCGGTTGTGCCTGCCCGCTGTCGCTGCCGGTGACCGTGATGGTCAATTGAAACTGATCCTGCGTCCCGATGGTGTCCGTGCTTACGGAGGCGGTGACTTGCAGGTCCTGCGCCGCGGCCGGCGCGACCGGCAGGATGAAGGGCAGCAGCAGAAAGACGAATCGCCAGGGCACTCTGGGCGATCCGCATCTGGGCCTGCAAAACCACGAAGCACAACCCGGTTGCCGCATGTTTACCAATCCCTGGCGGATGTCTTTCTGCGTACCTGCCGCTCGAGGAGCCGGCGCTGCGCAGCGAGTTCCTGGTTTTGCAGCGCGTCCAGGATCTGAAGAGCCCGCTCTTTGCTGAAGCCTCCCTGGGGACGGTCTGCCTGGCTCGGCTGTGGTTCAGCGGGCTTCTGTCCCTGCGATTCCCTCGGTGGCTGCTCCTGCTGATTCGGCGGCTTCGGCGCGTTGCCGCCGCGGCCCTCGTTCTGGCCCAATCCCTCGGGCTTCTGCCGGTTTGGATCCTGCCGGTCACCCTGCGACTGCTGCGGCGGTTGCTGTTGCTGCTCCCGGAGTTTTTTTTGCGCCAGCTCGAGATTGTGTTTTGCGTCCCGGTCCGCAGGGTTCAGGCGCAGGGCCTGAATGTAGGCCTGGACCGCATCTTTGTAGTTCCCCATATCGAAGAGCGCGTTGCCCGTGTTATACCAGCTGTTGACCTGCACGCCTCGATTGCCCTTGGCGATGGACTGGCGGAGCGACTGCAACGCCTGATCGTATTTTTTCTCTCTGATAAAAGTGTTGCCGAGGTTGTAGGAGATTTCGGGCCTTCCCGGCGCCTGGGCCTGAGCTTCGAGATAGGCTCGTTCAGCTTCCGGGTACCGGTTTTGCTCATAGAGCCGGTTTGCCGCTTTATTTTTCGAAGCCGCTGCATCGGCAAGGGCGTGAGGTGCAGGCCAGATCCAGGCCGTCAAAATGAACATCGCCAGTCTTGGCCATCCATCGGTTTTCATGGTCCGTCTCTAAATTAGTAGCTAACGTCTCCAACGAAATTATACGTCGCCGCCGGCCGGGCGGGTTCGTAAATAAAACCGGGCCAACCATCCGGGGGTCGACCGACGCCGCTCTCCCAGCCACGCCTCGGCGACCAGGAAGATGATGGCCAGAGCCAGCGGGTACTGGAACTGATCCTCAAAGTTCCGGTAGAGCCTCGACTCCAGCTGTTTTTTTTCCATATGTGAAATATCGTCGTAGATCTGGTCCAGTTCGCCTTCGGATGTCGTGGCATGGAAATACCTGCCGCCCGTCTCCGCTGCGATTTGCGCCAGCGCCCGTTCGTCCAGCCTGCTGACTACCACCTGGCCCTCCGGATCTTTCCGGTATTCCATTATATCGCCCTTCAAGTCCCTGATCGGTATGGGCCTGCCTTCGGCGGAACCGATTCCGACGGTGTAGATGATGACGCCGGCCTGTTTTGCCTTATCGACGGCATCCTGAACCTGCCCCTCCAGATCTTCCCCGTCGGTGAAGACAACCAGGACCTTGTACTTTCTTTCTTTGGCGATGAACGCCGAGGTTGCCGTCTGGATGGCCGAAGCCAGGGAGGTTCCTGGTTCAGGAATCGTCCCGGTATCGGCTACATCCAGGAACAGAGTGGCAGCGCCGTAATCGAGGGTAAGCGGACATTGCACATTGGCGACGCCCGAAAAAGCGATCAGCCCGATCCGGTCGCCCTTGAGCCGGCCGATCAGTCCCCGGATTTCGCTCTTGGCTTTTTCCAGCCTGTTCGGGGCCACATCCTCCGCATTCATGCTGTAGGAGGTATCCAGGGCCGCAAGGACATCGACGCCCTGCCGCTGCACGGTCTCCTGGCGCATTCCCCATTGCGGGCGCGCCAGCGCGAGGATCCCCATGGCAAAGGATCCTGTCAGCAGGAGCGCGCGCGCAACGACCCTCAGCCGGCTGCACTCACTCGTGAGCCGGGGAATGAGGGGAAGGCCGATCAAGGTTTCCAGTCTCCGGCGGCGGCGGCGGATCGACCACCAGAAGAAGGCTCCCAGCAGCGGCAGGATCCACAGCAGGGGCAGGTATTCCGAATCGACCAGATTCATGGTGTTCCCTAAGGCACCTTGGAGAAACGGCTGAAGCCGGCCAAAGTGGTCAGGAAGATCATTCCCAAGGCCGGCGCCAGAAAATCGGAGAATCGTTCATCATAATGGGTGTACGACCTCACCTCGATTTTGGTTTTCTCCAGGCGCCCGATCTCCTGGAAGATCTTCTCCAATGACGGCCTGTCGGTGGCACGGTAATAGAGCCCCCCGGTCATTGCGGCGATCTTGGTCAGCGAGGATTCATCGATCTCAACGGGCATGTCCACATACACCTTGCCATAGTTGGGATCATCCACCGGGAAACGCGCCGTGCCGCGGCTGCCGATGCCCACCGTATAGATCTTCACCCCCAGAGTGCGGGCGATTCCGGCGGCGTCCAGGGGCTGGATTTCACCCCTGTTGTTGACGCCGTCCGTCACCAGGATTACCACTTTGCTCTTCGCTTTGCTTTCACGCAGGCGGTTCAGGCAGGTCGCCAGCGCGTTGCCTATAGCTGTGCCGTCCTCGATGGTGCCGAGCTCTATCGAGTCGGCGACATTCAGCAGGACGCCGTAGTCCAGCGTCAGGGGGCAGCGCGTGAATGACTTTCCGGCGAACACCACGAGCCCGACACGGTCGTATCTGAGTCCCTCCACGAATGTGCGCACGACCAGCTTGGCCACCGTGAGGCGGTTGCGTGGTGTGAAATCCTCGGCCGCCATGCTGCCGGAGGCATCCAGAGCGATGATGATGTCCACGCCTTCGGTCATGACCTCCTCTTCCTCGGCCCCTTTCTGCGGGCGCGCCATTGCCGTCACCGCCAGGGCGAGCGCGAGCATGTTCACTCCGAAGAGAATGTGGCGGAAAAGAACTGTCCAGGGGGGAGATACGCCTTCCAGCGCAATGGTGGAGGCGAAACTCAAGCTCCCCTCACCCTTGCGTGCGCGCCGGCTGTAACGCCAGACAAGGATGGGAACGACGGCATAGAGCAGGAGGAACCACGGGTTCGCAAAATGAAACATCAGCAGACTCCGTCAGCCGGCTCTGCGCCCGCGGCGGCCGGCTGCCTCTTCGATCTGCAATCCGACAGGACCTGGAAGGCTCCTTTCACGGCTTCGTCGTTTTCGGCGCCGGACGGGAGGTAGCGTGCAAACTTGACCAGGTCGCACGAGAGCAGCAGCTGCTCTATGTGCCTGAGACCCTCGGGATCAGAGGGTGCGGCCGGATCTGGCGCGGCGGCGACCAAAACCGCCAGGATTTCAGTCGTTGTCTTCTCGATGGTCTGGATGCCGTGGCCGGCTGCGAGGGCCCCTTTCACGATGTCCGACATCCGGACGTAGAATTGCTTGGTCATGCCCTTTTCCAGCAGACCCCTTGCCAGCAGATCACGCAGTTCGGCATCGGCCGCATCCAGAGGGTCTACCTCCGGCGATACGAATGGGGCGCTTGCCGGCCGGCGTCGCCGCATCACCCGCCACCATACCAGCCAGCACAGGGCGCATGCCAGCGCACCAATGGCCAGCCACCACAACCAGCGGAAGGGTTCCTCGATCTCGGCCTGCCTTTTCAGGTCTTTCAAGCGCGGATCAGCTTCCTGCAGAACGCTGTCTATCCGGATCTTGACCGAGGGGCTGCTGATCTGCAGTTCTGTCCCCGCCGCATCGCGCAATACGAAGGGTAGTGCGGGGAACTCGAAGTCGCCCGTCCGGTACGCCGCGACAACGATGCGCACCGGATGGTGGACCTCCCTGGAATCCGGTCCTGCGGCAGGGGCGGTCGCCGGCGCCTTGCCGGGCGGTTGTCCCGGTGGCAGGTCCGGCCCGGGAAACGTCTCCAGGACCGCGAATTCGCCGATCTGCCCCGCCAGGCGAGGGAATTCGAGCCGATAACCGCGCGGAAAGCTGAAGTCCAGATCAATCTGGATCGGGTCCCCGACAGTCGCCTGGAGGGGTTGGGCCTGAATTCCAACCGCAACCCCGGGAGGGAGCTCCTCCGGCGGCTTGGATAGCTGCATCGCGAAGCCGGCAGGCATGCAGGCAGACAGCACCGCCGCAAGGATCCGCGGGACTGTCTTGTTTTTGCGGGATACAGGTCTGGCCATGCTCATCCTTAATGATGCCTGCGGGCGCGTTCCTCGAAGAAACGCACGAGGGGAAGATCATATGGCTCGGCGGCATTGATCATCACGTGATCCATCCGATGCGCCTGGAAAAGCCGCCTGCGCTCCTCCTGATGGCGCCGCCAGGTCTCTCGATAGGCGGCCCGGATTCTGGCGATGGAGGTGTCGATGCGCACAACCTCGCCCGTCTCGGCGTCGCGGACCTCGAGGATGCCCACGGCGGGAAGTTCCTGCTCCCGCGGATCCACAATCTGGACAACCACTACATCGTGCCTGCGGTTTGCCACCTTTAAGGCTTGCTCAAATCCCTGATCCAGGAGATCGGAGATCAGGAACACCACCGCCCGTTTGTGCAGGACCCGGTTGAGGTGCTCCAGGGCCTGTTGAATGCGGGTGCCCCGCCCCTGCGGATGGTAGTACAGCAGTTCGCGGATGACACGCAAAACGTGGGTGCTCCCGCGGCGCGGGGCAATGAACTTTTCCACACGATCGGTGAAGAGCATCGCGCCGACCCGGTCGTTGTTCTTGATGGCGGAGAAGGCGAGCAGCGCGGAGATTTCGGCCGCGACCTCGCCCTTGGTCTTCTCGAAGGAGCCGAATGCTCCGGAGGCGCTGGCGTCCACCAGCAGCATTACGGTGAGTTCGCGCTCCTCGACATAGCGTTTCACGAACGGGTGGCCGGTGCGCGAGGTCACGTTCCAATCGATGGTACGGATGTCATCCCCGTGCTGGTACTCACGGACTTCGTCGAACTCCATGCCGCGCCCCTTGAATACCGAGTGATACTCGCCCGCCAGGGACTCATTCACCAGCCGGCTGGTGGTGATCTGGATCCGCCGTATTTTGCGAACGATCTCCTTGGGCAACATTATGCGACACTGCCTTTAAAACCGCGAAATACACGAAATACACGAAAACTGTTTTCGCGTATTTCGTGTATTTCGTGGTGTGAGTTATGGAACCTGAACGGCGTCGAAGATGCGACTGATGATGGACTCGGTGCTGACCTCCTCAGCTTCGGCCTCGTACGTGAGGATGATGCGATGCCGCAGCACATCCAGGCCTATCGCCTTGATATCCTCGGGGGTGACGTAGCCGCGCCCCTTGACGAACGCATGGGCCCGCGCCGCCTGAGCCAGGAAGATGGTCGCGCGCGGAGAGGCGCCGAACTGGATCAGGCCCTTGATATCCACCTTGTAGTCCTGCGGCCGCCGCGAGGCGTACACGAGGTGGACAATGTAGTCCTTGATGCGGTCGTCCATGTACACCTCTTTGACAACCTGGCGCACCCGCAGGATATCCTTGGGGCTGATAACCCTGGCGACCTCGATGGCTTCGTCCCGGGCCATGAGGTCGAGGATCTGGCGCTCCTCCCTGATATCCGGATAATCGATCTTGAGCTTGAGCATGAAGCGGTCGATCTGGGCTTCGGGCAGAGGATAGGTGCCTTCCTGCTCGATGGGATTTTGCGTTGCCAGCACCAGGAACGGCTCTTCGAGCGGATAGGTGACGTCGCCGATAGTTACCTGGCGCTCCTGCATGGCTTCGAGGAGGGCGCTCTGGACCTTGGCGGGCGCGCGATTGATCTCGTCAGCCAGCAGCAGGTTCGAGAAAATCGGCCCCTTCCTGGGATAGAAGCTGCCGTCTTTCGCATTGAAGATCATGGTTCCGATGAGGTCGGCCGGCAGCAGGTCGGGAGTGAATTGAATGCGCTGAAACCGCGTGTCGATGGCGGCGGCCAGCGTCTTGACGGCCAGCGTCTTGGCGAGGCCGGGGACTCCTTCCAGCAGAATGTGGCCGCGCGTCAGCAGGCCGATGAGCAGGCGTTCGACCATGTACTTCTGTCCGACGATGACGCGATGAATCTCGCCGATCAGCTGTTGGACGAAGCCGCTCTCTTCTCTTACTTTCTGATTGATTGCCTCGATATGGTTGGCCAGTTCCATTCGCCCCTTCCGGAAACCTGGCGGCAGGCGCCGGTTTCAGCAGCAGATGCGGGATATCCTGTTGTGGGAGTGTCGAACCCATTGGGTGACGGCGGCGACCTTCACCCGGCTTCCTATCCCTTGTTGAGAGAGTTGAGGAATTCGGCATTGCTCTCGGACTTGCGCAGTTTGTCCAGGAGCAGGTCCATGGCTTCGTCGATCGAGAGCGGGTTGAGAACCTTACGCAGGATCCAGATCTTGGTCAAATCGGCCGATTCGACCAGCAGTTCCTCCTTGCGCGTGCCCGATCGATTGATGTCGATCGCGGGGAAGATGCGCTTGTCCACAAGCTTGCGGTCGAGGATGATCTCCATGTTGCCCGTGCCCTTGAACTCCTCGAATATAACGTCATCCATGCGGCTGCCCGTATCGACGAGCGCCGTGGCCATGATCGTCAGACTGCCTCCTTCCTCGATCTTGCGGGCCGCGCCGAAGAAACGCTTGGGCTTCTCCAGGGCATTGGCATCGACGCCGCCTGAGAGGACCTTGCCGCTGGAAGGTACGATCGTATTGTACGCGCGTGCCAGCCGCGTGATGCTGTCGAGGAGGATGACCACATCCTTCTTGTGCTCGACCAGGCGCTTGGCCTTCTCCATGACAATCTCGGCTACCTGCACGTGCCGCGAAGCGGGCTCGTCGAACGTCGAGCTGATGACTTCGCCCTTGACCGAGCGCTCCATGTCGGTGACTTCCTCAGGTCGCTCGTCAATCAGCAGGACGATCAGGTAAATCTCCGGATGATTCGTGCTGATGGAGTTGGCCAGATTCTGCAGGATCATCGTCTTGCCTGCACGGGGAGGAGACACGATCAGCCCGCGCTGGCCTTTGCCGATCGGCGTGAAGATGTCCATGACCCGCGCCGAGAGGTTTTCGCGGGTGGTTTCGAGATGAATCCTGTCATGGGGATAGAGCGGAGTCAGGTTATCGTAGAAAATCCGGCGGCGGGCTTCTTCCGGGGGCTCGAAATTGACCGCATCGACCTTCACGAGCGCCAGGTAGCGCTCGCCTTCGTTGGGCATGCGGATCTGGCCGGAGACAATGTCTCCGGTTCTCAGGTCGAACTTCCGGATCTGGGATGGAGAGATGTAAATGTCATCGGGACCCGGGAGATAGCTGTAGTCGGGGGACCGCAGAAAGCCATATCCCTCGGGGAGTACCTCAAGCACCCCTTCCGAAAAGATCAGGCCGTGCTTCTCGGCCTGGGCCTGCAGAATGGCAAAAATGAGATCCTGCTTGGTCATTTTGCCGACATCGGCAAGCTTGTACTTGCGGGCGATTTTGGTCAGGTCCTTGATGTTCAGCGCCTGCAGTTCGCTGATGTGAAGTTGCTCGCCTTCCTTGTCGAGGGCCTCCTGGATGGGGATATGCTTGTCGTCGGAGGTAACGGTGGGCTTGGGATCCTTCTCAGCCATAGTGCTCCTGTGGGAAATGATGGCCGGTGCGTACTATAAGTGCGGCTATTACGAAGGAAACAATCACATTGCACCGGCGCAACTACCTGAAAATCTACTGCAAAAACCGGCGCAAGTCCAGACGGTGCGCGCGGCGGCTTCGGAAAGAGGAGAGCCGGCTGCCGGCCCTGGCGCGGCTCTCCTGTCATCCGGATGGCTGCGCGCTACCCGATTCCCAGATCGGCTTTGGCTTTGGCGATGACGGCATCGAGGCCGTCCATATTGCCGTTATGCTCCGCTTTCCAGAGCTGATCCAGGTTGTCCTTGGCCTTCTGGGAATAGAGTTTCCCGCCAATCACGTAAGCCTTGGCGAATGGCTCAATTGCCCCTTTCTGGTCCTTTCCCTGCCATTTGGCCATGCCGATGAAATACCAGGCATCCTCCGACTTGGGAGCAAACTTGATCACCTTCTCGTACAGCTCGATCGCTTTCGGCAAGTCCTTTTTCGAATAGCTGTCCGCGGCCATCACGCCAAAGGCGAAAGCGCGTGTCTGGTTCCAATTGGCCTCCTGGATTCCCGCGGGGACCTTGTCGCCGTAAACCGTCATGAGCTGCGACAGAAGCGGCAGGGCCTTGGCCATATCCTTTTTCTGGACGTGGATGTTGGCAATCTGCAGGGCGACGGTATAGCCCTTTTCCATGCCCACATCCGCAAGCACCTTCTCCGCATAGAACAGGTATTTTTCGCTGTTGCCCGCCTGCAAGTATATGCCGGCCAAGTCATTGGCCAGACCCGCGCTGGCGTTGGCCGCATAGAGCTTCTCGCCGATTTCCGCCGCCTTGGCCCAATTCTTGGTCTGATAATAGGCTGTCATCTGCATGGCCACGAGGGTTGTGTTCGCGGGTGCGGCACCCTGGAACCTCTCGATCATGGCGAGGGCCTTTTGATGATCTCCAGCTTTCATCACACCCGAGACCACCTCGCCATAGTACGCGGCCGCGTAGGCAATGGCCCGTGTTGCCCTGGGGTGAGCGCTGACCCAAGCCAGCAAAGCATCCGCGCGTTTTTGCGGATCGGTTTCCGTCGCCTTGATCTGGTCAATCGCGGCGGAGTCCTTGCGGTACATGTAATCCGAATCCGGCGGGATTTCTTCCCTCTGTGGCGGAGCCGCCGCCGTCTTCTGCGCCTGTGCCCCTGCGCCGGCAAACGGCACATGCCATGCCAGCATACCAAGGCAAACTGCCATTACCATGAACAGAGCTCTATGTTTTCGATACCTGGTCATATACATCACTCCTGCGAAATGTGACCGCGTGACATCTATGGCGTCCCTCGGCCGCTTGCCAGCTATCACCTCGGGCCGACATAAAAGGAATACGGCCTTGCTTTACACGTTGTCTTGCCCAATAGGTTCTAATGAATTGGGACATCCTGTCAAGTCGAATTGGCATCACCTGAGCCGGATTTTTCGATAAGCCATCGGTTGCCCGGGTACCATCGCATGCGGCGCAGTTCATACCGCCCCCTCAGCCGGCTGCCTTCGAGCTGCAACACCATTCGCCCGGGCGATTTCAGGCTGATGACCGCCTCCCCGCTGTCCCAGACCCGGGCTCTTCCAGCTCCGAAGGCATCTTCTTCAATCATGGGGTGGTTGATCTGCTCGGCAGACAGCGCCTCCCTTTCCACAGCCAGGCGTCTCTCTCCCTTCCGGGATGGAGGCTCCTTCAGCAGGGACCAGGAACGCACCTGGCCGTCCTGGACCAGGCGCAGATCGTAATGCCGTCTTCCTGCGGCATGGCGGTGCACCAGAAAACTCGTCATGATTTCCCCAGCTGCGTTGCGAAGCAAGCCCACAGATCATTCTGAAGACTTCTAAGCAACTGCCGTGAATCTCCGATTATTAGGATGACGATTGCGGATCGAAGGTTACAGCCGTTCTTGCTCCGACCCGAAAAATGTGTAAGTATTCTGACTGATTGGCAATGGATATCCAAGTCGAATCACGCGGCGACCGACGTATTGTTCGGATCAAAGACAAGATCACTTTTGAGCACTGCCCTCAGCTCCAGAGCCGGCTCGACAGCGTACTGGAAGAAGGTGTGCGCGAAATAGTCATTGATTTCCGGGATGTGCCCTTCATGGACAGTTCCGGAATAGGTGAGATTTTGCGTCTGTTCAAGATGATGCGCGACAGGAAGGGGGAGGTTGTCCTTGTCAATCCGAATCAGAAATTGAACAGTCTGTTCAAGATGTACCGTTTTGAAAAGTTCATGAAGATCAAGGAATCCGTGGAGGCCGGAAACGAATGATCGGGAAACGGACATGTTCGTGGTGCCGGCTCCTGCCCTTGTTTTTCTGGGTGGGCGTCATGGCGGCCGCCCTGCCGGCTTTCGGCCAGGTTGCCAGGCCCCAGCGAGTGCTTCCGAATATGCCGCCTGTGCGTCCTGAGGAGCCCGCATCCATGAGAATGCGGCTGGATGACGGGAAAGTGACCGCAGCGATCCGTGCCACACCCTTGCAGCAGGTCCTGGAGGAGCTGGCGTCGCGGACCGGAATCGTTTTTGAAATCGAGTCCCAGGAGAATCCCAAGGTCTCGAATTACCTCGTCCGGGTGCCGCTCCAGGAGGCAATCAGCCGGCTGCTGTCGGACAATGACTCGCTGGTCTATTACGACCGCGATGATGCCGGCCAGAACCAAATCAGTTTTGTGCGCGTGTTCTCCCAGGTCTTGCGGCCGACACCGCCGAGCCTCCGCTATATCGGCACGGGTGCGGTCACCAAGCGAGGTGATGACGTAATCGAAACTCCCGAGCAGGCGGTGGCGGTGCTGGCGGAAAGCACCAACCCGGTCGCAAAGCAAAAGGCCGTCGAGGTTTTGGTGGCAGCCCGGGTGGCGGCGACGGTCCCGGCCCTCAAGGCGGCGTTGGCAGATCCGGAGGTCGAGGTCAAGGTTGCCGCGATTGAAGGGCTGACAAGCCTGGGGGCGCGTGAGGCCCTGCCGCAAATCCTGCCCGCGCTCAAGCACAGTCATCCGGGAGTTCGGCAAAGCGCCATACTTGCCGTATCGCTGCTGGGAGATGTCAGAAACCTGAAGGATCTCAGGCCGCTGCTGCGCGATCCGGACGGCAGCGTGGCGGCGGCTGCTGATATGGCGATCCGAAAACTATCGAATCAGGGACCCTGAGCTGGATTGTCTTTACCACTCCCCAACCGGATCGGACGCGGGGGATTTCACAAGGAGCTCTCATGTTCCGCGCGCTGAGCATGATTCTGATATTGCTGGCGTTGCTTGCCGGCCCCGCAGCCGCAGTTGGCGGCGAGCTGTCCCAAGAAGTCCTCGACAAGATCGATGCCGTCGTGGCAACTGCCTATAAGACCGCTGCCGCAAAGCACCCTTGCTCGGTCGGTACCGGCGGCAAACTCCATATGCTCAAGTGGCAGGACGTGGACAAGTGCCTGAGCGGGGCGGCTTCCCTGGTCGATTGGGAAGCGCTCTCCCAGCAGCTGCAGGAAATCCGGCCGAAGAGCGTATCGGCGGGCGAATTCGCCGAAGCCGTCGAGAACTCGCTCACCAAGAACGCGTTGCCGTACGACAAGGTCTTCAAGGTCAAGGACGAAAAGGCCCTGCTACCCCTGACCAACCCCGTGCTCAAATACCTGCCCCCGGGCTCGTTTCAGAATCAGCCTGTCATTGGCGAGAAGGGAGCAACAGTTGGAACGTTCGCGGGCACTTATTTCTCGGAACACGCAGGAGGGGGTTTGTCGGGAGGCAGCTATCGCCTGACGGTCTTTCAATACCTGGATTCACAGGGCCGCCTGCAAGCCCCTTTCGAAAGTCAGTTGCGCGATTTCAGCGGCCGTCCTCTTTTCGGGGTTCTCTGGAGCAAGATCAAATCACTACCCGGATTTCGCCTCACCAGCGAAAAACTCATGGGCATCGCAGCCGGCCGCTGATTCTCCGGGCATCGGTAGATCCGAACCAGGCGATCTGGCGCGCAATGCCCCTCAGAATACCCACATCCGATCGTTCCAGACCCGTCCGTCCCAGCAGGCGCCGCAGGCGGAACATCATGTGGCGCGCATTCTCATCCTGAAGGAATCCGATCGTCCGCAGGGCGGCTTCCAGCTGTTGGTACATGGCTTCGATTTGCTCGACCGTCGCCAGTTCCGGAACGCGCGCGGGTTCACACGACAGGTGGCCGAGGAACAACTCGTAGCTGACAATCATGACGGCCTGGGCGAGATTGATGCTGTGGACCGTCGGCCGGGTCGGTATGCGCAGGAGCATCTGGCAGCGCAGCAGGTCGTCATCCACTAGGCCCGTGTCTTCGGGGCCGAAGACAATGCCGACCTTCCTGCGGGCCGCATGAGACAGGATTAACGGCACCATCGACCGGGCGCTTCTCGTCTCCGCCCGGTCTCCGCCGCTCTTGCCGGTGGTGCCCACAACAAAACGGATGCCCCGCAGCGCGGCAGCCAGAGACCGGTAGGTGCGTGCCGCCGGCAATACGGGATTCCCGGCGCGCGCCATCCGGACGGCATCATCGTCGAGGGTACACTGCGGAGCCGCAAGCCGGAGCTGCCCGAGCCCCATGTTGTGCATGGCTCTGGCAGCCGCACCCACATTGCCGGAGTACTTGGTGCCGGTGAGGATGATCACGACATTGTTCAGCATGGACATTCCCGGGGTTTGGTCGCTAATATTAAACTGCAGTGTCGATCATGGCGAGCCTTTTATTCCGGCCGGCAGGTCGTAACCCTTGCCTGATCTGATATGCGAAGCGTTCCCTTTTCAGGCGGGAGCCCGTGGCATTGGATCATAACGGTCTTGCGCCGGTTCTTGGGAGGAAAAATGCTGAGGACAAGGTTGGCGGTGGTCGCATGGATACTCCTCGCCGGGATAGCGGCGGCGCAGAAACCGGACCAGAAACCGGCACAAAAGAACCTGCAACCCGACGAGATCATCAAGGCTTTCACGGCCAAGGAATCGGAGTTCTACGATGCCTGGGTCAACTACTACTATCGACAGGTAGCCAGCATCAAGGTCCTCTCTGTGGACGGCGCTCCCGCGAACGAGGCCATGACCCTGGTGTTTGATGTGGTCTTCCTGGACGACGGCACGCGCGAGGTCAAACTGACCGAAAGGACGGGGCGGCTGCGCAGCGTGATGTGGACACCCGACGATCAGGATGTCATCACCAACTATCAGCCCTTCGCCCTGACTACCAAGGACCTGCCGGATTATAACCTGAACTATGAGGGCAAGGAGCGGGTCGACGAACTCGACACCTATGTTTTCTCGGTCAGGCCGAGAACCACCAAAAACGGCAAGTTTTATTTCCAGGGCAAGATCTGGGTGGATGACGCGGACCTGCAGATAGTCCGGACCGTCGGCAAAGTCGTTCCCCAGACCCAGGACAGCCAATTCCCGGAATTTGAAACCCTCCGCCAGTTGGTGGATAAAAAGTATTGGTTTCCCGTCTGGAGCCACGCCAACAGTGTGCTTGATTTCCGCAACAACCGCGTGCGCATCGAGGAAACCATCACCTACGAAGGGTTTAAACAATTCAAATCCAGCGTCGTAGTCAAACCGATCAAAAAGTAGGCTGCCGTCAAGCGCCGGGCGGGGAGAAATGGCGCAGGAGGTCGCTGAAATTGTCGATGATGATGTCGCTGCCCGCGGCCTGAAGTTCCTCGCGGCCGCGGAACCCCCCGGCAAAGCCGCACGTGGTCACGCCTGCCGCCTTCCCCGCAAGGACGTCATTGCGGCTGTCCCCGACCATCACCGTCTCCCAGGGCTGAGCGTCACAGCGGGTCATCGCTGCCCGCAACGGCGCCGGATCGGGTTTGCGCTGCGGCAGGCTGTCTCCGCCCATCACCACTGAAAAATGGTGGGCCAGATGAAATCCCTGGAGTACGCGCCGGGCCAGCGCTTCCAGCTTGTTCGAAATGAGGCCCATCTTGGCCCGATGTAGCGCGTCCAGCGTTTGCCGGACGCCCGGATACAGGCAGGAGGCATCGAAAAGATGGCGCTCATACTCCTGGATCATGAGCTCCACGCCGGCACGTACCTGACCGGCTTCGGGTTCCCGGTCCGCAGAGGCCCGCAGTGCCCGTTCCACGAGCGCTTCAACGCCGTCGCCGACAAATTGCTGCACAGTCGCCATCGACAGGGGGTTCCGGCCGACCTTCATCAGCACGGCATTGACCGCACGCGCGATGTCCTCTCTGGAATCGACCAAGGTGCCATCGAGGTCGAAAAGGAAAAGCCTGATCAGGCGAGTCACTACGGTCAGCTCCCCAAGAGCAATATCATATGTCCCAGCTCGGGGAGTATCAAAGTCTCGGTTGCCAGCTTGCAGGCTCGCGGGCTGCCCGGCAGGCAGAAGACCATTTTCCCTTTCAGGGTGCCGGCCAGAGCGCGCGACATCATCGACGCGCTCTTCACCTGCGGATAGCTGAGCAGCATGAACAGGGAATTGAATCCCGGCAGTTCCTTGTCGAGCATTCCCCGGACCGTCTCGATCGTGATGTCTCTGGCAGATATCCCTGTGCCGCCCGTGGTGATGATGGCGTCCACGTCCTTTTGCCTGCCCAACTCGCGCAGCGTCGCGCGCAGAACCGTACGATTGTCGGCGATCAGCTTGCGAAGGGCGACCGTGTGGCCCGTGCCCTCCAAAAGCTTCTGGATGATGTCGCCGGACAGATCTTCGTCGGCCGAACGCGTGTCAGAGAGCGTGATGATGGCGACCCTGGATCGGATATCCCCTTTTTTCTTATGCTCCGCCGCAGTGTTTTTCAATTTCGGCTCAGGCATGCGTACCCTCCACAAAGAAAGACATTCCGACGAGGGGGACAGCGGGGTGATTGACTGCCATCATGCCACGGCTCCCCTCATCGAATCAATATCTTGTTCCCCCGGCGGGAAATTATCTCAGATCCAGGACACGGCCTGTCGGCCGTTTGAGGAACAGTCACGGGTGGCAGGCCGGGATATCATGCTCCCAGCTGGTCACGGAGCGCCGGGCGCCTGTCGGCCTTCAGGCGGTGCCCGACTTGCAGGGAAAGGCGGCCGCTGCTTCGAAACCGTGATATCATCAACCGTTAGATTCGCTTTTCATTCGAGGCCGATTATGGAAACAAGCGAACAGAATTCGCCCCATTCGGATCATGGAGTGAGCCGGGAGCCGATGCGGCTCAAATCCGTGATGAAGTCTGAGGTGATCAGGGCCGGGATGGACACCACCCTGAGCGAAGCCATAGCGATCTGCTTTCAGCAGCGCATCCGGCACCTCCCCGTTGTCGACAGCGACGGGCAACTCACCGGGCTGGTCACGGACCGTGATATGCGCTTTTACATCAGCCACCGTTTGGGAACGATCATGGAAAATAATTCCGATCGCGAGACTCTGCACCATCACCTGCACGTGATTATGGTGCGTCGTCCGATTACCGGGCGGCTGGATATGCCGGTCGACGAAGCCGCGCGGCTGATGGTGGACAACCACATCGGCTGCCTGCCGGTAGTGGATGCGAAAAACCGGCTTCTGGGCATAGTAACCACCGGAGACTTCCTCCGCCTGATCGCCCAGGGGGCGCTGCAAGGCAGCGTGCCTGCCGGCCGTTGAAGCCCCGCGTATCCCTCACAGGGGCCGGCCATTGCAGATTTCCGGCCGCCACCACCAGGCAGCCTCCCCGTCAAGAACGACGAAACTCTAAAGCTTTCTCCCCAGGCTATCGAAGAGTACCTAGCAGGAGGGGCATCGGCCTGCTGCGGCCAGGCGCCCGCATTGCAGGCATTCTCTGTCATTTGGTGTGAGCCTATGAATCTATCATTAGCCAACAAGCCCACGCCCTTCAAGATCGATCGGAACCTCGAGATTCCGAGCGTCCCGATCGTCTTGACCAGGATTCTGCAATTGGTGGACGACAACCGGGCCTCGGCCCATCAACTGGAGGAGTTGATCCTTCACGATCCCTCACTTTCGGCACGGATCCTCAAGCTGGCGAACTCAGCCCTGTACTCCTTCCAGAGCGAAGTCAAAACGATTTCACACGCCATTGCGCTTCTCGGGCTCAACCTCGTAAAAAGCCTGACCATCGGCGTGAGCATCTTCGAGTCGTTCACCAAGGGCCTCCGGGATGAAATCGGCTGCATCAACCAGCTCTGGATGCACTCGTTTGCCGTCGGCCAGCTGGCCCAGGACATCTGGACCAAGCGCTCGAACCGCAACGAGGGCGAATTTGCCCTCCTCTGCGGCCTGTTGCACGACCTGGGCAAGGTCGCGTTCTTCAAGAAAGACGCTATCGGCTATGCAAAGCTGTTTGCCGCGGAGAAGGGCGAAGCAGACCCTGACATTTCAACGCTGGAAAACGGGCAATACGGCATGGATCATGCGGCTCTCGGTTCCATGATTGCCAAACACTGGGGGCTGCCGTCCCAGATCGGCACCGTCCTGCGCCAACACCACTCGGTGCTGGCGGATAATCCCCTGGTCGCATCCGTATCCATGGCGGACCAACTGGTAAAACAGGCCGGCATTGGGTATGACGGCGATCGGAAGATGATGCTGGAAATGGAGGCTCTCCAGACCCTGCTCAAGATGGATCAGACTGAATTCGACATGTTTTGCAGGCTCGCCGCCACCAAGCGGGCCGATGTGGAAGAGTTCTTTCAGTATACCCTGTGAAGGGATGTCCAAGAAGCCGAACATGGAACTGGATATAGAAGGTAAAATCCGCTCCCGGATCGAAGCCGTGCTTCTCAATGATGCCCGGAACCACGCCGAGGTCAAACTGGCAGCCGCCGGCGAAGATCCTCTCGAGCAAGATCCCTTTGCGGAGGAACGGAACCTCTACCAGCGGATCATCGGCAGTTACAGGAGCGCGGTCAGCGAAGTCAACAGCCTGCTGGAAGAGAATATCGGCTGCCTCTCGGGATTTTACCGGATTGTCGAGACCATAAAGGAAAAAGAGGATTTTGCGGAGATCTGCTCCCTGATTGTCGATTGCGTCCTGCAGGATCTTGGTGCCGAGTATTGCAGCCTGGTGTTTTGTACCCAGGCCCGGGAGCAGGGGCCGCTCCGTTTTTATGAAGGAATCCGGGAACAGAGGAAATTCATCTGCAGCCACGAGCACGCGACTCTCCTCGGCAGCCCGGAGTTCGACCGCGTCATCGCCGGTCTGGTCGTTGGCGCAACCGAGATCATCAATATCGGCGATGTCTATCGCGAAGCCCGCTTTAACTCCGTCGATTTTCCGAGCGTGGTTCGCTCCATGGTTTTCCTGCCGATACGCATTCGCCAGACTCCGGTAGGCGCTCTGATCCTCTGCAACTCGATGCCGCGCTTTTTCACGCAAAATCACACCCGGGTGCTGCAGATCCTGGCCTCGATCATCGCCCACCTCTGGCTGGTTTGTGCGCAGCATGGCACAGATGCGGATTCCTTGCCGCTGCCCCCGGCCGGGTCGTCCAGGCCGATGGAGGACAAGGAGGCGGTTGCCGTCGTCCTGCTGAACTTTGAATGCGAGAATGCCGGCCGGAGAATGCTGGCAGACCGGGATATCATCCGCAATATCCGCAGTTTCCTTGCCCGGACATTGGACGGCAACGAAGCGATCCTGCTCTACGAAGAAAAGGAACTTCTTGTCCTGCTGCCGGGGACTACCGCGGAAAGCATATTCCAGCGCCTGCAAAAACTGCGTCGCGCCTTCGGGGAGTGGCAGGCCGGTGTCGGGGGCAATGCGAAGAGCATTTGGATGAACATCGGATACTCGATCTGCGAGGGCGGAGAAGATCTGGCGCGTACGCTTGAAGTTGCCTCGCTGATGATGTGCCGTAAGCTGGACGAGAACGAAGGTTGCCTGCTGTCCCAGGGTGCCTCACCCGCCTAGTCTCCGTCGCGAAACCCGATGTACCCTCCGGAATGGTTCTGCCGGCGCGGCAGAATAACGACCGGACATCAGAAGCTGTCCCGGGACCTGCACGGTCCGAGTTTCGGCAAGGCAGAATTTCGAGAGGATCGGGCCCATCTGCCGGTCCGCAGCATTCGAGAGAATGCGGTAAGCTACATTGTGAACCCTGCTTTCCTCCTCGCAAGGAGAATGCGGGAACTCCAGGCCATCGGGAAGAATGCTGCTGAGCCGCACCAGATGGACCATTTCGTGCGTCAGGATGTATACCAGGAACGGATAAAGATCAGGTTCGAGGTTCTCCCTGCGGGCCGCCAGCAAAATCGAGGGATCGTTGAGCTGGATCCGATAAAAATCGCATGAGGCCATTCCCGATGGCCGGACATGGCGCATGCGCTGAACCTGGGCGAGCGCCGCATCCGGCAGCGGCTCCCATTCGCGATCACGGCGCGTAATCATGTCATATCTGAGCTGCTGCCATCGGTGGGGCGGGATGCAGTAATAGCCGGTCGTACGTTCCTCGGCCTCTTCCATCGCACGTATGGCCAAATCCCTCTGGCCCGAAGAAAATTGCACAATCTTGCCGCCGGGTATCCCCGGCGCCTCCCCTACGTGGAATCCTTGCCGGATTTCGGCACGGCCGACTTATCCTTTCCAGGGCTTTTGTCGGAGCTCTCGGAGGTTTTGGAACTCTGAGAGGTTGACGCGGAATCGGCAGGCTGGGATTTCCTCGCGTAATCCGAGAGATACCATCCTGAGCCCTTCAGCTGAAAGCTGGTGTGGCTTATGAGCTTCTCGACTTTCCCCTGGCAAAACTTGCACCGGGTGAGCGGCAGATCCGTGATCTTCTGAAAAGCCTCAAAAACTTCGCCGCATTGACTGCACTGGTATTCGTAAATCGGCACCGTGGTTACCTCCTTCAATGCCTTCCGGCCCAACTTATATAACGCTGCCCGAACGGGAAGTCAAACCGGCACCGTACTATGGCGCCCACCTGGTGGCCTGTAACAGTGGAATCGAGAGTGCACCGCACTCGGCATCCTGAGGCCCAAAGGGCCGTCAGGCGGGTTGAATGCCGAGGAACGAGCACCGAAGGTGCGGCACTCCGCCCGGTTGTGCCGCGCCTTCGGCGCTCATGTCGGTGGTCGGACTGATCCCGGCCTGACGGCCGGGCCTATTCACTGGCGGCCCTTCGGGCCTCATCAAAACCCGTGCTTATGGTCACTACCGATTCAAAAGATACATGCCACTAGCTCATGAACTCGACCCGGACAAGCTCCGGTATCAGACCGCCGGCATAAGCTTCCTCAAGGAGCAGGCTGACCGCTTTCCGGCCGTCCTCGCCGTAATCGAGCGTGCGTTCATTTACGTACATGCCGATAAACCGGTCGGCATCCCTGGGATCCAGGCCCCGCGCATACTTCAAGGCATGATCCAGCGCTTCTTTTCTGTGGTCGAGGCCATAACGGATGCTCTCCCTGATCAATCGGGAGATTTCGCGGATACGTTCCGGCCCAAGATCCCTGCGAATGCCGTTCCCTCCAAGGGGAAGGGGCAGTCCTGTGCGGTCGTGCCACCATTCGCCAAGGTCGACGACCTTCTGCAAACCCGACTGCCTGTAGGTGAGCTGGCCCTCGTGGATTAACAGGCCGGCATCGACCTCGCGCCTCACAACGGCATCCATAATTTTGTCGAAGGGCAGGGCCACAGCCAGGAAATCGGGTTGAAACAGCCTGAGCGCCAGATAGGCTGTCGTCATAGTCCCGGGAATTGCGATTCTGCGGCCGCGCAATTCCAGGGGATCCAGGGATCCGCTGGAGACCACTATGGGGCCATACCGATCACCCATGCTGGCGCCGGACGGCAGCAGCGCATAGCGGGCCGCCACGTAAGCATACGCGTGGATGGATAGCGCGGTTACTTCGTATTCTCCCTCCAGCGCCTTCCTGTTTAGTGTCTCAATGTCTTCCAGGTAATGGGAAAAACGATATGGTCCGGTGGGAAGCTTGTCCGCCGCCAGCGCGTAAAACATAAAGGCATCATCGGAATCGGGACTATGTGCAATCCGGATGTCCATTTTTCCCCTCCGGCTCATCAGGGAGCCAAGGGGAGCTTATCCGCGTGATGCTGTCAGGTCAAATTTATTTGCCGGACAGCCTCTTTACAAACTCTTTGCATGTGCACTCCGGCACGGCATCGTAACGAAAGAAGTGCGTTTACGTATATGTTGTAGCCGGATTGTTTCGGAATGCTCGCTGCGCCGCCCTGAGGAACAAGAATCCTGCTGCTTTCTCCGGCAATAACGGAGAGTTGGCTGAATCGGGACTTCATTGAAATCTGTCGATCGTGAGTTCCGAGCGGGCGTCCCGATCGAAAATCGACGAACTGAGGGTGCCGATATGAATCATCCCGGTTTTTGGCGCTGTCTTTTGTTGTGTGCTCTCCTCATCGCCGTATCCGGGAGTGCCCAAGAGCCGGCGATCATCGGAGGCCACGTGACGGATGCGAAAGGCGTTCCGGTGCCGGGGGCGTCCGTTCGGCTTCTGGCGGGCGATTTGACCCGCGCGGAAACCCTGACCGATGTGGAGGGAGCTTTCTCATTCTCAGGTCTCACGGCGGATGTCTATAAGATCAGCGTGGAGATGCCAGGGTTTGTGAAGGCGGAAAAGGACACCGTCAATCCTGCAGTTGTCGAAAACCGTAATCTGACCATTGTTCTGCAAAACACCCCGCCGCCTCCACGCCCTCCCCGGCTTCCTGCCCGGAAGACGGCGGCGACGCAATCCCCGGCAGGCCAGGCGGCAGACGCTTCCTCCGGCTTCCAGGCGATCCAGACGACGGATCTGCCTGGAATGCAATTGTTTCAGCAGGATACGACCCAGAGCGGTGCGGAGGCAACCACCCCCTTGCGCCAGGAGAACTTCCTGTTGATAACTGGAAACACCGCGAACCTGGATGCCGGCAACCTGAATGATCCCGGCTTCCGTCAGGAGATGATGAACTCGGCAAGGATGATGGGCTTCCAGCTGGATACGTTTGCCGGATCCAGCGGTCAAGGAGGTCCGGAAGGGCGCGGTGGGGAAGCCGGCGGCGCCGGAGGAATAGCAGTCGGTGGAATGGGAGGAGGCAGGGGAGCCGGTCCGGGAGGGGGGGGCGGTCCCGGCGGAGGCGGTGGGTTCCGCATAGGAGGGCCGGGCGGGCGTGGGGCGGCTTTCCGGCAGCCTAAAATCCAGGGCAACATATCCGAAAACTTCAGCAACTCGGCATTGAATGCACGCTCCTACTCGCTGACAGGCCAAACCCTTCCCAAACCCGTAAATATAACAAACAATTACAACATCACCCTGGGAGGCGTCCTTCCTTTTATCAAATCGAATACCACCACCGGCTCAAGCGGCCGAGGCGGACAGGGCGGTGGGGGTGGCGGCGGCCGAGGCGGACGGGGTGGGCAGCCCGGCTGGACATTCACCTATGGCGGCAACCGGAACCGCAGGGCACAGGACATCCTTACAACGGTCCCGACAGATCTCGAGCGCTCGGGGGATTTTTCCCAAAGCCTGGTCCGGATCGTAACGGTAACTCCGGCAACCGGCCAATCTTCCGCTACAGTCCGACCCGTCCAGCTTTATCGCGACCCGGCCGATCCCGCCTCGCAGTTCACGCAGATCACCTCGCCGGATTCCATTGCGATCGGCCTTCTCCAGTACATTCCAAGGGCAAACCTTCCGTGCGCCGCGGACGGTCCCTGCGTGAACAACTACGCCGTCCAGCGCAGCCTGCCCTCCAGATCGGATCAGATTCAAGCGAGCGTCAGCGGCCTGCGGCTCTCCTCCAAGGACAATTTCGCGGTCAACTACAGCATGCGCCGGGGCAGCTCCTCAAGCAGCGCGACCTTTCCTGGCCTGGACTCGACGGGCACCAATTTTGCCCAGAATATCGGGCTTTCGGGTACTCACGCCTGGAAGGCGCGCCTCATGTCGAACTGGCGGATCACGCTGAACCGGACGCGCACCGAGAGCGCCAATGCGTTTGCCTTCAACCAGGATGTGGAGGGTGCTCTCGGGATCACAGGCGTATCCCGGGAGCCGATCAACTGGGGTGTGCCGACGATCAACTTCACCAACTATGGTGACCTGTCTCTGGCGACGCCGGCACTCAACCGCAATCAGACCCTCTCCGTCTCGAGCGGGATCAACCTGATGGGGAGCAGGCACAGCATCCAGATTGGCGGCGACGCCAGCTGGAACCAGCGCAACACGCGCAGTGACAGCAATGCCCGCGGCACCTTCAACTTCAACGGCTATGCCACGGCAGGCCTTGACAGCAAAGGGCGACGCATTGCCGGGAGCGGCAGCGATTTCGCGGATTTTTTGCTGGGGCTGCCCTACTCCACATCAAGACGTTTTGCGGATCCGGTCACAAATCCATGGGGCAACGCCACCTATCTCAGGAACCGCTCCCACAGCTTTTATATCCAGGACAACTGGCGGGCGCGTTCCAACCTGACGCTGAACATGGGCTTGCGCTATGAGTATAACGGCCCTTCGTTCGAGAAATACGACCGCCTGGTCAGCCTGGATGCGGCGCCGGATTTCAGCGAGGTGGCGCAGGTGTTCCCAAACCAGTCGGGGCCTTTGAGCGGCCGGCACTTTTCCCGGTCGCTCGTAAATGCAGACCGGTTCAACCTGAGCCCGCGCATCGGCATCGCCTGGAAACCGACCCCGAGATCGCGATTCGTGATCCGGACCGGCTACGGGATATTCAACGACTCGTCCGCCTATTCTTCGATCGTGGGCCAGCTCATCAATCAGCCGCCGTTTGCGGTTACCCAAAACCTGCCCACGGATCCGTCCAATCCGTCCACGTTGCGGAACGGTTTTGTCACTGATCCCACCATGACCGTGCTCAACACGTACGCCATCGATCCGAACTACCGGCCGGCCTACGTCCAGCAATGGAATTTCGACGTGCAGACGCAGATCTCACAGCTCTATGTTTTGACGACGACCTATATGGGGTCCAAAGGAACCGGCCTCGGCATCAGCCGGGCTCCCAACCGCCTGGTCAACTCCGGCAACTTCACCTTCCAGACCAACGGCGGCAGCTCGGTTCTGCACGCGGTCAACTTCCAGCTGATTCGCCGGTTCTCCCGCGGCTTCAGCATTCAAAACCAGTACACCCTGTCCAAGAGCATCGACGATGTGCCTTCCGGCGTGGCACAGGATGACGCCAATCTGGCGGCAGAGCGGGCTCGAAGCAGCCAGGATCAACGTCACAATTTCCAGACGAGCTTCAACTATGAGCTGCCCATAGGGCAAAACAGGAGATTTCTCGCAGGCGCCTCGACCAAACTGCTGAATTTCCTAGCCGGCTGGAACGTCAGCGGCAACTTTACCCTTGCCAGCGGGACACCGGTGACCGCGCGCTACACCGGCAGCGGCAGCTCTTCCGGAGCAGCGCTCTACAATGCGCTGCGCGCGGACGCCACGGGAATTTCGCCCGGCATTCCCTGGAGCGATCGTACCGTTCTGGCATACTTTAACACTGCGGCTTTCGCCATTCCTGCGGGCGCTTACGGCACTGCCGGTCGCAACACCATCACCGGACCCGGTAGCAACACGGTGAACCTTTCCGTCCGCAAGAATTTCCGCCTGGACGAAAACGGCCGCAGGGTCGACTTCAGCTGGCAGGTGCAGAATCTTCTCAACCACCCCAACTGGGGAAACGTCAGCACGGCGGTCAATGTGCTCAACTTCGGCCAGGTCACCAGCATACGGGCGATGCGATCCATGTCCGTGAACCTGAGAATCAGTTTTTAGAGGCGCGCACTATGTCCAATAACCGGACGAACACCAGGCGGATACCGTTGGACCGGCTTGCGCTTCTTTGCCTCGCAAGCCTTCTCTGTGTCGTGGCGGTCCCGGCGTCACCACAACAGACGCCGGCGCCGCAAGGGCAGGCCGCCCAAACGCGCAGGCCGACGTACATGGTCGAATCCAACCTCGTCGTAGTCGACGTGACGGTGCGCGATCGCAAAGGCAACCTGATCGGCAATCTGACGCGCGGCAATTTCAAAGTCTACGAGGACAACGCGCCTCAGGAAATCGTGACCTTCGCCGCAGAGAATGTCCCGGTTGGCCCGCCGCCCGCCGTCACAGCGGCTCCCGGCGCGACCGAAGCCGCGAAGCCGGCGGCTCCCGTCATCAACATGGCGCTCCAGCCGGACCTGCTGCCGAAGAAGGAAGACCTGCAGGGAAAGAGGCTGGTCATCCTGTTTTTTGACCTCAGCTCACTCGGGACAGAGGACCTCATCCGCTCGGTGGATACCGCACGTGAGTTCATCGGGAAACAATCCGGCCCCCAGGATCTGTTGGCGATTGCGACCTACAGCAGCATTCTGACGCTGGTCCAGGATTTCACAAACGACCGCGATGTGCTGCTCAAGACGCTGGCCGCGATCTCATCGCCGGACTCGGGTGATGCGGCGACGGAAAACCTGAGCGATCCGGACACCTCTGAGGAAGTTTTCGTTCCGGACACGGTGCAGTTCAATATCTTCAACACCGACCGGCGGCTGTCGGCGCTCGAGACGCTGGCGAAAATGTACCGCGAGTTCCCGGAGCGCAAATCGCTGCTCTATTTCTCGAGCGGCGTTTCGACCACCGGCGTCGAAAACAACGCCCAGATTCGCTCCACGGTGGACAACGCCAACCGTTCGAACATGTCGATCTACACCGTGGACAGCCGCGGCCTGGTTGCACTGCCGCCCGGCGGAGGGGCATCCGCGGGGAGTCCCGGCGGCCGGGGCATGTTCAGCGGCGCCGCCATGATGCGCCAGAGGTCCAATTTCTCCGGTTCCCAGGAGACGCTGACCACGCTCGCGCATGATACCGGGGGCCGGGCATTCACTGACTACAACGACCTGAGCCTGGCGATCAAACAGATTCAGGATGACACGCGGGTCTATTATGTCGTGGGCTACTTCAGCACCAACACGAAGGAGGACGGCAAGTATCGCAAGATCCGTGTCGAGGTGACGCAGCCCGACATCAGGGTGGAGCACAGGCCGGGATATTTTGCCTCGAAGGCTTTCGCCCAACTCACCCAGCAGGAGCGCGATCTGCAGCTGCAGCAGGCCATGAACGTGGATCGCCCCTTTGCCGATGTGCCCGTGATCCTGCAGGCCGACTATTTTCGGAAGGACAACGGCACCACCCTGGTGCCAATCTCGCTGGAGCTCCACGGCGACAGCTTGAAGTTCGAGGACAAGGGAAGCAACAAAGAAGGCAAATTCGAGTTTGTGGCGCAGGTGTCCGATGCCAAAGGGCGGGTGACCAGCGTGGCACGGGATGCAGTGCAGGTCAGGCTGCCTGCGGACAGGGCTGAAAAGCTCAGGTCCGGCGGCATCCTGTATTCCACGGGATTTCAGCTCAGGCCCGGCGAGTACACGCTCAAGTTTCTGGTGCGGGACAACGGCACCGGAAAACTGGGAGGCTTCGAACAGGGGATTTCCGTTCCGGTGCTGGATCTCAAGAAGCTTGACACGAGTTCGATCGTTCTTGGCAGCCAGCTGATGAGTTCCCGCGGAGATGCAGGATCCGGAATTGCCCATCAGGGCATGATGCGCCGGTTCCAGGAACTGGGCATTGCATATGATCCGCTCGTGATCGGTAACCGCAAGATCGTGCCGAGCATCGGCAACGTCTTTCTCAACCGTCAAACAGTGTATGTGTTCTTCCAGGTATATGGCGCCGCGGCTGATCCGCAGAGCGACCGGCCTTCGATCGAGGCCTACCTCTCTCTCCTCAAGGACAACGTCAAAATACTGGAGGCCAAGCCGGACCTGGTGCAGGACTGGACGAAGGAAACAGCATTGCCGGGAAGGGGAGGAATGGGCGGTCCCGGAGGACGAGGGGGGGGCATGGGGATGAGAGGGGCGGGCCGCGGCGAGTTTGGAGGCCAGGGGCCCGGTGCCAGGGGAGCTCTCCCCACGGAAGACAGAAAAGGTGAGGCAACGGTTGCGCTCTCCCTTCCCTTGAAGAGCCTCAAGCGGGGGACCTACACACTGCAGATCCACGTGCGGGATACGATTGCAGGCACCAATCTATTCCGGCGCGTGCCCATCGTAATTGAGTAGCCGGCAAAAAAAGCCCGCTGCTGCTATGGGAATCAGTTGATCCCGCGGAACTTGGATTGCAGGATGGCGATCTTTTCCTGCAAACTCGGTTCAGGCTCCTTCGGCTCGGGTTCTTTGGGCTCCGGCTCTGCCGGGGGCGTCGGAAGCGAAGGCAAAGGGACGGACCCGTGCCGCGATTCATTTCGGCTGCGCGCCGGCCTGCCGGGAGAATCGCCTCTGCCGGCTGCGTCGCGGTCGGCGGCAGGAGGGCGTCTACGGGTGAAGTTCCGGCGCCCGTGCGGGCGCGAGCGGGCCGCATCGTCTCGCCTGACCAATGGAGGACGGGGCGCTTCTCCGGCTGGATCGGGCGGCGCGGCCGGATCGCCTGACGGAACTTCCGGAACAGCGGGGACTGCCACGCCAGCGACCGGAGTCAGTTCGGCCTGGGCCGGCCGGCGTCGAGGCTTTTTCCGCCGTTTCAGGATGGATGGCAGCAGCGCCTTCATGGACAGGCCGATACGCTTGGTCTCCACTTCGACAGAAATGACCTTCACCTGAACCAGGTCTCCGACTTTGACCGCTTCGCGCGGATCACGGATGAAGCGGTTCGATATCTGACTGAGGTGAACGAGACCGTCCTGATGGATGCCGATGTCGACGAAGGCGCCGAAATTGGTCACGTTGGTGACTATCCCTTCCAATGTCGTGCCGACCTTCAGATCGGCAATGTCCTTGACGTCGGTCCGGATCTTGGGCGGCGCGTAAATCCCCCGCGGGTCCCGTCCGGGAGCGAGCAATTCGTCGCGAATGAAGGTCAGCGTGGGCATACCCACGGCGTCGGTGACGAAATCCTCGAGCTTCAGCGCGGCAAGCGGTTCCGGATTTGCGAACAGATCCGCGCTGCTGACGTTCAGGCTGGCCGCCATGCTTTCCACGAGCGGATAGTGATCGGGATGGATCCAGGACCGGTCCAGGAGCACATTTCCCGCCGGGACGCGCAGAAATCCCGCCGCCTGCCGGAACACGGGCTTGTCGACACCTGGAATGGACACGAGGTCGGCACGCGCCGCGAACGGCCCGCTCGCGCTGCGATGCGTCGCGATCCTCCGGGCCAAACGGTCGCTCACGCCTGAAATGTACCGCAGCTGGGAGAAGCCCACCGAATTCAAATCGGCGCCGACCCGGTTCACACAGAATTGCACAGTCTGAACCAGCCGGCGGTGAAGCTCCTTCTGATCGACGTCATGCTGGTACTGCCCCACGCCGATCAGCTTAGGATCGATCTTCACAAGCTCCGCAAGCGGATCCTGGAGACGGCGCGCTATGCTCACCGCGGAACGGATTGACGCAGCCAGCTCCGGCAACTCTTCTCTGCCGGTGCGCGACGCGGCATAGACGACGACTCCGGCATCATTCACTGCCGCTATCGTGATCCCCTCGATCGCGGCATCGGCCAGGATCTGACGCAATACCGCTTCGACTTCACGTGCGCCGGGCCCGCTGCCGATGGCGAGTGCCTTGGCATGGTATCTTTGGATCAGGTCCAGAAGGGCGCTCTTGGTGCCCTCGATATCGCTCTTGGGAGGACGCGGACAGACAACAGCCTCCGCCAAAAACCCGCCCCGCTCGTCAACAGCGGCAAGCCCGCACTCTTCCCCTTTGCCCGCATTGACACCGATGACCGGAATGCCGCTGCAGGGAGGCGACATCAAAAGATTCTCGAGATTCTCCTGAAAGACACGGATCGCCTCGCGGTCCGCACGCTCCTTCAGCTGTGCCCGGACTTCGGTTTCGATCAGTGGGCGCAGGATCCTGCTGTAGCTCTCCCGGGCTGCTGTCTCCAGGACCGGGGCAAAAGCAGATTCGCGGTCGCGAATGACCGCGTCGGCGATCATCTGAAGGGCTTTGGCGCTGTCACATTGGATCGATGAGGTGAGAACACCCTCTTTGGTCCCCCTGCGGATTGCCAGGACACGATGGGAGGGAATCGACGAGACCGGCTCACGGCGGTCATAATACATGTTGTATTTGGTCTTCAATCCCGCTTTGGCCGGGACCACCGTCGAGATAACCACCCCCTCCTTCCACAGCATTTCCCGTAACGCCTTGCGCAACTCGGGGTTTTCCGCGATCCAATCCGCAATGATCTCAGCAGCGCCCTGAAGTGCCTGCTGGCGGTCGGCCACTCCCTTCTGAGGGTCTATGAAAACATCGGCGTGTTCTTCCAGGCTCCAGGCGTCGGGATCCTGGCCCCAGATGTACTCAGCCAGCGCGCCCAGGCCCTTATCAATCGCTTCACCGGCCCGGGTCCTGCGCTTCGGCCGGTAAAGGTGATGCAGGTCCTCGATGTCGGCCTTTTCCCAACAGCCCTCGATGCGCCGGCGCAGCTCCGGGGTCAGTTTGCCCTGTTCCGTCAAGGCCTTGGCGAGCGCTGCCCGCCTCTCCTCCAGTTCCCGGTAGACAATCATCCGGTCCTGGATGGTGCGGACATTGGCTTCGGTCAGCCCCCCGGTGGCTTCTTTGCGGTAGCGCACTATGAAGGGTGCGGTGGCTCCGGCTTCCAGGAGGGCGAGCGTCGCCGATACCGAGCTTTCGGATAAGCCGACCTCCTGAACAATGCGTCTGATAATTGCAGGATCCATGCGCGTTATTCTTACCGAGCCTTGATGCAGAATCAAGGTATTATCATCAGCCCGGCCAGGGAGGCTGTCGTGGCGCCCCGGTCAGATAGCGTCGCCAGGGAGCTGCCGCCGCTTCCCCTGGTTCCCGTGGAAATTCACCGGATATGAATTCCTGCCCGGATGTCCTCGCTCTTTTCCCGGCACACGAGACCCATGGCCTCCAACTCGCCGAGCACCGGGACGTAGATGTCCGGTGTGATCGGCCGCAAGACACCCGCTGTCCGTATTCGTCCGGACAGGATCAGATCCGCGCCGATCGCAGCAGGAAGTGAAACGGTCCGGGACATGGCCGAATCGCCATGCGGGATCCCGAAATCGACCAGCCGGCACGTTATGTGCTCCACGGTGCCTTCCGGGAATGCCGCACGGAAATGGTGGTGCAGTGCCACCATGTCCCGCTCCCCCGGCCGAAAAGCAAGTTTTTCGAACATGACCTCACCCAGCGCGTCGAGGGGCGTGGTGCGGTCGCCGCGGAGTTTCCTTGCCGAGAACATGCCGAGCCATTCCAGGTTTCGGATGGGACACGAATCCCGGGAAATTCCCAGCCTGGCCGCCACGAGGCTGCCGAGGTCGTCCGCGGACCCGCCGCCCGTGAGGTCGCGCATGAATTCGGCATATGTCTTGCCGCTGACACCGACCTCGTCCAGAGAAAGCAGGCCGAGCCTGCCGAACTGGAAAAGGCAATCGCACCAGCCCATGTTACGCAGCGTGGCACGGATCATGGTCTGAACGTCTTCCAGGCCGTAGAGGGCTATGTAGCTGATCGAATCGCGATTCGGATAGGCCTCGAAATCACCGAGGCCGTCGAAGGCGAAAACATGCATGTCCCGGAAAAGCCGGTGCGGAGGCACCTCGATCCTGCGGCCCTCGAGAAGGTAGCTGGCGCCGTTTCGGCCCGCAAGCAGAACTCCCCTGGGCGCCCAGGAGAACTTGTAGCCGAAGGGATTGTCGTTCGCCTCCGGGGCGGGGAGGCCGCCGCAGTAGGATCGAAACGCGAGGATGCGACCCCCGCGCCGGTGCACATCATCGATGACACGTTTTGCGGACATGTGGTCGATGCCGGGATCAAGCCCGATCTCGTTGAGAACCGTGACTCCGGCGTCCCGCGCGCCCGCGTCGAGTTCCTGCATGGCTGCCGAAATGTACGACGTCGTCACCATGTGCCGGCGACGGCTGATGCACAGCCGGGCAACCTGCGGATGGAGCTGAAACGGCAGCAGGCTCACTGCGAGATCGCATTCCTCAACGAGGGACGCCAGCCGGGCCTCATCCTGAACATCGAGCAGGCAGACCCTCCCGTTGGGGTGATCCGCAAGGATTTCCTGGGCGCGGCGCACGAGGAGCGTGCCGACGACAACGCGATGCCCCCTGTCGAGCAAATAGCGGATCAAAGGCCGGGCCACGAGTCCCGACCCCAACACGAGCACTTGTTTCATGGTGCTGCTCCGAAAATACCGACCTCCGACCCCAGACCTCCGACCTCCGACCTGGAACGTCGGGATCGGGATCGAAGCTCACATCACCTCGATCCCGATCCCGACCGTTTTCAAGCGTCACCGGGTGCGCCACAGGCCCATGAGAAGCTGCTCCGAAAATAGGCTCAACAATCGCCAGCCATCGAAGTCGGTATCGCAATCGCTATCGAAACCGATACCGACCACGATTCCGATACCGACCCCGATCCTCAATCATGCGAGACGGCTTTTCGTTGCGTCCCGGGGCGCGCCGCAGCGCATGAGCTCCTGCCAGCTCAACGGAGCCTGATGCGCGGGAGCCTCTCGGGAGCAACCTCATTACCCGCCGGCAGAATGCGGGCGCGGATCCAGGTGCTGCTGAAGATACCGGTACGAGGGCATGAGCTCGCCTCGATGGACAATGACCGCCTTTTTGAGATGTGCGGGCAGATTGAGATGCTCGAAGTCGGCATGCCAGTCGGCAGCGGCGAGGTCGCGCACAAGGCTGCGCAGAACGGAGCTGAAATACTGGGACGATTCGCGCGGAAACTCACAAGGCAGGTTGTCGATTGCCACGATCGCCGGACCTGTCCCGAAAACTCCGTCACATGCCGAGTCCGTCTCAGGATCATATACAAAATACGGATTGTCCGGCTTGGTTGTCTTGACCGTCAGTTCAATGCTGCCTCTGATGTCGCAGCTGATGTCCCCGATCACCTTCAGCCGCGGCTGTGTGCCCGGGACGTAGTTTTTGCGCGCCCAATCCCGCGTCACCAGTCGCGGAAAGCGCTCCTCCCAGTAGATCGCATTGACCAACACGTCGATGTAGGGAAGATGGGCTTCGAAGCAGCTGTGGTACAGCTCCGGATTCCGATAGAAGTCCTGCAGGTCGAAGGGCAGGGCCGGATCCGGCGGCCGCACCGTGTCTTCCTCCCGAAAAACCACCTTGAAGATATCTCCCCAATCCGTTGCCATGCCCGCCTCCACGGCAAGTTCGCGGACGGCGATCTCCCGTACGCGCAAGGCATCGAGCACCTCCTGTGCACCCCGGGAGACGTTGCCGTATCCTGCAAAGCCGATCACCAGCGGCTTCAATCCCTGCGGCAGACCTACCCGCAATATCTGTTTGCCCAGGTCGGCCAGGTGTCCCTTCGCGGCATCGAGATCCCGGTAGGCGTATGCATGCCTGATCTGGGCAAAAGGCGTCCGCACACCCGAAGCGGCGAGACGCTGGCCCAGACAGCGGAGCGTCTCAACCATGCCCGCATAACCGGCGTGACGGCCGAAAAAGATCAGCCGGCGGTTGTTCTCGTCCGCGATTTTCTCATAGTCGACGAGCGAGCAGCCCAACTCGAGCAGGCGGCGCAGCATCGGCATGTTGTGCGCCTGCCCCTTGGCAACGTGGGCGAAAAATGCATAGGTCCGGCCCGGCATGAGCAAATCCGGAGGGATTTCCTTGATTGCCAGGATCACCGAAGCGGGGCTCAGATCCTCGCTCACCGCAATGCCCGCCCTCCGGTATTCCTCGTCCCTGTAGACCCGAATCGAGGAGGATTGGACCATGATCCGGAGTCCGTGAGAAGCCTGGAGCTCTGCCGCATCAACGGGCACGACAGGCACCCGCCGCTCCCATTCGTTTTTGTCTTCCCGCCGAATGCCGATCGTGGCAACCATAGTCACCCGCCTCTCAATTCCACGGTGAATGCAGGTGCTGCTGCAGAAAGTGCCGTGCCGATGCCGTCAGGACACCGCAATCCGCAGGTGCCTACCGCGCCTCACCCTGCGGCAGGCGCCGGAATCCGACGATCCTGGACCTCCAGAACGGAGTGAACTGCGACAAGTTGGTTCCCTTGCTTGTCTGAGCGTGGTAAAAGAATTGGCGGTCGGCGACAATCCCGCAGTGCCTGAGGTTGTCGAAAAAAACGATGTTGCCCTGACTCCAGTTTTCCCCCGCGGCAGGCTTGGGCAGGCTCAGGTAAAACTTCCTTGCCGTGGTACGCTTGACCATGATGCCGCTGTCAAGCATAACCCGCCAGATCAGCCCCGAACAGTCAAAGCTCTTGAGCCCGGTAGCGCCCCAGACGTAAGGCCTTCCCATGTAGCCGTCCAGGATGGTTTTCAGCTTGAGCCAGGAACCCGATGCAGCCTCGGGAAAGGGCTCCGACTGCGGAGCGTTGGCGAGAATTCCCGGCGCGGCAAAAAGACAGGCACAAAGGATCGCAAGTGCTGTTTTTTTCATTTAATCGCGCTCCCGAGCAGGAGGCCCAGACCGATGAACAGCCCCGCCAGAAATATCGCCACGGACCGGTTGTCTGCCTTCAATTGCTCCGAGAAATGGACTCCAGGCGTCAGCCAGTCAAAGATCTGGTAGACGACGACAAAGCCGACAATGCCAATGACCAGAGAAATCAGAATTGAGAGAGTGTAATTGCCGATTTCCATGATTTGTCTCCAGTTTGTGTATCTCCTGCCAGCCGCTGTTGCCAGATCTTAACATAAATCCGGCCAGGATCCCCTGGAAGCGCTGTGCAGGCGCAGGATTTTCGGGTAGGACGGAGATCCGGATGATCTGAGGCTGCTCCGGAAATCAATTTCTGGACCGGCCCTCACGCGCCTATGGCGCACCCGGTGACGCACGAAAATATTCGGGATCGGTATCGGGGTCGGAATCGATCGGCACCAAGTTAAGCAATATTTCCTGTAGAACATGGACGTGGACCTGGACGTGGTCCTGGACCCGGACAAGGATAGAACATTGATTTTTGGATATCAGCCCCGTCTCGAACAGGATCATCCCGGTCCACGTCCAGGTCCAAGTCGAGGTTTTGCACAGATATTCCCTTAGCTTAGGGCTCGCGCAAGAATAACTTGGCATTCTGCTGCTGTCTCAAAGGCTTGCGCACATGGCGGAGAAGATGCTATAGGAAGTTGCAAGCCTGAGAGCCAGCAGCCCTGCGGGGCGCGGCGGCGGACGGGCATCTGCTGCGTTGCCGCTCCTCGACGATGTCACCACATCG
>Ga0316620_10000040_pt1 | contig 57284 bp, 77 predicted proteins | sample OWC_Aug_M1_C1_D5_FD_207651 | JGI IMG/M metagenome (GOLD analysis project Ga0316620, IMG submission 207651) | Wetland soil microbial communities from Old Woman Creek delta, Ohio, United States - OWC_Aug_M1_C1_D5_B | ecosystem: Environmental > Terrestrial > Soil > Wetlands | place: USA: Ohio...
ATAACCCACTTCAACCGTGAAGGATTGAGCTCCAATTCTTTAAGATCTTGCTCTAGTTGAGTCACTTGGTTGCCTCCAAAAATTCCTCCAAAGACATGGTATCGCGGTAGTCTGAATTCCACCACACCTTAACCAATGGTGGTGTATGCGGGTACTCCATAAAGTCTTTCAAATTCGCCATACTGTTTTCATGACGAAGTATGTGCATTCTAAGCTCATCTGATATGTTGCAGAAGTACAAAAATAGTCGTACTTGATCTACTTCATCACAAGACAACACCCACCTCAACCACTCTGGAGTATTCGGATTTTGAGCTACATGACATCGAACCAAGATGTCTGGATGCAGAGCTAACTCCACCAAAACAGAAGATGGGGTTTGCGCCTTGCCAGCGACGTTACGGTGGGCATCCGGGGTTGGATAAGTGCTTCTAGCGACATAGACCAGAAAATGCAGTGGGATGTTTTTATTCCACACCAAATCTGGATGTACATCTTTGTCTTGCATCAAAACTTCAAATACAGTCTGTGTCAGACGTGGGTTGTTAGCGAGACCGCATTTGAGATTTTTGTCTCCATGTAGGGCTATATCTTCCATAACCCTGACCGGTAGGTTTGGGTTGCCCGCCGCCCCCATGCACATATTCCATTCATCCCAAGCAAAAATCCTTCGCACATCGCCGATGATGTCCGCTAGGACCTCGGGTGGGGTGTTTGGGTCGACAGCTTGAGCACCTTTGGTCACTTTGCGACCTCCAAGAATTCTTCCAAAGACATGGTATGTCGGTAATCCGATTGCAACCACATTTTCGCCAAAGGCGGCGTGTATTGGGATTTCGACATGTATCGAATCACCACTAGATCTTCCTCAATCCGCACCATTTGCATCCGAAGCTGCGGCGAAGTTCCTGAATATGCAAAGACGTATAATCTGACTGCAGAGTCCTCGTCCAGCGAGAGTTGCCATCGCACCCACTCTGGTGTGTTAGGGTTTTGCGCCAACCTTTGCTTAACAGACCTAAATGGGCTTTGAGAGAGTTCTACCAAAATAGAAATCGGAGCACGACTGCTGCCGGCGATGTTCGATTTTGGAACATCGGGACCAAAGCTGGGTGTCGTAATTGGGCGTTCAGTTCTAGCCGCTTTAACTAAGAAATCCAATGGTGTGGCCGGATTTATGACCAAATTTCCCCACGAATCTCCATCCTGTGCAAGCGCCTCAAAGGCCGCTCTAGTCATGCGAGGACATCCGGCTGCGTGGAGCTTATGAGCTGGAGTCCCATGCCGAGCCACATCCTCCAAAACTATGGAAGGTAGATTTTCGTGGTTTATGGCTAGTTCAAAAGCCTTGTATTCGTCCTCGTCTTTGAGTTTTAGTTCCGCTCGGATATCTCCGATGATGTCGATCAACACATCGGCAGGAGTGTTTGGATCGCTAGCTTGCTCTAATTTAGTCACTTGTTTTTCTCGACGTCGAAGGGGCCGTTCTTGGACAGGTCGCGCCAATGAATAGCAGATTTTATTGAGGCTAAATCCCCTTCAATCGGACAACTCAAAATCAATGACAACTCGCGGTCAGTCGCCTTACTCAGTCCAACTCCGCCGGCAAACTTCGCGCGGACTTCCGCCAACTCTTTCGCCAACTCTTCTGGTGTCATGTTTTACTCTCCAGTGAATTCGTTGAAGGTCATCTGCAATCCACTATTACACGCCTTCAACCACATTTTCAAGTCTTTTCTCGCGTTGCAGTTGGCGACAATAGCCACCCTCACAATCGGATCGTTTGTTGCAACAGCGACGCGCTCTAATTCACAAGGATCCGTCGATGTCACCGCGATTTCGAGGTCCGAGACTTTTGACTTCTCGGGCTCGACTTGAACCGGAGATGTTGGTACGCGCTCATCGGCTTGTTTGCAAAAGAATTCGAAGACAGTCTTGTTCTCCAAACACCGGTCGCAAGCAGACCATGGAGTCTTCTTGTTATTGAATGTGGCCATGAGGATGTCTGGGTCGGTCGAGTACGAGCACGCTTCGAGTTCGGTCGGATCGGTCAACTTTGAGACCTCGTCCGGCGTAATACCGGGTGGTGGAATCGTATGAGAGTCAACGGACGACTGGAACTCAGCCAGGATCTCCGCTAGAGGCCTAGCCTTGGGCGGCGTCAATGGAACCAGAATGACTTTATGGGCCTCGGCTTCTGCCTTTGATGCAACGATTTCGACTTCTTGCTGGCGACGTCGCTCTTCGATGATCGCCCAAGCTCGCGACCGAAAATCCTCGATGGATTCGACCCATCGGTAATCTACCGGCTTGATGGAACCAAGACACTTTGCAAGTCCTTTCAGCTCGAGTTCTCGGAAGTTGGATTCGTCACACTTCGAAGCACCAAACTTAAACGCCATAACCGCACGCTCAATTTCAGGCAGCTTGACTGTGTAACCCGAGATGTAACTCCAAAAGTTGTCGATGGTTTCGTACAGGTCCTCTTGGACGACACTCATAACTTTGGTGGCAGCCCTGATTGTTAAATCGTTAATCCAATCGTCCATTGCTTCATCCGAAAGCCCTTTGTCGCCGGCCTCTTCCATCTCTTCGAATAAGTTGTGGACACTTTCGTCGTTAAAAAAGCACTCAATAACGTCAGGTAGCCACGTGAATAGCTGTCGCCGACTCAAACGCTCGCATTGTGCCGCTTTGTTTGAAATACTGACAACCTTGTCGTACGTTTCTTGTCGGTTCGCCCAGATGCCCGTCAAGCCGTCCTTGAGATACTTTTGCATGCGCCGGCCAATCGCCGCGTAAATCGCAGACATAGTTTCAGTGTCGACCGGAACATCACGCTTCGTAGGAATCTCTTTGAGAGACATCTCGGCTAGTTGCTGGCGCCATTGTTCAAAGGTCCAACTCTTGATGTCGTGACTTGAATCAATGATGACAGGTCTAAAGCCGCTCTCATTTTGGGGTTCGGGCTGTAAGACTTCTACAATCCTTACTCGGTCTTGCTCAGCCTTCATTCGATTGATGGCCACTAGGTCGGGTTTAGCACCTTTAACCACTTTCTCTTTATTGCGTCTTTGTCGACGATCAATGTCGGTCTCTTCTATGCGCGCCATATTATTCCTCTTCCTGTTTAGGTAAATCTAGCCCCTTCAACACCTCAAGGGTCGGTCGACAGTCGTAATGTGGAGCAATCGTTTTGGTGTTTGGTATTAGTGAAGTAGTGACTTTTAGCAGCTTTCGGTCTTCGAGTTCTTCTACAACAGCATCGAACCGACTTCTACGCTGCGGGTCCCAACCTAAGTCGCGGCAAATTGTCTTCCGACCGACCCATGTCGTATCGTGATTGCCCTGTCTGGCCGCCAAGTAAAGCAACAGGGCGATAGCCCGGCTATCGCCACCGTGAAACCCTAAGGGTCCTTGGTTCAACATTATTTGAATCAGCAAATTCATTGTGAACTTCTTTCCTTGAAGCCCACGGAGGCAAGCCGTGAGTGTTATTGATATAAATCAGGGGAGTAACTAGGCTTGCCTCCGATACCGCCCGGAAAGAAGGGACAGGCGGCCGGTCCTGCTACTACCCTGATTTCTACCAACAACTTTCCCATTATACACGATCCAGTTTCTATGTCTACCCCTTTAAAATCGCCTTTTAACCTATACAAAGTGTTGCCAGACATGGCAGGAATGATGAGAGAACTGAGCGACAAAAGAGGAGGAATTCCTGCCATGTCTGGCAAAAAGACTGCCATGTCTGGCAAAAAGACTGCCATGTCTGGCAAAAAGACTGCCATGTCTGGCAACACTTTTGTGTCTGTGAACCTGGCGTAGAGGCCGTCAAAACGGAGCGAATGATCATTGAAGGATCATTGAAGGATCAAGAATGGTCAGCGCGAGCCGACTTCGTCGTCGCAGAGAAGCCGACGACGACCGACTGACGGCACTGTAAGATGATGTAAGACATTGAACGTTCCTCAAAGACAACGAAGACGAGCCTCAAATACAACAAGAATTCGCGTGAAACCCTATACACGATTCAGAGCCTCAAAGCAAACGGAAGTCCCTCCAAACCTCCAGGTTGGAATCCACCTCAAGGCGTGGTATACTTGTCGGATGCTCATAAATTTCATCGGAGCTCCGTGCTCTGGCAAGACAACGACGGCGGCGATGCTCTTCTCGAGCCTCAAGGAAACTGGCATCAGCTGCGAGCTCAGTTCTGAACAAGCTAGGCTCTACATCGCACGCAAGAAAGTTCAACTCAAGCTTTCCCCAAAACAGTTCCCGACCCTCACTGATAAAGACCAGGTCAAAATCATGGTCCAGCAGCTCGAGGTCGATGAGGCTCTCGTGACTAGTTGCGGCTGCGATGTTCTGGTGATCTCGGACTCCAGCCCCATCAATTCGTTGCTGTACATGGGTACCAAGACTCGTACGGCGTCGGAGGTGCAAGAGTACATCCGCAGGTCCCTTAAAATCACTTCGGCGACTTTTTTGGCGGCTCCGATTGTGCGACGGAATGGCGTCGCCGATCCGAACCGGATTCACTCTCAAGCTCAGTCCGACCTGGTGCAGCAGCAAATCCCAGCTCTCCTGTCGAGCCTCCCGCCGTTCAAGGTCATCGATTTGTGTGGTTCCCCTGCTGAACGCCTTTTGGCTGTTCAGAACTACGCGTTTGGATTGCTATGATCCCGTTTTACGATATGGCGAACACGTTGGCTATTTACGCCGAGAGTCTTCCGAAGTGTTGTAGCGGCCATTGTTTTATGAGGTTGTTTGATATGACACCGGAAGACGCTAAAAACCTTGATTTTCACAGAGAATCCGAGTTTATTGAGCTCCTCAACTCTCCGGATTGGCAAGGATTTGACATCAAGAGTGTCCTCAAGGTATGGATCGATACCTATTCGGAACACAGCGGTATGACGTTCGGCGACTTTGTGGAGGCTATGCAATGAAACTGACCCTAGAAACCCCCACGAAGCTGTACATCGACGACGCGACTCCGTCGGAGCTGAAGTCCCTTCAAGAGGAACTTACATACACCGACACTTCAGTGGCTTTTGAACTCAAGAAGTTCCAGCACGCGACGTGGTACGCCAACAAGTTCGGACCGGAAGCGTACGCAAGCCGCCTGGCTGAGCTTCAGGCGAGTCAGAAGGTGTGCCTCTTAAGCCGAGATGGGTCCGGACGTCATTACGTCAACAGCGGGCTGCTAGAGGCCTTAAAATCGAAATACGGCTGCACGGTAACCAACAAGGTGGTTTACCCGGAACCCAAAAACATCCCGTGGGCTGTGGTGCCAGACCGGACGCCATATCCGTACCAAATCGAAGCGCGAGATCGGTTGTTGGAAGCGAAACACGCTAGGGTTGAGCTTGCGACGGGCACCGGAAAAAGTTTTTGCGCATTGCTTTTGGTCAAAGCGTTAGGCTTGAAGACGGTCATCATGACGCCTTCTGAAAGTATTTCAGAACAACTGTACGACGACTTTGTTTTGCATTTCGGAAAGAAGTATGTGGGAAAGTTCTATAAGGGCAAGAAGGAGGCTGGCAAGTTGTTCGTCGTCGGCACTGGGCAATCTTTGACCCGGGTTGAAGTCGGCACGAAAGAATGGGAAGATCTTTCCAAGTGTGAGGTTTTTATTACAGACGAGTCGCATACAATTGCTGCACAGACTTTCTGTCATGTAGCTCTTGGGGTCATGGCGAACGCGCCTTATCGATTTAATTTTAGTGCCACCCAGATTCGTGGAGACGGGTCTGGGAAACTCTTAGATTCTCTCACCGGCCACACTGTGCTGGAACTAACAGTCCGCCAGGGGGTCGATGGTGGTTACCTTGCCAAGCCGGTGTTCTTTATGGTTCCGGTGCAGTCGCATGTCGACTTTGAAAGTGCCGATCCGAACGAGATGACCCGTAAGCATTTCTTTTACAGCCCAGAAGTTTTAAAGAGGGCTGCCGCCATCGCCAACCAGAGTGTGGCGGTGTCAGGTCATTCCGTATTGATTCTGATTGACGAAGTGGCTCAATTCACTGAGTTGCTCCCACATCTCCAGCACGAAGTCCGCTTCGCACACGGGCCGTTGGCCGATAACAAATCGAAAGTCCCGGAGAAATACCACGACTGCGACAACAAAGCCCTCGTTAAAGCTTTTAACGCATCGGAGTTTCCTATACTTATCGGAACTTCTTGTATTTCCACGGGAACTGACTTCAAAAGCGTCAAGACGATGATCTACCTCCGCGGCGGCAAATCCGAAGTAGAAGTGCGCCAAGGTGTTGGACGCACTACGAGAATTTTCAAGCCCCTCAACAAGACTTCGTGCAACATTATCGACTTTGATGTTACCAACATCCGTACGGTACATGCTCATGCATTGGCCCGTAAGCGGATTTTTGAGGACATCTATGGGCCAGTAAAAATGGTGAAACTATGATCAACTCCAACGACATACGTATCAAATGGATGGCCGGTCTCCCTTGGTTGACGTACGAGCAACTATGGGCTCTCGCCGAAACCGAACCTTGGCGTCCTGCCACTAAGGCGCGCATGTGGAGATTCTTGGTGGCGGCTATGAAGGCCGGCTTGATTGAAAGCCGGTGGGCGCTTAGCGGCGGTGACGTAGTGGAGTGGAGGGTTCCATCTGTGAGAGTGGTGAAACTATGAGGACTACAAGACCCTACAGATTCGATAAGCTCCCCAAAACCATTCAGAATGATTATTTGTATCGTTATCAATTAGTTCCAGTCAATTTATGGATGGATCTGTACGAAGATGAAGTCGACGGTGTATATGCCGTAGAGTCGTCTACCGATCCTGAAAAGTTGTTAAGGTGGGCTCGGCATCCTCAGTTTCGCATCCGCGAAGCCGTAGCCGCTAATGTGCACGCGCCGGAAGAAGCACTTGACGTTCTTGCCTCCGACTCAATTAAATATATCCGGGATCTCGTGTTGGACAACCCGAATACGGCTTTGGCCACGAAGTTGTATATTCGTTTGGGTGGGTATGGCAAGATGACCGTGAAGGAATTCAAGGAGTCGGTCAAGTGAGAGAGACTCCAGAAAACCCCCTGGCCGTTGATGCAACGGCAGATGAGTTCAAGAGGTCGTGGGAGACAGAATGCCTTCAAACGCGTAGCAAGTGAAGGTGTTTCGGCACTTGACAGTGAATCAAAAATGAGATACATGGACATCATGAAAACTAAACAGTACTCGGCTACCCCGGAACAGCACATCGCCAATTGGCTGAAGAATTACATCGAACTCGAGATGGAGGACGAGGATTGCGTAGATAATTACCGCTGGGCCGAGTTGGGTAATCCCAAGCAGGCGGAAGTTTACGTTAAGGCTCGTAGGAATGGATGTTGCGGAAGCTGGGACCGGGTGGTGGTAGCCCCAGACGATAAGACCTACGCGGTCGGATGCAACTTCGGACATTGAGCCCACCATGGAAAATCTTAACATAGGCACGAAAGTCCGAATCAACTATACCGGTGAAGGTGGGATTTTTTACGGGGTCGTCGGGGTCATTATCGACTTCGCTTACGGGTACGAATACCCGTGCATCGTTAAGTGCACTCTGCCGGACGGGGATAATACCAGTATGTTTTGTTGGGATGAACTCGAGCCGGTGTGATGGCGGGCCGCAAACCAAATTCGTTGGCTATCAAGGCACCCCACTTGAGATCCGAGTGGAGCCCGGAGAATACTGTCAGTTTTGATGATGTGACACTCGTCTACAAAGAGAAGTGTTTGTGGATATGCCCTCTAGGTCATAAATGGGAGGCAACTGTACGTAAACGGATTAGACGTGACAGAGGCACTGGATGTAGCGAGTGTTTTAAGATCGTACCAATCGAACGCTCTTTGGCGACAAAAGCCCCTTGGCTTAGGTCGGAATGGGGACCGAACAATACAGAGCCGTTTGATGGCGTGTTTGCCAGAGCTTCGTGGCCCAAGCGAGAGTGGGTGTGCTCTAAAGGGCACGTATGGTGGGCAGTCCCCTGTACTAGAGCTGGAAAGAGCCGGAGTGGTTGTCCGGAATGTAGCGGACATCGAGTCTCCGCCGCGAATTCGTTGGCGACAAAAGCTCCCCATCTAGAGAAAGAGTGGCATCCAGACAACGAAGAGAGGTTCTGCGACACCCCCTATGGAGCCAAAGAAAAGCGAAAGTGGATTTGTTCGAAAGGGCACGTATGGTTTTCGTCTCCGAATAACAGGACTAAGCCGGGTAAGCCGCAAGGTTGTTCCCGTTGCACCCATCGTCACTCCAAGGCCGAGTTAGCCATCTTCAGTGACATCAAAGAAAAATATACGGATGCGGTCAGTGGAGTCAGAAGCGTTTTACGCTACAAACGTCTTGAACTCGACATCTACATCCCATCTCTCAAAAAAGCCATTGAGTACGACGGGGTATATTGGCACTCACTGCCGGGCAGCGAAGATAAAGACCGACGTAAAAACGAGCAATGCGCCGAAGCTGGCATTCAACTCTTGAGAATCCCAGAGGCGGAGTACGAAGCAGATCGCGCTGGAACCATCAAGAAGATTCTCGAATGGCTTGTGGTATACTAGAGTCATAACGTAGCATAGAGAATCGAGAATACAGATGATTGGTGGCTATGACACAAGCGACGTCTATTTTAAGAGCTTTGCCAAGAGTTTGACGGCAGCGATCGGTCGAATCCCAAAAACCGATGAAGTCGACCGCCTACACACTCAGCGTCGGCAGTTGAAGTCCCTTATCGCCTCTGAACGGAAACTTCAAGATCAATTGTGGGAGGTTTACGGTGCAAGTGTGTACGACTCATTCATCACATATATCTGCACCGAGAAGCGGAATATTCTTTCGAGTCGGCCCTTCTTCCGTGAGCGCCAAGAGCGTTTTTCTGCTGAGATTTCGCAGCTCTTCAAGGACCGGAATGGCGCTGGGCTGCACCCATACAAGCTGAATTACCAATTTGCCAAGTGGGTGTTGAACTCCGCCGGACCTACATTGACTCCTGAAATTCGCGCCACCATCCGAGAAATCGAAAAAATGCGCGTCGAAATCATGACCATGAATCTGCCTTTGGCGATCAGCTATTGTCGCACATTCTGGAACCAAACCCCTCGATCTCACATGTCGTTCCTGGATCTAATACAGACCCATACAATAGGGTTACAGGTTGCGATTGACAAATTTAACCCCAATACCCACGACAACATGACTAATGAGGAAGAACTGGCCGCGTACAAAGTATTCAGAAGCGTCGCCCTCGGGCGTATGTGCGGAGATAGGATAGAGGCCTACAATTCCACACTTTTGCACCTATGGCCTGTAGACGCACGACGCGTGTATCGTGCCCATAAGGCCTCCAGGTTTCTCGACAAGAACGCCGATATCGACCTGGTTGTAGCTGCCGTCAACGAAAACATCCCGGAAAAATACCATGTGACCGGCCCCGAAATCCAAGGCCTCCTTGCTGCAGCCAGCCACGTTTCAGGTGATTGCGCGGTTGACCAAGAGACTGGCGATACCACTCTCGAGTGTTACATGGATGACGAAGAGCACCGTCCAGACGTGATTGTCGAGCGGACGCAGGCTCTGGCCACAATTCATGCTGGACTCAAGAGTTTGTCCGTGGTAGAGCAAAAGATGCTGCGCTTGAAAGGGATAACGCTATCATGACCACCAGTTCCACAAATGAAACGTCTGCGATTTCTACCACCAACGGCCTCGTGGCTTGTACGCCATTCCCAGCCCGCCACATCGAAAAGAAGGTAGTCGGAGGGATGGTGCTAATCGCCAACAAGATCGATCTGCAACAACTCGAAGTGGTCTTTCCTGCATCCGGAGAGGGTTGTGAGCAGTACGCTCCAGGTGTCAAGGTGTGGTTGCGCGGAGATTTGTACACCCAGCAGTGGGCCAAGGACGTCTACACTATTGGCGACAAGACGTTCATTCTGGTCCCCAAGAATTTTATTCAGCTTGTGGAGGAGTTGTATGTGAACGTTCCTAGTCGTCAGACCCTCAAGACTTCTGGCAGTGGAATGACCTTGGTTCCTACCGCGATTCTTGTCGATGGCAATGGTATGACTAGCATATCCGGGAATTACACTGACGCGATCGGGGCGAAGTGATGCGATTTTCACCTCCGAGGTTGATGCCATACCCGCCACCTCCATTTAAGGAAGTTTCTGGTATGGAGGCGGAACTTGAGATGTTGCGTCTTGAACTTGACGAAGCGAAGGTGCACGTCCGACTTCTGACTGAACGAATTGACTTGCTCGAAATTGATCGTCGTGACGACAAAGTATCTGTAGATATGCTCAAGGAAGAACTGCTCGAGTCGATTGATCGGGCGAGGGGTTACGATGACCGGCCACAACGCCCTTGACACTGCCCGAAAGACGTATTGCGCTATACGTCGTGCAGCTCTCTTGCTTAGTGCTGGTACTTCTCCGAAACAATTTGACGATTTGGTTCGATCGGCTCTTCCTGCAAACGCCGGCCCTGTCGACTGGTGTCAAAAGGCTACGCAGTTGCACACCTTGATGGTGGCAAACGCCAATGAGGCGAACCGCGTTGCGGCGCAAAACGTTTCGGACTACTTTGGGCAGGCTGGGTCTAAACAATGACCACGCTCGCTGCAGGAGAAACACGCGAAGGTGAAGCGAGAACAGACTCTGCGTGGCTGGAGCAGAAGTTCCAGGAACTTGAGGTGGAGCTCTATGAAGAGCAAAGGCGTTCATCTGAGTTTAAGCAAAAGATGGAGCGCGTCTTGCTAGACTGGACGTCCAGAGCCCTTAAGGCCGAACAAAGTCTAGACCTAGTTCTAGTAGAGTTAGGCTCATTGAAAATTCGTTATGCCGAAATGTCTTTGTATAAGAAGGCGGAATGATGCGCTCTCTCGTTATAGGTGACGTGCATGCCGTCGAAGGGGAACTTGACGACTGCCAAGCTCTAATCGACGGTATTTTGCCGATCGTTGTCGACGAAAAAGTCGACACCGTAATTTTCTTGGGCGATCAGTATCACAACCACAAGCTAGTGAATTGTGAAGTGATGGCGTGGTGGCGACAAGCTTTTGCTGCACTCCATACAACCCCAGTAATCGCCTTGGTCGGCAATCACGATCTGGCGGCGGCGGGCTCTAGTCCGAATCATTCGATGTTGGCTCACGTCGATGCTATTACAGTGGTAGACAAGCCGACGGAACTAGACGGCGTGTTGTTCATGCCATATACGCACGACAACGAATCGTTTTTGCGTGCCGTTCGAAGTTCTAGCGCAAAGTGTGTGGTTGCACACCAAGCCGTGCAAGGCTCCCGCTACGACAACGGTTTTTACGCTCCGGATGCTGCTTCGTTGGAAGATGTACAGGACAAAAGTTTTGTCGTCGGCCACATGCATACGCCATACCGGTTCGACCAAGTTTCTGACGGCCTAGCAGTGTTCGGTTGTGACGTTTTTTACCCCGGAGCGCCACGATGGCGCACGGCCTCTGACGCCAACATCGAGCGCTCGGTCAATGTAATCGAATTCGGAGCCAAGGGCGCAAAAGTAATCAAATCCGTAGAAACCAAACAGTTTTGTAACAAGATCCTCCGATTCGAAGACCGAATTGAGAATCCATTGCAACTTGAAATCAATCCCAAGTGGCGCTACATCGTCGACATTCATGGTGATGCCAAATTCATCCAAGAGCGACGTGCGAAGTGGAGTGGGTGTCGCGTGAGGACTTTTCCAGTAAACACGGCGAAGTCGGCAGTACGAGAGTCCATGGGGATCGGTGCTGCCATCAAGACATTTGTTGGTGGGTACCAGGCAAAGCATGGGACTTCAACTGAAGTTCTCGAGAAAATGGTGCAGGACCGACTAGGAGGTTTGCTTTGAGTCAAGAACTTGTCGAGCATCAGCGATTGTTGTCAAACACCGGCCTGCATATCGCGGATTGGCAACTCAAGACCATCAACGTGTGGCCGAAGTTGTTTTTTCCGGAATCAGTCAAGCACAAAATCGTGGTCGACCAAGACGAGCAGACCATTACGTTCGTATTGACTTTGCCCCCAAAAAAGAATATCGAAAAACCGCAGCTCCTATTCAGGTTGGAGCGATCGGTGCAGGATTTGTTCGGCGAGGCGTGGTTGGTGGTGGTCAAGCGTGCTCGCACAGTGATTTATCGTGGCACACGCTTGCAAGATGTTTCAAAGTCTGATATGAATCCATTAGCTGGTTTCAATCCAAATACCAAAGTAACAATCAAGAGGACCTCGTGAACGACTATTACGTTAGTATTCCTATCGCCGGTAGAATCCTCATCGAGGTGACTGCCTCCAGCGACAAAGACGCCCTTTCCATGGCATCGGCCAAATATGCCCAGTCCGCTGGAGAAGACGTCTTTGATGTCGAGTGGGAGGCGTACGAAACAATTGGCGAGGCCACCTTGTCGCGCCTTAAATACAAAAATGTAAAAGTAATCTGCAAGGGGGCTCCATGAAGACTTACTACGTGACCATCCCTATCGCAGGTCGACTCCTTTTTAAGGTAGAGGCGAAAAATAAAGCTTCGGCGAAGGCGGCGGCGTGGGATAAATATAATGTGTGGGGTGAGCACGACGCGGAAGACGTTGAGTGGGAAACCTACGAGTCGATTGCTAGCGGTAACGAGTGTCACGCCCCATACAACCAAGTAGAAGTCCAGGAGGTCAAAAATGGCGCGTGAATCTCGATTGGAACGTAGGGCGCGTAAGCAGATGGCCAACCTCGACACCGCCGAGGGGCGTTTCGACGCTTTGGACCCGGAGGAGAAGGAAGTTTACACCAAGTATATGTCATCAGGGAAGCCGCCGGTGTCTCCGGCGACTGCACAGCAATTCTACAACTTGTATTTGCGTGGATGCTCTACCAAGGATATCCAGGCGATGAACCCATCCTTTGGTTTAGGGATGATTGTCCGCGCCAAGATGGATAATGATTGGGATCTCAAGCGTAAGGACTACACCGAAGGTCTAGTGGAGCGGATCCACGAAACCGTGCAGGCGAGCCAGCTCGAGTCGGTTCAGTTCGTGAGTTTGTGGGCTGCCGCATTCAATAAGTTGAACGGAGAGAAGCTGCGCCGATTCTTGCAGACCGGTAAGGAAGAAGACCTTGGTGACTTGAAGGGCCAAATGACACTGAAGGCGTACCAGCAAACGCTGGAGCTCTTGCTTCGTCTCACCGGACAGGATAAGGATAAGAACGTGTCGGGGGAGATTCTTCATACGCATCGTACGGAGGACAAGGGCGAGGTAATTGAAGGGCAGTCCAAAGAAATCAAGTCGATGTCGCCGGTTGATGTAGATGCAGCGTTACTCAAAATCCTCGAGAAGACTACGGCAGGTAAAAAATGAGCCCCAAAAAGAAGAAACGTAATGCGATCTTGCAGCCGCTGCAAGATATGGCTTACACGTACGGCCGTAACACCGGTACTGGAGCTACGTGTGGGCGCAACCCAAAGAGGGATTACTCGTTTGCCGTTCGAATATTGTTGGGCTTGATTGACGACCCGGAAATAACTGAAGCGTTTGAGTCGATTGAAAGAGGGCTTGAGAAAATGACCCCAAAAGAGATGGAATTGTGGACCAAGCAGGTAGAGGCAGAGAAAAAGTACAAGGTGTTGCGAGCGGAGTACGATGAGCTGTCTGAAGATTTTGCCACTCAACATCTAGAGCTCAACGAGATGTGCGAGACTGTCGAAGGCTTGAGTGAGATGGCCGGTCTGCGACAGAAGAATAGGGCTGAAATTCTGAAGCGACTCCAGGGCATGGCTCCAGTCTACGATGCAAAGACCGGATGGAAGAGCAGCCCCAACGGAGAACCAGAAGGTGACCACGTCACAGCCGACGAGTTGCTACTGAAGCTTATTGGAGACCCCAAAATCTCTGAGGCTTTTAATGCCATCGAGAAGTGGTATGCGTAATGACCACCAAAAAGAAAACCGTATTGCCAGACCGATATCTCCGCGCCTTTCGAGAAGGCATGGTCGGGCCGTATGGCGAGGAGAATGTGTGTGTGGCAAACAAGAAGAGCTCGCTCTTGATGGCCCTGCAAGGTGGACTTGAAGGGGTCATACTTGTAGACGATAGAGGTTTCCTTGCCCCCGACTACGAGACTATTGTTGATCTCTTGTTGCAATACATATCTGACCTAGATATCTCCGCTGCCGTAAAGGTCATTCAAGATCGGTACTAGTCTCGGCGTTGTGGTATACTAAGAGAAACTCTCCCAGGAGCCCTAATGCAACACCAAAAAGCCAAATCTGCCCCCAAAAAAATGCTGACTCGTGGTCCGGAACTGCAGCGAGTCATCCGTGAGACCATGAAGACGTGCTCCGACCTCGTTGGTAGCACCCTTGGCCCTGGTGGGCTGTCTGTTATAATTGAGCGGCAGGAGGAGCTTTTACCTCCATTTTTGAGCAAGGACGGGGTAACCGCCTTCAACAACATGGGATTTCAGGATTCCGTCAAGCAAGTCATTATGGAATCCGCTCGAGACTGCAGCGTCCGAACTGCAGCTTCTGCCGGCGACGGAACGACTTCGAGCGCAATTCTTGCGGAGGCTATTGTTCGTTACACGCAGGAGTATTGCGAGCGAAACCCGAAGGTTTCTCCTCAGCGAGTCGTTCGCACTCTTGAAGCGGCATTCAAGAATACGATTGAGCCGGCCATCCACAAGTCCGCCAAAAAGGTGTCTCTGTCGTCGAAGCAAGGGCGTAAGCTTCTTCATGCCGTCGCCAAGGTATCGGCTAACGGCGACAAGGCGCTAGCGGACGCCGTACTTGAATGTTTCGACCTAACAGGCGACAAAGGTAACATCACAGTGGTCGAAGAGAGTGGTCCGGCGGGATATCGCGTCGACAAGATCGATGGCTATCAAATTTCCACCGGGTACGAAGACGCGTGCGGTAAGTTCTACCAAAACTTCATCAACGACGTCTCTCGACAACTCTGTTCCTTCGAGAAGCCGTCGTACATCTTATACCACGGGAAGCTCAACGACATCTACGACGCGCTCAAGTTGTTCGATCAAATCATCCAAGCTGCACAGGCCGGACAAATTTCTCAGAATGTCGTGTTCGTGTCGTGCGGGGTTTCAGAGAGCGTACTTGGGCATCTGTCCGTCAACTTCCGTGAACCCGGTTCGCTAAACGTCTACCCGCTTACCGCGCCTCTCAGCCAGATGCAGTCGGGGCAGTACGATTTCTTAGCCGACCTCGCGGCGGTGACCGGTGGTGTCATCTTTGACCCAATCAACAAGCCATTGTCGGAGGGTCAAGTCGAGGACCTCGGGCACACGCCAGCGTTCGAAGCGGCTCGGTTCCGTTCTACGATCATTGGGTTCGCCGACGAGCTTCGCGTGTTGGAGCGTGTCGATCAGCTCTCGAAGCAGCTCGAAATCGGCGGACTGAGTAAGTTGGACCAGCACATCGTTTCCGAGCGCCTGGGGAAGGTGAGCGGCGGCGTTGCTCGCCTCACTGTCGTTGGCGCGAGTGGTGGAGAGCTCCGCGAGAAGCGCGACCGCGTCGACGATGCGATTTGCGCGGTCCGTGGCGCCATCGAGCACGGGGCACTTCCGGCTGGCGGGTGGATGTTGCTGCAATTGCAGTCGCTTTTGACCCACGATGCGATGTTGCGTGAAGTTTTGGTCCCATCGTTGCAGGAGCCGATCAACCGCCTTTACATGAACGCCGGATACCACATCGACGAGGTCGAAGGTTTGATTTCTGCAATGCGCGGGAGTAAGTCGACCGTCTACGACATCCTGGAAGGAGAGTACGTCGACGCGTTTAAGGAAGGTCTTCTTGACTCTGTTCCGGCAGTGTTGGAGGCGATTCGTAATTCTATCTCCATTGCGTCACTTCTCGGAACTTGCGGTGGCGTTTGCGTATTCGTCCGTGATACTGAAGTGGATCACGCCGAAGCTCGCGACAGCGCGAATTACATGCGGACGGTCAACGACAATCCCGCGGACGATCACGTTTAAGCAGAACGAAGTGGAAGGAGGGTTTCCTTATTGATCTCCTCCCACTTAACGCTTGTGGAGCAAATAAATGCCCGTCTATAACTGGGAATGCAAGAAGTGTCACAAGATCCAACGGGCGCTGCTGTCGCAACGCCCTAAGTTGGCGAAGTGTGAGTGCGGTGGCAGTCAGAAATTCACTAGCCAAACGACCGCACGTGTGATAGAAGTCCGAGACAATGGATTGTTGATCCGGAAGGTAGAACAACTTAGCGGCATTCAAGAAATGCTGGCGGAACGCAAGGTGGTCAAGTAAAATGGCGACAAACCTACACGGCAACCTGATTGTCGAATTCCCGCCGCGGTGCAAGCCACTTCCCGATGGGTATCGGGTGATTCAGCTTGACTCTGGATACTACTTATGGGAAATGGACCATCCCACCAAATGCGTAGAGGGTGCGATATCGTTGGATAGGTGGTGGGTTCGCCGATGTGCTTTTGCACACCACGCTGGAAAGATCTAAATGGCACTCAAGCTAAAATGGCTCCAACTCAAAAGCTTCCGCTCGTTCGTCGACGAAACTCGAGTAGACTTCCCTGAGTCCGGGCTTGTTCTCCTTCGCGGAAGCAATCCCGTCACCCACGACTCCAGTGGCGCCGGAAAGTCGACTTTGTTGTTGGCCATCAGCTACGCCCTCGACATGTGCCCGCTGTCGGCCACGGATTTGCAGTCGTGGAACACTGAAGAGCCTCTTCAAGTTACACTCGCCCTAGACACCGACGAAGGCGAAGTTGTTATTCATCGCGGCAAGAAGAACTCTATCTCTATCGCCGGCAAAAACTACACCGGGGCTAAGGTGATCGCGGAGAATCTTCGGCGTGTCGTTGGGTTGGACGCTGACACTCTTAGGACCCTTACTTATCGCCCTCAAGATTCGCGTGGGGTGTTTCTGTCGCTGGCTGATGCCGGCAAGAAGGAATTCCTGTCGAGCATTCTCGGCCTGACCGATATTGAGCAAGCCGTAGAGTCGGCTGAAGCAACCGCGAAGCAACTGACGCAAACCACCGCCACAGAAGAGGCGGCTTGCAAAGAAATGACCGGCATGGTCGCGATGCTGTCGGAGCAACTCAAAGGGCTTCCGCAGCCTCAAGAGACTCCGCCTTCTCCAGAGGCTCTTCGACTAGTGGTAGACGACTTAGACTCCAGAGTCCAAGAAGCTTGGGCTACAGCGGAACGTCTCAAGGATCTGGCGAGTCAGAATCCGGAACTCACCAAAATGCGCGATTTGTTGCGTGCCGCACAGTCTCATAGGGAGCGCATGAGCCAAGAGGACACGCAGCTTCGTCGCGAATTCTCGAAGAAGCAAGAAAAACTCCGACAAGAATTGCAAGTGGTGGTCCGCGCTGAAGCTCAGAAAAATCACGACCTAGCCCAAATCGCACAAAATCGGGCTCAACTAGAAAAAGCGCGTCAAGGTGCGTGCGTTACGTGTCAGCGGCCTTGGGATCAATCACAGGCATACGCGGCTCAGCTTGAGCATGTAACTGTAGAGCTCGAAAAGCGTGTTGTTGCGGCAGAAGAAGTATGTGGATCCAAGAGGGCGCTGGAGGAAGAATTACGCAAAATTTTCACAGAAAACCCTCTCATCCGCCAGTTCTCAGACAATATCTCGATGATGGATCGACGTATTCACGAAAAAGCCTTGGAGTCCGCCGCTGGGGCTGTTACGGAAGCACAAGAAAAGGTCTTGACGTTGAAGCAGCAAAAGTCCGAAGTGTTGTCGCAAATCAACGGCATCGAATTCCAAATCAAGTCCGTCCAGCAGTCCAACGCTAGGATTGAAGTGTCGCGTAAGCAATTTACTGACACCTTGACTCAAAACCAGAACCGCCTACAAGCCCGCCAGACCGAGTTGAATCGAATTCGGGTGGAACTGGCGGCCGAACTAGACTTCGTCGCGGCCATGGGTCCACGAGGGTTTCTGGGGGCTATTTTCGAAGAAGTCCTCTCCGAGATCGAAGCCGAGGCCAATGAACGACTGGGCCGGCTGGCGAACGTATCTCACTTGACCGTACATTTTTCCACCGAGACTGTAACTCAAAAAGGTGTTGTTAACAAAGCCATTTTGACCACCGTCTTCGTCGACGGGAAGGAAGCCAAACTCAAGACGCTATCCGGCGGGCAGTTCACTTCTTTGGACGGTGTGGTAGACTTGGCTGTAGGTGCTGTAATTCAGCGTAGGAGTGGTGTGGTGCCTGGGTGGCTGTGTCTGGACGAGTGCTGGAACGGTCAAGGGGTAGCTACGAAAGAAAACGACTTCGACGTTCTACGTGAGTACGCTTGCGATCGACTAGTACTCGTGATAGATCACACTACAGAAGTCGTAGAGGCGTTTAACCAAATCATTGAAGTTGAATACGTAGATGGAAAGTCGAGAATCAAATGACCGATAAGAAGCGTTTTGCTGTTGGGATTTACTTGCCGGACTATTGTCGTTGCACCGATAAGATGCTCGTTCTGGACATTCCTTGTTGTGGCGATGGAGTTACCCCCACTATCGTGTCCATGACGTTGTCGACCCCGTCGCTTGCCGATGCTCGGCGGTTCGCGCATAGCCGTTTTCCCGAGGCCCTCAAGATCAATGTCCGAGAACTCTAAGAAAGTCTCCGTCACCGTCCAAACGTTCAGTCTTGTCCGTCGGGGTATTGTGCCACCTACGGATGGATTGTCACTGACGGTGACCGCAGATACGATAGAAGAGGCGCACACAAAAATTGACAAGTTGTATGCAACACTAGTAGCAACCACCAAGGAGAACAATAATGGCCAAGAAGAACCCGTTTGAAGATCTGGATCCCGAGTTTAAGGAACTCGTCGAAGGTATGAGCGATGAGGATGTGAAAAAGAAGATCTCCGAAGTCGCCATCAATGAGCACGAGAACCGCGCCGCCATGAAGGCCGACATGGATCTTGCAGAGAAGAAGGAAATTGCCAAGCAGGCGGGGGAGCAATACGCCGAGGCGACGAAGGCTAACCGATTGCGCATTAGTTACGCGTACTCGGTCCTTGAGTCTCGCGGCAAGGCGTAAGTAAAGTCTCCTAGAAACTTTTTCGGAGGAGAGTCGGGCGTGGTACAATGATGTTACCATGCTTGATTCTCAACTCGTAATCGCCGGCATCGGCAGCAGAGAAACGCCAGAGACCACCTTGGTCGAGATGGCAAAAATCGGACAGTGGTGCCTGGTTAACAAAATACAAGTCCGTTCCGGACACGCTCCAGGCGCCGACCAAGCTTTCGAGCGTGGGGCTGCGCAATGTTGTATGGCGTACCTCCCGTGGTCTTCCTTTGAAGAGCAAGCCAACAGACTGGGCGGACAACTTGTCGTTCCCAACAACTGGACAGAACTGATACTGCACGCCAGACAGTTCCATCCGACGTGGGACCGACTAAAAGACGGCGCTAGGAAGCTTATGGCGCGTAACAGCGCACAAGTCCTCGGCTTAGACCTCAAATCTCCGGTTCAGGCGGTGGTTTGTTGGACGGCCGGTGGCAGGCCGACTGGTGGCACTGGGCAGGCCTTACGTATCGCCGCAGTCAACAACATCCAGATACTCAACATGTACTTCGAGCAATATTCCACAGCCGAACTAGTCGTAGCGAGCCTCAAAGAGATTCTTATAGCTCACCTCCGAAAAATTCTGTCCGGTCTGTCCGCCGGAATCTAACACTCATGTCAATCCTTGGACTCGACCTCAGCACCTCCACTGGATGGGCCATCTTCACTGATGGACGCCCTACGTCTTCTGGTCTCATTGCGAAGCGAATCGGGTGGGATGTCGCGGAATATCCACATAATTTCATTATGGTCGCCGACGATGTCGGTGAGCAAGTAGCCGAGCTGCTCACCAAAAACCCCGATGTAACCGACGTAGTCATCGAGGAAATCAACAAAACCTCCAGCAGGTTTGGCAGTCGGCACTCGCAGAAGATTCTCGACATGATTCACTACACCGTAGTCAAGAATCTCTTGAAATTCCCCGTCAAAATCCACTACATCAACACCTCCGATTGGCGTAAGACTTTGGATTTGTCCGTGGCGACGACCCGGAAGCAATCCAAGCTGTTGCTTTTAGAGCAAAAGCGTCTCAAGGCTGAACTAAAGGCTGCTCGTGACACCGCTTCCAAAAAAGAAGCCAAAGCTCGCCTAGACGCCCATATGGTAGTGCTTCGCAAGAAGTGCATCCACGGCAAAATCGACAAAAAGAGCATCGCCGTAGCGTATTGCAACCTCACTTGGGACGCCGACTTCAAGAAGGGCGACGACGACATCGCGGATGCGCATTGCCAAGTGCAAGCGTACCTATTAGGATGTCACGTCTTGAATAACAAAGACGTATTCGACAAGCCCAAGAAGGCCAAAAACTAGCGAACGTCCGGTGGTATACTAAGGACATTCGCACGGAGAAATCATGAACTCGATGAGCAACCTAGCTAGTGTAGTCTACAAGCGTACATACGCTCGTAACGACAACGGGATGGTGGAGAATTGGTCGCAAACGGTAGAGCGGGTTATCGCCGGGAACGTACGAGGACTCAATGTGTCCGACCAAGAGATTCAGCGTTTGCGTTATTTCTTGAGTGAGCGCAAGGCTGGGCCAGCTGGCCGCGGATGGTGGTTCAGCGGCGCCAAGGCCCAAGATGTGGTCGGTGGAGCTGCCCTGACGAATTGTTGGTTTCAGTGCGCCGACAATTGGATGAACTTTGTAGACGCCCAGGACTTGCTCATGTTGGGTGGCGGTGTCGGGCTGTCGGTCGAGCACAAATACGTGTCTAAACTACCGCGCGTCAAGAAGGGGGTGGTAATCCGACACAAGGCGACCAAGGACGCCTCATTCATCGTGCCGGATAGTCGAGAGGGTTGGTGTGAATTACTCCGCCGCGTACTTGAGTCCTTTTTTGTTACAGGTCGCAGTTTCGATTACAGTACGGTATGTATTCGTGGGTACGGGGAAAAGATCAACGGATTTGGCGGCACGGCGAGCGGCCCACTGCCCTTGATCGCCTTGGTTGAGAAGTTGTGCGCTTTGTTGGGCCGACGTGAAGGTAAGACTGTACGTCCAGTAGATGCCATGGACATCATTTGCTGCATCGGTGAGATGGTTGTGGCCGGCAACGTGCGGCGCAGCGCCATTTTGGTTCTTGGGGATTGTTGGGATAAGGAGTACCTCAAAGCCAAGCGTTGGGATCTCGGCCCCATCCCGACCCAACGCGCTATGGCGAATTTGTCGGTCGTGGCCGACGATATCGAGGATGTGCACCCGCTCTTTTGGAAGACGTATGAAAACGGGGAGCCATTCGGCATCGTCAACCGCGCCAACATTCAAAAGTTCGCGCGCATGGGTGATTTACAACCCGACACTGCGGTTGGTACCAACCCCTGCGCGGAAGCTTGTCTTGAAGACGGAGAACCGTGCAATCTCCAAGACATCGCCCTACCCCGACTTACAGGTGTCGATGAATTCGTTGAGGCGTCGAGGTTGATGCACCGATGGGGTAAGCGTGTGACAATGGCTCCGTACCATCTCGAGAAGAGTGACGAAGTCGTCAAGAGGAATCGACGGGTTGGAACTGGGATCACAGGATGTCTCCAAAGTCCGTTATTCTCTCCAGAGATCCTTGATGTAGCTTACAGAGCTATTCAAGACGAGAACGTCTCGTACAGTAAGGAATTAGGCATCCCCAAGAGCATCCGGACAACCACTATCAAGCCAAGTGGAACGGTGTCAAAGATGTATGATATGAAGGGATATGAAGGGATCCATGCCGCTTGGAGTCGTTATTACATTCAACGCATCCGCTTTTCGGCTACAGACCCGATGATCCCCCTTCTCGCCGCTGCCGGCCACCACATTGAACCTGTCGTACGTTTCGATGGAACTTTCGATCACAACACAGTCGTTGTTGATTTTTACGAGCAAGCTCCGGATGGCGCCCCGGTGGCGGACGAGGGGTGGGACACCTGGAAGCAGTTGGACGTACTCAAGATGGCACAAAAACACTGGGCCGACCAGAGTATTTCGGTTACTGTGTACTACAAGAAGGAAGAACTCAACCAACTCAAGGCTTGGCTTGGAGAAAATCTTAAGTACATCAAGACTATCAGCTTTCTTTGCCATTCAGACCACGGATTTAAGCAGGCACCCAAAGAGGCGATCTCCAAGGAAATGTTCGAGAAGCTGGCTCCGAAGGTGAAGCCTATTAAAGTCGACGGGATCGGAGCCGGAGACGAGTTGGGTGACAGCGAATGCGCCGGTGGCGCTTGCCCCATCAAATAATCCGTGGTACAATGGTGGAACCAAACAAGGAGAATTACGAATGTCCGATTCCACCATCCAGCAGATCGCCGTGACATACAATCCCTGCGTCGAATTACCATGCAACACGACCACGACTGGTGATTCGAGTACAGTGTTTGTCGCCGCCCCTCCGTGTGGCGGAGAAATTCCGCGCACGACCGGTGTATCGGCCGTCAGCCACTATTGGGCTACGTTGAAATTCAAGAAGGTTCACCCGGCAGCAGTTCAGCCTACTCGAGCGCACCCCACCGATTCCGGTCTCGATTTGGTCTCGGTCGAGACCTTGTCGCTTGCGCCAGGCGCGTTTCACGCGTATGATACGGGCATCCAGCTGGAACTCCCGGCTGGATACGAGGGGCAGGTCCGCCCCCGTAGCGGCCTGGCGGCCAAGAAGGGCGTGACCGTGCTGAATTCTCCCGGCACCATCGACACAGCCTACACAGGCAACGTCAAGGTGATTCTCATCAATCACGGCCCCGGGACGGTGGACATCAAGGCGGGCGATCGGATTGCTCAGCTCGTAATCGCCCCAGTATCGTTGATGGAATGCGTGGAAGTTACCGAAGTAGCTGAAACTGACCGTGGTACTAACGGCCTCGGTTCGACTGGAGTTTAAATTTCACACCACATCGCGACCGGGTCGACACCTTCTACGTGTTCACACCTGGCTGTTTCTTGTATAGGCAGCCAACCTCCGGTCGCGATGTGGTGTTTTGTCCGCTCTAACGAGCGCAGCACGGTGTCGCCACGAACCAGACAACTCGGGGCGTTTACTTTTTGGAGGTGTACGATGATCAGTCCGTGGCTGAAGGCGTATATGGCGGCCGAGAAAACTCGATTGTCGTCGCCCGAGCACGTCGCCGCGGTTATTTTGGCGGAGATGATTTGCCGTCCAACACAAAAGTCGCTTGACACCACCGTAAAACCGTGTATACTGGAATTTCAAATCTAGGAGAACCAATTGTCAATCGATTTTGATCTAGAAGACCTCGACAACGACAGCGCGCCGGATGTATCGGCCGCTCCACCACGACCGCGACCGAATGTTCGTGTAGTTTCTCGCAGCGAGCCGACGGTAGTTGACGCGACAGAAACTACCGATGAGCAAGCCATGGCTGAAGTGGAGTTCCGTCTCGAACTCGCTCAGTATTACCGGTTGGTGCTGTCCATGGATAGCTTTTTTAGCGACTCCACCGGACCCGCAGCCGCGGTAGTCGACAAGGAAATACGGGATTTTGTGCGCACGCGCATGTCCAAGCTTGTCGGGGTCGAAAACACCGATACGGACGGTATGTTTACGCCGGCCGAAATTACCGCACTTAAGGCTCTGGCAGCCCCGGCGGTGTTTGGTGCGTTGAAGGCGATTGCGGCTAAGGTCACCAAGAAGCCCTCGCTAGTCGAGCCGACTCCAGAGCCCGTAGCCCCTACACTCAAGAAGGCGAACGTTCCAGCCAAGCCGGCGCTACGTAAGGTGTCCGCCAAGTCTGTTGTCCAGTCGGCATCAACGCCAGCCCCACAAACCCCGGCACCGACCCCAACTCCAACACCGACGCCCGTGAAGACGGAACAAGTAGGTGGAATCAAGCGAGTTACCAAAACCGTCATGGCCCCAATGGTCGACCAGTCCACCGGCAAGACGGTGGAAAAAGAAGTCGTAATCGACCTCACACAGCAATCTAGACCGACAGGCTCGATTCAACCGATTCCTTTTCCGACATCAATTCGTCAAATCGAAATGACATCTCAGATGACGGCTACGAGGATGGCCGAAGCAAATTCACGACGTATGGATGCAGCAGTAAAGAACGCGCAGTAGTTGTCCCCCAAGGAGATGAACAAAATGGCAATTCCAAGTAACGATAATCGAGTAAATGCGAAGCGCGCTGCAGATGCAATGACCCGTCTCACTCGTATCGAGACGAGCCTGTTCGGAACGAAGGAGGAGCAGGGGCTCACTCAGCGCGTCGACCAGATCGACCAGCTCCTTGCGGCCATCGTCGAGACGGTCGGTATGGAGGCCATTCAGCAGGCCATTGGCGCACATCAGGCTCGTCAGCAAGAGGAGCGCGCCAAGGCTCAGAAGGCGGCCATTGAGGCGGCTCTGGCCGAGGGCTCGCTGGTTGTCGACCCCGCCATCACGGTCGAGAGTCTGTTGGTTGTCAACCAGTTCAGCGCGGACGGTCAACTCAAGACGCAGCAGCCCGTTACATTGCCGGCCAAGCAGATGGAGCAGACTCTTCTCGCCGGGTTGCTCGGACAGTCGGCGGGCTTCGAGATGGAGCTCCAGAACAAGGACAAGCTTCGCGTTGAGGCGGTGTATTGCAACGCTCCCGCCGCGGTGAAGAGCTAATGGCGTCGGCCGTACATGCGTTTATCGATGAGTTGCGTAAAAAGGCGGAATTCAAGAAAGACAAAAGTGCGGCACTGAGCTTGGCGAAGAACGAGTGTATGGCTAATCGCCTGGAGGTTATTTCCAGGCGGTTTGCCCAGCGCAATTGGATTCCGACCTATAAGGGCAAGAAGACTGCTAGGACGGAGCGCTGGCTGAACTTGATGTTGTCGGACATGCACTTTGGGGCGGAATTGGACGGCCGATTAGTGCGTTATCCGTACGGCCCAATCGAAGAATCTCGTCGATTGGCGGCTATTGTCGCTCAAGTGGTGGACTACAAGCGACAGCATCGCAAGGCCACATCTTTGGCGGTACACATCTTGGGCGATGTTATTGAAGGCAACATTCATGACCCCCAGTCTTCAGCCAACGTAACGGTACAGTTCGACCGAGCCTTGCACCATCTAGTCCATGCCCTGGAATTTGCCGCCACGGAATTTCGCCAAGTTGTGGTGTATACGGCTGTAGGGAATCATGGACGCGACGTCGCTCGCCACCCAGACCGCGCCCTACAAGATAAATACGACTCCCATGAATACCGCATTTATCGGTCGCTGTATTACGCCTTCCGCGCCGTCCCCAATGTCCGGGTTGAAACTCACATCCGTCCGTTCTACATTTGCTCGCAATTCGGACAGAAGTCTCTATACACACACGGCGATGCCATCTTCAACTTCGGCAATCCAGGCAAACTGCTCCGCACCGGAGCCTTGGAGGCTCAAATTGGAAGGTTTCGTACTGCGCACCCCGACAACGCCGACGTGACTCAGTTTTGTGGCGGACATGTCCACATTTCCTGTGACGTAGATGTAGGGGATTCCACGGTGATTACAAACGGAGCGATGCTTCCTGGAGGCCAGTACTCTCAGTCTCTTGGTTACTTCGCCTCGCACTGTAGTCAGCAACTCTGGGAGAGCGTCGACGGACACCAGTTTGGCGATCACAGACGGCTTTATGTTGGTGTTGATGCAGACAAATCAAAAGAGTTCGACAAAATCATTCCCCTTTGGAAGCCACTATGACCGACCCACAAATTGAAGATTTTAAGAAGAAGTTGCAGGACGACCCCGACTTCATCTCCAACCGACGCTATGACTACTCGCTGAACAAGCTCATGGCACGGTTTCCTGACGGTGTCCCTGCGAGTGTTGCTGCAAGGTCGCTGATGATGACTGAAGAGGACCTAAAAGCCCTGGAAGGGCAGGTAATTAGCAAGCTGCGCCGTCAACTCAAAGTGAAGTGATCTTCAAAACTCTTGCTAACGACGCCCCGATGCTGTATGGTCGGGGCGTTCACTTTTGGAGGTAACACAATGAATCAAGACAATGAAATTGTTATTGGTAGCGCCATCCGGTTGTCAAAGCTTCAGTCTCTCGGGGCTCGACATTCACTCAATCTCGATACGACCTATGTCGTCACGGGTATGTACGCCGGCTACGTCACGAGCTACCGCCTGAGCCGTAATGGGAAGTTCGCTGGGGTTTGTTGCAAGAATGATGGTCCGGTGTTGGTGTAGTACTACAAAGGCAAAAACATGAACAACTTTCCGACACCTCATAGCCATCCAAACAGTTTCGACTCGGCCGCCACTCCGGAAGCTTTTGCCAAGAAGGAGCTAGAACTTGGGAGCGGCCACCTGACGGTTACCGACCACGGGACACTCGAGGGGTGTCGGAGCGCGTACGACCTATGTCGGTCGGACAAGCGGTTTGCCGGAAAACTCAATCCGATCTTGGGGTTAGAGGCATATGTCAGAGATGACTCATGTAGTATTTTAGAGCAGGCCGGTGTACAAAAGGCGATGCGCTACCGCAACGAACTCACGAATCAGCGCGTCACACAAAAGGCTTACGAAAAGCTCCCGAAGGCCGGCCAGCAGCTTTGCGTCCCTGAGTACGGGTATTGGGAGCATCTCAAGTACTTACATTGCACGCTTCACTTCTTGGACCAAGAAGCGTTCTTCACGGCCGTCAAGCTACTTTCGAAGGCGGACCTCAGGGCTGAGCAACACGGCTCGGAGCGCAAGCCGATTTTTACCTGGGCAGACCTCGAGGAACTCGGCTCGAAGAACGTCACGATGACTTCGAGCTGCCTCATCGGCGTGGTGGGGCGACACTTGCTCGTCCATAACGACTGGCAGATCGCCATCAAGTATTACCAGCGCGTCCGGGGCTTGGTGAAGCCGGGCAACTTTTTGGTGGAGATGTTCCCCCACACTTGCGATCAGAATTGGGATTCCGGCGTATGGGTGAAGTACGAAGACGGCACGGAAGAGAAATTTCCGATTTGGAAGAAGTTTAAGACCGACGCAGGCGAACTCAAGGCCGAAAGTCTGGCTCAGGCGGATTTGAGCAAACACAAGCGGATTTTGGCGGTCATGCAAAATCGCAAATTCGTTGATGTGGAGGCGCCCAAAGTGATGGTGTCGGCGGAGCTGAAGGAGGGTTTCGTTAAGAACAGTTGCTCCGATTGGAGTCCTGATGGAGATGTACAACTAGGCGTCAACAAGTTCATTTACCAAATCGCCCAGAAGATGGGGGATAAGGTTCTTGTGTCGGACGACTGCGTAGCGGCTGGAACACTGATCAGGACGGAAGACGGATACCGTACGATCGAGACTGTCATTCCTGGCACAAGGGTGGTGTCTCACACGGGGAAGCTTCAGAGAGTTGAAGCTGTACGTGGGTTGTTTTCTGACAAGCAGATGGTGACACTGGCTGGTCGTGGTTTCATCTTGACTGTTACTGAAGATCATCGCATTTGGGTGCGCCCCTCTCAGCGACACCCGAGTGGCTCTTACGTCCAAGACTTCAATCCCCCAGAATGGGTGGCGGCGGGGAGCGTCTCCATTGGCAGTTGGATCTGTACCCCCAAACCCCAATCGCGGCCAGGAGAGGCTCTACCTCCAGTTGATTTGGGCGACTATTTTACTCACAATAACAACAAATATGTCACAATAGGGGATAAAACCATATCGAGTCGATCCAGAATCTCTAAAGAAGAGAAGATCTACTCTCGTTTCATTGAGCGGGACGACCAGCTTGCCTTCATTGTCGGGCTATTTCTGGGAGATGGCAATGCCCATAATAATCTGACGAGTTTTGCTTTAGATCATACAACATGGGATGCTGTAGGCCAGATGGTTCGAGATTTTACCAATCGCTACAATTTCTCGTTCGACGAAACGCGCCATAGCGGCCACACTGTTTTTCGAATTATTTGCGGGTCGTTTACTCAGTGGCTAAGGAAGACGTTTTACGCACACAAAGTAAAAACTCCAGGTGAAATTGCCAAACTCCCAGTCCACCAAAGGTGGAGAGTGGTGGAAGGTCTTCTGTGGTCGGACGGAACCAACAGAAACGGCACTGATGGCGACGGCAAGGTCAACTTGTCTATGACGTCATTGCCAGTAATTTCTTGGGTGAGAGAGCACTGTCTGGCTGAAGGAGTCTGGACTTCGTTCGCGTCCAGAATGACGACTGGCGCAACAATGCCGTTGTATTGTATAGATTTCGATCACAACTTGTTCGAGCACGTTAAAATATGGAAGACTGGCGTCGCCAGTAAGAAACCACAAACCCGATATACAGAGGATGGGTATTGGACTCGAGTCTCAAGTATAGAGAGCTCAACAGCCCTAGTACCCGTATACGATCTTCAAGTATCTGAAGATGAGAGCTTTTCAACCCCATACGTCGCAGTTCACAACTGCCACTTTACCTCACCTGACGAGAAAATCGTCCAAGACATGCGTTTGGCACAGTCCGGCGGCTGGAAGATGGCGAATTCATACCACCGCCTCGACAATGCCGCGGCTGGGGCGTGGTTCCGCGACAGGATGGGTATTAGCCAATCGGAATTCGATGGATGGGTACAAAACAACCACGAGTGGGCGACGAGGTTCCATGACTTCAAGTTCACCACTCAGAAGGCGCTACCGACCAACTTCTATCCGGCTAATACGTTAGAGCACACCGCCAAACTCATCGCCAAGCACGGGCGACTCATCCATGACGCGGCCCACCTCGGGCGCTTGCAACAAGAGATCGAGTTGCTTCACAAAAACGGTGTCGTAGACCTACTGCCATATTTTCAGATGTTGGAAGAAGTATGTGCTTTGTACACGCGCAATGGGAAGTTGTCTGGGGTTGGAAGAGGTTCGGCTGCGGGCGTGTATACAAGCTACCTACTTGGCATTACACACGTTGATCCGATCAAGGCCGGTCTTAGTCTAGATCGCTTCTTGACGCCTACCCGTATTGCGTCAGGGAAACTACCCGACGTCGACCAAGATCTAGGGGATAGAGACTTACTAGTAGACCCGAATAACCCGAATAAAGGCTGGCTCAAGGAACGGTTCGGCGAGTGTGTGGCGCAAATCAGCACCGACAACAAACTCAAGTTGCGGTCAGCTACCAAGGACGTCTTCCGTGTCAAGTACGGGTATGTGCCGTCCGAGATCAACAAAATTACATCGCAATTCCCCGAAGCGCCTCAGGGTGTTGAAGATCACGACTTCGTCTTCGGCTTCAAAAACTCCGACGGAAGCTGGACTCAAGGGCAAATCGAAACCGACCCCGCTCTGATTTCTTTTGTGAAGACTTACCCGGCTGAGTGGGAAGTCATCCAAAAGGCGCTAGGATTAACCAGAAGCAAGGGTAGACACGCCTGCGCTTTTGTAGTCAATAACGCCCCAATCTCCGACATTATCCCACTCGTCACAATTGGCGGCGTGAGGTGCACTCAGTTCACAAAAGACGCTGTCGAAGCAATGGGCTTGCTGAAGATCGACTTCCTCAACATCAAGATCCTCAACGACATCTCCCACGCTATCCACCTAGTGCAAGATCGATACGCTTCGCACATCGACTGGTCGTCCTCTAGGAGGCGGTTGGAGCCGCACGAATCCGTCCCTGGGGTCAAACTTGGCGGGATTTTCGTGCCACATCTTCGTTGCGTACCCCTGAATGGTCAACTTCACGACATTTGGGACCTCCCTGAAGACCAGGGTGTTTTGAGGGAAATCTCCGAAGGCAAGACCGAAACGGTCTTTCAGTTCCACCCGCCTTCTGCTAGGCGATGGCTGAAGTGCTTTGATTTCGAACGCGGCAACGGCCGGAAGGGCCTGGCATCTATCCTTGACTTGGCTACTTTTACCGCCTTGGACCGCCCAGGCGGACTCGACTCCTTTGTGGAGGACGGCAAGGGCGGACGACACAATATGATGGTGGAATATGCTCACCGTTTGCGTGGAGGTAAGCCGAACGGTGACCCAGAACTCAACGCCGCCCTGCTCGAGCTGGTGCCGGAAACCATGGGGATCCTATGTTTCCAAGAGGGGGTCTCTAAGGTCTTCCAGGTGTTGGGCGGCACTACCGGCGCTGAGGCCGATGAATTCCGCGTCCACATCTCTAAGAAGCAGATGGCCAAAGTCGCAAAAGACAAAGAGATCTTCATGCGAGGTGCAGTGGAGCGACTAGGTGTAAGTGTAAGTGAGAAATTGTGGGACAATCTTGATGCCTGGAGTCGCTACGGCTTTAACAAAAGTCACGCCTACTGTTACTCCGTCATCGGATACGCTTGTGCTTGGTTGAAGCACCACTACCCGCTCGAGTGGTGGGCAGCTATTCTAACCAACGCAGACCGCAATAAAATCAACGAAAAGTTGTGGATCCATTGCAGCAAGATGGTCGCGCTACCCCAGTTTGGTGCGTCTCGAGACGGATTCGTCATCGAAGGCGACAAAATCAGAGCGCCGTTCAACTTGTTACGCGGTGTCGCTGACAAGGCACAAGAGCAACTCATGGCTCTCGCTTCCGCCAAGACGTTGGAAGAACTTGCTACTCGCCGCCATCAATGGCGCGTAGATAATGGCACCAATGTAACCCGCGTGAAGACGGACAAGAAGACTGGGGAGACCAAAGAGGTGGCCTCTCGTCGGCTTGCTACAAGCGCCCTGAACAGTCAATCCATGACCGCCTTGATTGTAACCGGAGCTTTGGATCCTCTATTCACTCCCATCGAAATCAACGGTGAAGAGTTCTCGCTGACGCTGGAGCAAAAATTGGTGGCGTGGCAGCAAGCCGACGTTGCAGCGTGCCTCGCGGTCACCGGGAAAAAGCCTACCAAAAAGAAAGACTCGGCAATTCGTTCGTTGTCCCCACTCGAGCAATACCAGTTCAAGAAGGTGATTCTGCCGGCGCTGTCCGAAGATTTGGTTCCGTTGGTTGAGAATCAACTCAAGCAAGACCGTAAATTCGTCATCAAAGGCAAGGACCCATTCATCGTCCACACCCCGTTCAATATGCGCGAAGGATTGACAGAATACCCGTTGCTGCACGGCAATTTGGTCGAGGAAGTCATTCAAGCCGACATAGGCGAAGAAGTGGTATTCAGTTGTATTGGGTTTTTGACGGCCGAGCGGCGTTGGAGTTGGGAAGACAAGAAGGCCAAAGAAGGCGAGCCCAAGAAGAAGTCGGCGGTGGAGTTAACGTTCGACGTCGAAGGTACGATCGTGAAGGCCGTCAAGTGGCCCGGCAAGACCGGAACGCCGCCTCCTCCATTCAATGAAGACTTGTCCGGCTCCATCGCTGCTTGTTGTTGTCGAAGAAGGCCGGGCAAGGGTGTTACAATCGACGACGTAGTGCTGATTCAAAGAGCGGCAAAACCAGAAACAACCAAGGACGACGAAAAATGACCGAATTTCAAAATGCATTGAAGCAGTACCGAGACGCCAAGAACATTGTAGATACACCGGTGGAGGGCGATTGGAGGTCTATGGCCGGGCGTCTGGCCATGCAGTCGCGAACACGCGACGAACTCCCCGACTTGCGTGCCAAGGTGATGGGACTGGCCGGTCGAGGCGTTTCCGTCGTGATTCCAGAGGGCGCTGGCACAGAGAAGTTCTGCGCTATCGCAGCCAAGAGGGAGTTTTTGGTAGTGAACGGCGATGTGGTGTACCGACGTGTCGCCGACTACGTGTGGCAGGGGATGGATAAAGGCCGGGTCAATCAGTTCGGTCTTACCAACTACTCGATGCTGTTGGACGAAGTCGGCAGCATGATGACTGAGATGGGGATGTACAGGGCTGAGTCACCGAACTGGAATACCCCTGCCGTCATCGCAGACTACAATGCACTCCTGAAGTACGTCACGGACATCGTTAATCGTGCCCCAGGCCTCCAGTTTGTCGCTCAGTACGTCATGCACGAGATCGTTCAGTCTGCCTTGCAGGGCGAGTACGACATCGGCACCCAGCCTGTCGTAGTAAAGAATCTGGCGTCAGATGTGGCTCGCTTGGTTGGTGCCTCGTCAAAGACCGTGGCGACGAATGGTAGAATAGGTCTTGAGTTCGTGCTTGAGGCGCTTGGCTGCACCAAGGACGAAGTTAAGCGAGCTGTAGCAGAAGAGAAGTAAAAACAATCAAAAACAAAAAGAGCAAAATCAAATGACCGACGAAACACTTCCGACGAACAACGACTTTTTCGGCACCCCCTCCGCCCCAGGATCGTACGGCTTCAAGTTTCACACCATCTCAGACAAGGAGCCTAGCGTTTTCCGGATTGCCCCTCCCGTCAAGAGTCAGCGCATGACGGGTAAGTGGTACACCTACGACTCGCTTCATCAGGGTTACACCATTCCGAATGAGCAGGACCCGTCCAAGCCGAAGTGGAAGCCCTTCCGCTGCATCTTCAAGCGCGATCGCAACAAGATGGTGACGCAGGACTGCCCTGAGTGCACTCGCATCGACGCAGAGAAGAAGAAGCTGGAAGACATGGTCGCGGCTGGTGCTGCGCGGCTGATGGCGGCGACTCCAGGCCTCACCGAGGAGGCAGCGAAGAATCAGGCGGCCACCGCACTCAAGACATCGGCACAGGCGGTGCTGGTCGACAAGTTCTATACCGACCGCAAGTACTACGTGCTTGCCAAGAATATCGCCGGCGAGTGGGGCATTCTGAAGCTTCCCCCCAGTCTGATCTGGGGTAAGGGCCAGAAGGGCGCGCTGACGGTTCTCATGGACAAGTTCAGTTCCGACAACAACGGCGTGTCCGCACTCGATCCGAACGTTGGCGTTTGGTTCAAGTTCCGACGGACAGGACAGAAGTGGTCCACCCAGTACTCGGTCGAAATTGAGACTGAGAGTGCGGGCGGCGGAACGTTCCGCTACAAGGCTGGGCCGCTGAATGGCTCGGATATCGCCGGCCTCGAGAAGTGCCCCGACCTCGGCACATACAACGACGACAAGACTCTGACCTACGAGCAGATTCTGACGCTGGCCAACAATACCGGCAATGCGGCGATTGTTTCATCTGTGTTTGGCTCGACGGGTCGTCGTACTCCTCCCCCGGCAATGACGATGCAGATGCAGGCTCCTGCTCCCGCTCCGTTGCCTCCTCCTGTGGCGATCCCCGTGTCGGCCCCAGTGGCAGCTCCGACACCAACGCCTGTCGCTCCGGCAGTTCTTCCTCCCGTTCAAGAGGATGAGCTCACCCGTCTGCGCCGCATGGTTGCAGAGATGGAGACTCGCAATAAGGCCACCGCTGCAGCCCCTCAGCCGGTGACCCAGTCCGTCGTTGCGACTTCCCCGGTTCCGGTCCCAAACCCGATCCCCGGTGGCAAGAGCTTCGCTGAAATGATGGCGCTTGATCCGAGCGAGTTCGCGGCCATGTTCCCAGACGCCAACAAGAAGTAATCCAACACCAATAGGCGGGGGGGTAACACCCCCGCCGTTAAGGTCACATGGAAACTCAAATCATCAGCGTCCCACGGACGGACCCGGCGAATCCGTTGATTCTCGACACGACCACAATCGTATACGCCCAACAACGTCTTCCAGAGGTCGCATATAGCAATCAAGCTCGAGCTCCAGAGCTCATGGCTCTATTCAATATGGCGTACCTCGACACCACTAGATGTCTTGCAAAGCTGGAGTACGAGCTGATTCAAGCCAAGACCAAAGCCAACAGCGTTCGAGCCATTCTACTGCTCGACAGATTGCCGGCAATGCTTCAAGCGAAGGGGTTGGCCACCACCCGCTCACCCCTCGGCTCAGAAGACATCCGACAAGCCTTTTTGGACTCCGACCCAGAGTACTTACAGGCACTCGAACTTGTGAATCAAACTCAATGCTACATCGCTGCACTAGAGGGGCAGAAGAGGGCGTTCGAGAATGCCTACAATGCCGTCAAGAAGATGCTCGGTCAAGATACATCGATGCAACGACAAAATCCCAACCTACCTACCACCTACAACCCATCTCCAACTGTCGGCCCGAATGAATCCTATTGGGGCGCTCAGAGGTAATAATGGCTACAAAAGACAATCGACGATTCATGGAAAAACTCATGAAGCTCCCCGGGGCTTCTATGGGTGCGAGAGACATCCACTCAGATGTAATCCAAAGCCCGTCACCAGCACTCAACTTCGTTTTCGGAAATGGTCAGGGGCTGCCGCGCGGACTCAGCTTGCTTCTGTACGGACCACCCCGTGGCGGCAAGTCGGTCATTTGCGACTCTATGGCTGGGCAGTTCCACCGCACCAATCCTAACGGCTGGGTCGTGAAGTTCAACACGGAATTTCGTGAAGCAGCCCAGTCCGGTGCGGATCGCCAGGCGATTTGGGGTATTGATGCCGACCGGTACGTGGCGTTTGAAGTCAACCAGCCCGACCACATCTTTGACCGTATCGAGACCGAGCTTGCAGCCCTAGTGCAGGACGGCATGGACTTGGGGTTGGTCATTATCGACTCCATCAATGGTGTTCAAGGTCGACGGGCTGGCAATGCCACCTCCATTATGACCCAGCAAATCGGCGACGACGCGTTAACCATCGGATGCGGACTCAAGCGTATCCTCCCCGTCCAGCGTGCGTGTCGTTTTGGCTTGATTCTGACCACTCACATCCGCGCTCAGATGGACACCAAGGCCGGCGGTTCGTCGATTGTCCATACGTCACAGAGCACGGCGGTTCGACCTGGGGTCTCGTTTGGTACGCAGCATCACTGTGAGTACTTCATGTACGTTGCGCCGGCCGGTGGGGCAGACGCCAAGAAGGACTTGCTGGGCAACGACTTCAAGGACACAAACCTGGAGGACATGCAAGGTAATGCCGAGAAGACGGGCCATAAAGTCCGCTGTAAGATGATGGATTCCTCGCTCGGTCCCAAGGGGCGTGTTGGTGAGTTCACTTTGGATTACGCCAAAGGGATCATCAACACCCACGAAGAGGTCTTCCTTCTTGGCGTCGCTCGTGGTATCATCACGAAGCCTAGCAACGTGATGTACAACTTCGAGAATCAAGAGTGGCGCGGTAAAGAGATGTGCCTCACCGCCCTCAAGTCGGACCCGCAGCTTTGCGCTCGGATTGTAGCCGAGCTCAAGAAGCGTGATATGGCAGGACATTACGCCCACGAAACACCCGCACCGGAAGATTTCGGCGCGACAGAGCAGTAAAGAAAGGAAGTCGACACCGTGACACTTGAACCTAAAATTCGAGAGCTTTTACAAACACACGGTGTCGACTTCAAAACCAACTCAAAATCATTCATTATGGAATGTCCGAAGTGCAACAAGTCGGACAAGATGTATATGATGCGACAGTCCGGGCGGTTTGTTTGCTGGTACTGTCGCGAGATTGAAGGGTACCAAGGGAAGCCGGAGTTCGCGCTAGCAGATTTGTGCGGACTCCGACTCAGCGAAGTACGTAAGGCGCTGTATAACGATGAGCCGCAAGGTTCCGGCCTTATTTTAGGCGTTGGTGCGCAAGATTTCTCTGACGATGATGACGATGACTATATGGATCTAGAGCCAACACTCAAGACAGTGCAATGGCCCGCTGATTCTGTGACGCTGGAGTGTCAAGATGCGGCCCCCGGCGTGAGATATTTGGAGTCCAGAGGTGTCCCGATGGGTTTGGCGATGGAATATTCAATCCGGTATTGGCCGTCGGAACGACGGGTGATGTTCCCAGTCATTTCTCGCGGCAACTTATTGGGTTACCAGTCTCGATTGATTGATAACGACAAGTCATACTGGAACGAACGTTTGCGTAAAGTGGTGTCCCCATTGAAGGTGCTGACCAACCCAGAACTCAAGCGCGACCAGACTTTGATGTTCTCCGATCGCATCACCGGCGATCAGGCGATTTTATGTGAAGGTCCGATGGACGCCCTTAAAGCGCACTGTGGCGGCGGAGGCAACGTCGCTGCAATGGGCAAAGCGGTCGCCAATAGCCAGCTGCAACTCTTGAGGAATTGCGGGATTACGAAACTGTACTTAGCCCTCGATCCGGACGCTTACTTGGAGCTAGATCGCCTCAGGAGGGCGCTATCCGACATCGTACTGTACGATCTCCGCCCGCCAGCGCCCTACAAGGACCTGGGCGATATGCCCATCCTGGACGTCAAGGGGCTAGTCGACCGAGCCCCCATTCTTAATCCAGCACAAATCGTGTTTTTCCTCAAGAATCACTTCGGAGCCCATTAAATGTCAGAAGGTACCATCGACACGCAGTCTTTGCCGTTTAGCCCCGACAAGCAGCGAGCGGTTTTGGGGTATGTGGTCTGCGACGAGAAGTTCTACTCGACCGTCATCAGCCGCCTTGAGGCTTCTTGGTTCTCGGACCCGGTGGCCGCCAAGGTATTCGACGCGTCGAAGTCTTGGTGGAAGCGTTGGGGGCGAATGCCCACCATGTCGGAACTACTCGACAGCGAATACATCGGTCGACTGGACACACATACAGCTAATCAAGCTCGAGCTCTCGCCGGTATTGCCAAACAGTCGCGGACTACGTATTCTCCCGAGCCGCTGTTGTCGGAGATGGAAGTCTGGATCAAGGCTCGATTGCTGCAAATCGGCCTACCCAAAGCAATCAATCAGTTCAATCTGCAAAAATTCGACGAATCCGCTGGCGCCCTTAATCGGCTCATAGCCGACTACCACGACGTGCAGTTCATGAAGACGGGCGAAGTCAGCTTCAATAACTACCGGGAAAAAATCCTCCGGCAAGAGCAAGACTCCGGGCAGGCTCTGACCTTTGGTGCGGAGATGATCGACCGGTTGCTATCAAAGTACCCCACCGGCGGATGCTTGTTCCCCGGACATATGACTGTACTTATGTCTTCTGTTAACTCAGGCAAGACGTCAGCCCTTGTGACTACAGCCGTTGCCAACGTCGCCAAGGGCAAGGGTGTGTTGTTCCTGACGCATGAAGGTACAGAAGACGAAATCCAAGACAAAATCATGCGGTGTCTCACAGCCATGACTACTCCGGAACTGGTACGGGCCTACCAAGACCCCGAAAAGATGACCATGATGGCGGCGTACGAAGAAATGCTCCGCAGGCACCTTACATTTATCCCAATCAACCGCCCAGGTCTGACGGCGGAAGAGGTCATCACAACCATCAACAAGTTCCAAGAAAACAGGCGGTTGGCCACGGGACGCGGGTATGATCTGTTGGTCGACGACTATCCGGCCAACCTCATGTCTGAAGTGGGCTCTAAGGGGCACATGGAACTCAGACATATTCAAGCAATTGTATACAACCAATTCCTTCAAATAGGCATTCAGCACAAGATGTCCGTGTTGGTGGCAGTACAGACCAACCGTGAAGGCTCTAAGGTCAATCGGCGTCACGGCAACCAGAAGAATGAAACAAGACTATTGGTCATGGAGGACGTGCACGAAGCTTTCGGCATTATGCAATCCGCGGCTACAGTATTGACCTTGAACCGTACCGACGACGACGCCAATAACAGCTTCTTGACTTATTACATCTGTAAGTCTCGTTCGAGTTCCACTGGATGGGCTGTTACGTGCAAGACCGACTACGACCGATGTACGACGCACTCCGACTTTTTGGGGGCATTCACGTACCGTGGATCGTCGTCCGTTAGCCACAAGGCTGTGGAGGCGTTCCGAGAGTTTCGGGGTCGTTCAGTGCCTCCAGAGAAAATTCGATTTTACGAAAAATTAGCCCCTTGACGTACGAGTAGTGTGGTATAATGGATTTTGCCAATGCAACTCACCTACCACTACAGAGTCAAGTCTTACGGAGGGTTCCTTAATGAGCTCTCCCGTAAGGTCAACTTCGTGTGGAATTACTGCAACGATGTCCAACGCCAAGCCGTAAAATCGCACCGTCAGTGGCTAGGCGAGTTCGATTTCAATCATCTGACGTCTGGATCGTCTAAAGAGCTTGGATTGAATGCCGACTCGATACAGGCTATAGCGCGTCAATACTCGCAAAGTCGCACCCAGCACAAGAAGCCTTGGCTTAAGTGGCGGAGTAGAAAATCTTTGGGGTGGGTGCCAATGAAGGCGTCATCATTAAAGTATCGTGATGGCGATTTTACCTTCATGGGGCATACCTTCCGTGTCTTCCTAGATCGACCTATGCCGACCGACGCCAAAATCGTATACGGCTCCAGCTTTAGTCAAGACTCACAAGGGAGATGGTTTCTGAACGTCGCAGTAGAACTACCTACACCGACAAGCCGCGAGGGCGATGCGTCGGTTGGCATCGACCTAGGTCTCAAGGACTTCGCCACTTTTTCCGACGGCACTAAAATCGCGAATCCCAGGATTTTGTCCAAATACGCTCGTAAGCTGGCGGTCGCCCAACGAGCCAACAAGCGCAAACAAGTCCGTAAAATCCATCAAAAGATTAAAGATGTCCGCAAAGACTTCCACCATAAGCTGTCTAACGACGCGACGAAGAAGTACAATCACATTTTCGTAGGAGATGTTTCATCGAGCAAATTGTCCAAGACCTCCATGGCCAAATCTATACTTGACGTAGGATGGTCTAGCTTCAGAAGCATGTTGCGTTACAAGTCCATTAGGAATGGCGCAACATGCGCAGAAGTCGACGAGAGTTTTACAACGCAAACCTGCCACATTTGTGGACGAAAGACCGGTCCGAAAGGATTGGCGGGTTTAAATAAGCGTGAATGGGTGTGTGATTGCGGAATAGTCCTTGACAGGGACGTGAACTCCGCGATAAACATCTTGCAACGCGGCTTGCAATATCAAGCCCTTAACTAGGAGCCGGGTCTTAATCGACCGGAAATATTGTGACTACCAAGACGCAGCGCCTAGATACAGCCAAGTCTTCTGGCATCGACTTTTCCGCCCGCCGAGTTTACATCTTCGGCGCGATTTCAGATAAGTTGGCTCAAGACTTGCTACCGGGAATTTTCATGTTGGATGAGACCAAAGGTCCCATTGGTGTCCATATCTCGACCCCTGGGGGCGACAGTGACGCCGGCATGGGTTTGTACGACGTGATTCGCAATTGCAAAAATCCCACCACCACTTTCGGCGTCGGTGGCGTGTATTCTATCGGAGCTGTGCTCTTGCAGGCCGGGAAGAAGCGGATTATGACGGCGAATGCCATGATGATGGTGCATAATGCCACCATGACAATGTCGGGCGATGACATTGACACTAAGGGGCTCAATCGACTCAATGAGGAGTGTAAGCTGTCTAATTGGCGCTACCAAAGCCTCTTAGCTCGCCGTAGCGGCGCTTCAGAGAAGCAAATGGCTAAGTGGTGCGAGAAAGAAACATACTTCACGGCAGCAGAGGCGCTGAAGGCCGGCTTTATCGACGCGATTTTGGGAGACTGATATGAATCAAGTGGAGATGTTGAAGGCTATCGGTGCGGATACTTGGGAAACCTTGGAATTTCCCCAGAGCAAGTGCGTACTCGAGATGAAGAACGAGAAGGGTGTGTTCGAGTCAGACGGCTACTATCTGTGCTGTATCGTCGATATGCGCGCTCCAGAGGTGGAGTCCGCGTATATTCGAGTGCTGAAGCCGTACTGTTACCACGAAACACAAATCGGGTACGGCCTCCTCCGCGGCTGGGTCGACTCGTGTGGCAACACATACGATCACAAAGATCACGACATTCACAACGACCGAGAGCGCGTTGTAGCTTGGAAGTCACTATGACAATCCCCGATACCGTAGTTAAGTACATCTCCACCGGCCTCTTCGCGGCCATCGTAGTTTTGCTCGCCTTCGGCGGCATCAAGAGCTGCTCTTACGAGAACGAGTTGCGAACGCTGCGCAATGCCGTGGCCGACAAAGACCATACCGTCGAGGTGCAGGCGGGGGTTTATAGCAAGCTCATGGTTGAGCACGAGCAGTTGCAGTCTTTGCTGGACTCGAAGGACGTTCAAGTCAAGCTCTTGGGTGACGAACTCAAGAAGACCGGTGAGACGCTCTTGACGGCCAACTCCTTGACTCTACAGTGGAAAAAGGCCTACGAGGGTCTGGCTAATGCCAATCAGCACACTGACGATACGCAGCCAGGTCGCGTTCAAGTTGACTTTACAAAGGACTTTGGTTATATTGGGGTGGATGGTTGGACCAAGACAAATCCGGCGGAGGCTTACGTGAAAGTGCAACAAAAACGCCCCCTCCAAGTGACGCTGGTGGTCGGCCAGAAGGACGACGGGGCGTGGGAGTCGCATGTCACGTCATCGGAAGAGAATGTTGGAATCAACATCCGCTTGGCTGGAGTGAATCCTAGAATGTTGCAGTCGAAGTGGTATGAGAAGTTGGGCGGAACACTTGACTTGGGTGTTGGTGGGACTGGATTTTTGGGTGGGGCCGGTGTGTCGTACGACTTCGGGAAATTCGAGTTGGGACCTAAAGTGTGGTTGACGGCTGGAAGTAATATTGGTATCTCGTATGGCGCTGGCGTAACGTGGCACCCCTGGAGGAAATAATGGAGCTCAAAGCGTGGGCTGTGACTGGAAAGAGGAAGTCGTTTTGGCGTAGCAAACGTCTCGAGTGGACGGTCGGGGTAGTAGACACCGCGTCTGCAGCGTGCCAAAAGGTGAATATGTTGAATAAGTGGTCGGCCGACCAAGTGAAGCGGACCAAGAAGTGTTATGCTCCCGCGTCTGGAGATGGCAATCCACCTCTTCTGATGTGTCCGTGGGATGTAAAATGGACCTTGTCGGACGCCAAGAACATCGAGTACACCTTTGGACCGCTGTTCGTTTTTCCGAATTACGTGAAGGAGTTGTAGGATGAAGCTGATCAGAACAAACCAAACTGACATCGGTGGCAATACGCCAGTGGCCCCTCCTTCCTACACCCTGCAGAAGGAAGTTGCAGGTAAGATGCAAAATGCGCTTTTCGTCTCGGAGTCGGAACTCAAGCAGCTCCAGCAACTCATTAACCTGGCGCTACCGCTGGTGTCGACCGATGATGCGGCAGCCATTCGGGAACTTCGGTTTGGGTATCCAGAAACGCCCATCGGCAATGCAGCTCCAGCGACCACGAGCAACTACGAGACGACCGCCACCCCTCCCGAAGGAAAGACACTCGGAGATGACATACACTTTCTACCTTATTTCGAGTAGCAAAACACGCAGTAAAACCAAGGAGTTGTAAAATGACCCATTCCGAGTTTGATTCTATTGTCCGCGATGTTGCCGTTGCAGTTCTCCCCAAGGCCTCGAAGGGCGTTATGAACGAGTTCTTGTTCACCCTCAACGAAGAGCTTGCTTCGAACGGCCTGGAGTTTGAAGGCAGTGACGACGAGAACGACGTTCGCGACGACGATGAGGATGAGGAGTGAAGAAGACGTTACGTCGCTCTGACCTGGGCGGCGGCTTGGAGCAAGTGTCGTTGGAGTATCGCTCCGAGCCGTGCGCTCACGGCTCTCCGGAGTCACGTCGCGAGCAGGTCGAACTGCTGCAACAAATCGCCAACACCCCGATGTTGCACAATTGCGGCGGAAGTCCTTTTGCGACACTAGACATGAGGCACGATGGAGATTGTTGGGTGTTGGTGCTAGAAGCTACACAACGCAAGATGGCGACTTCATCTTTTTAGGAGATTACCGTGAGTTTGAACTGGGAGAACAATCGCACTCAGTGCGACGGATGTAGGATGGAAGTGGACGACACTCTTGGATGGTCGGATGACGACTGTGGTGGCGACTACTGCCCGAAGTGTACAGAAAACCAAATCCGAGAGTCAAACAACGTCCCGACGGAAGAAGAGGCGCTGAAGTTCTTCGACTCTCTGAAGTCCGAGTCGGTTAGGATTCAAGAGGTATGGGCCAAAGGGCGTAAGCCGTCGATCGGTTTTGACCAAGAGAATGGAACGCTGTACGCCACACCATATGTTTTTGAAGGCGAGCCGGTTACCATCATCTTCACTTGGTCGTCTAATGACAACCCGGTAACGTCGCTGCCTAGCCAAGAGAATGAGTGCGGGCGAGTGCGCCTCGACCGAGAGAAGAAGGACTTTATTGACCCACTCAATGAAGAGATGGAAGAATACCGACAAGTCATGTTGAACCAGCTCTTGAGCCACCTAGATGCGATTTGACGAGCGGTTTCCTGAGGTTATGCTGGCATTTAGGCCGCAGTTTTTTGTGCCGGCGGCTCCGGTCGTGGTAGATGTAGATGAGGGGCAAATCCAGCAAACGGGCAGACGGTATCCATGTTTGGTTTGCAACAAGAGGACCGGATGGCGGGCTGTAATCGACGAGTGTCCGGACGCCCCGATTTGTTCCGAAGAGTGTCGGCAAACGTTTTTGACCGACGGTACAGAAACTGTGGTAGATCTTGCGTCGGAAATTCAGTTGGAGACAAACAATGTGTGACTCATATAATATCGCCCCGTACATCGAAGGAACATTCGAATCAATCGTTTTTTCTGGCGGCACATTTTCGGCGTCGTTCGACGTGGACTCCAAGTGGAAGCACACCCTACATCAGTGTGCATTCTTGTCGGCTAGCGGCAAGAAGGTTTTGGGCGTCTTGACCGGCACTGGCGACAAGAAGTCGTTGGCGGTTTACTCCGTCTTCTCGAGTGCAGACACGGCTCTTGAGCGCGCCAACGAAGCCGCACGAGACTGGGTTGCAGATATGCGATACCAGATTTCCGGTGCCGTATTCAAGGTCCAATGGCTGCCCACCACCACCTCTACCAAGACTTCCGGACGAACCGAGAAGCGATGGACCGAGGTGTACGGCGGGTTTTACTCGTGGCGACCGGGAGCGAAAGCCTCTGACGCTCCGGAGGTGCTCGCTACGGTGTGACGCCCCATTGAGCCCGGCGCAACCAGTTCTTCCTGAATTTTGCATTGGCGGGCCGCGCGACAATGATGGATTCGTAGTAATCCGCCATAACCGTCGCCATAGCCTTGACGAATTTCTTCCCGTCAATCGAGTTGATGGCGTCGAACGTCATAGGTCCGAAGGCGCCGTCGACGACAAGCCTTCCGGGGAGCAGAGTATTGACCGCGCCTTGGGAGATCTTAGCGGAACGCTTTGGGCCACAATTCACGGCACAGTCCATACACTTTGTAGCCGTCGTTTGGTCGAGAATGGCGCCGAAGCCGAACTTATCCCAAAACTCTTTTCGATATAGAGCAACGGCAACTTCCGGCTTCATCGGCTTCAAGTATCCAGGAGAAAACATAGGCCCTGGAATGCCGAGGTCAGCCGCCGTGAGTCCTAGAGATTTGATGGTGGACGTCGACCACCCAAAGTTCGTCTCAGCTCCGAGGTCTGACGGGTCGTTCACCCATCCACCTTCGTGACTCATGATTACTGGAATCGCTAGATTAAACTCCGACATTTGGCGATGCCTCCTGGGCACTATTCCTACGCTCTTCATTGGCGCGGATCTGATTTGAAGCTTCTTGTGCGCACCGCAAGAATTGCTGGTACAAGATTTCCACTTCGATTTTGCCTGGTTGCAGTGAACGAATAAAGCGTGTTACCATGGTGTCTAGCTCCTGGTTGAACCCGGAACCGGTAGCGTTGTCGATCGAGTCGACGCCGCGCTTCCACACTCCGAGTGCCTTAATGGCCATACCGTCAAGGTTGTGACGCTCACGTAGGGGATTTGCATATGTAATCCTACTTGCGTGCCTCGATGATGCAGCGCTCAAGCCGCTCGGCTGCATCGCGAACTTTTTCGATTGCCGGAGGAACCAGCGTAGTCAACGGTATCACCTTCTCGAGGATGGAGGCCACTCTCTCGTTGAGTGTAGCAACTTCGACTTTTTGAGCTGCAGCGAGACGTTGATTGACTATGAACAGCCACACCATTCCGGCAATGGCCAATGCAGCCACCCCAGCAGACCCTTGACTTAGTGCACTGGCGATGGGGGCAATGATTTCCACTTTATACTCCTACTGGATTCTTCGTGTATTTTAAGGGTTGGGTTTGGTTATACGAATTCGGCGTGTTTCCAAACTGCCGGACTTGCCGCCACACACAATCCGTGGTAGTAGCGACCGCTATCGAGCCAGATATATTGGTCGCCTACAACGGGGGTCGTTGGTGGTGTGCTTAGGATTCCAAAGTTGATGGGGCCGCGAGTTGCATTTGGAGTAATTTCAAGTCCTAGTCCAGATGTAGACGAGAATTTTCCACCGGTACCTGTCGTTGCGCTACCCTGAATGCCGCAGCCCGAAGTGGCCGAACCGTAGGCTCCTCGGCCGCTCGTAGCCTCGCAATAACCCCCGTCGCCCCCGCCGACACTAACGGCTTTAACTCCGCCGAGTGTGCCTTTGAAGAAGCCACCCCACTGCGTGTCTCCATACCCCTGAATTCCAGCGGCTTCCGGGGAAAATCCGACACCTGTGCCGTACCAGCCAACGACACCGGCATTTCCAGCGCCGGTGCCAGTCCCCCTCACTCCAACCCCAACACTAGAATATCCCTCAACTCCGAACTGCGCCCCGTTGCCGTAGACTCCGATCCCAACTGAAGTGCCAGTCCCCCACAACGACTCCCCGTAGACGCCATACTTGGTGCCGCTGGCGCTGGTGGAACTGTTCTTCCCATGAACCCCGCTGCCGGACGATGACGGACACACACCCTCGACACCATTAACTGCACCTGTGCCGTAAACGCCACTTTCTGTTCCTGTACCGTAGACTCCGTACGAGCCGTACCCTTCTACTCCGTAATTAGATGAGGCGCCGTATACGCCGACGGTGAGACCAGTGGGTGCAACAGCGCTACCAGAGAACCCCTGGAGTCCGCATGTGCCGCCAATACCGTAGACTCCGACCCGCGCTCCAGTACCGGCCGAAACACACGACCCGTAAACGCCGTAGTTGTTGGTCGCATCGGTGATGCATGTATTAATTCCATAGACTCCACGGCCGCCCCCAGCCGAAGAGGTCGCATAAACTCCATCCCCGGTAGAGGTGGTAAAGTAACCGCCGTATATCAAACCGCTACCGTAAACACCGGAACTATTCGTGGACTCGCCACGCACACCGGCGCTATCCGTAGAGAAGCCGTGCAATCCGAACCCGCCAGCCGAGAAGCCGTAGATAGCTGCGTTCGTTCCGGACACCGCGTAGGAGCCTTCGCCGATTCGGATCGCATTATTGGCGTTTAGGGGTGGTACAGTGGGAGTGGTAGGGGTGCCAGCTGCGTAAGCTAGACGAACAGTACCAATGTCGGTGATTGTGGCGGCGCTCGACGGTGGCAGTACGTGTGCCGCAAAGTTGCCATCACGACGGAACCACCCGTCAGCGTTACGCCAAACAATGATGACGCGCGAGCCAGGAACGACTGGTTCGCCCAAGTTTTGCATGGTCGCTTTTTGTGCAGTCAGCGTGGCATTGGTTGTACGGTCAAGGTCGACATACAGACACTCGCCAGGAGCTAGCGCGGTTTTGGATGTAGCTGCGGATCCAGCTGGATCATCGACTAGTTGGTCGGTGATGGTGTTGTAATAGATGCCGGGTGTATTGGAGTTTTCGAACAAAAACCTGAGGCCTTGCCAGTGCAAATGGCTTACGCCATACAACCCCGTCAGCCACTCGAAGTTATCTCCAGTAGAAATGAAAATCGCGGTGGGGCTACCCACCAACTTAAAATTGCGATCTGCCGTAGGCGAGTACCAATTCTCACCGCCACCGAGTTCCCACACGCGCGACATGACCGCATCTTGCCAGTCCTTTTGCGACAAAATCCCCTTGTCGCCACCAGTGAAAGCTCCGGCGACTTCTACTCGGTCCTGCGGCCAAGCGTAGCCGTTGGTGGAGTTCGGGAAGTCTCCGCCGCTGCCGAGTCGCCACATGATGTTTCTGGCGTCTTCGACGGCGACAACTTGGTTGTTTGCGTCAGAAGTGACTTTGGCAATTGGGGTTAGGTGGGGAAGCGCGCTGAACGGTGTAGATGTGATGACGATGCGGTAATCCAGCGTCCGAGCCAGGGGGACTTCATACCCTTGCTCGAGCAGTGTGTTGGCGTCAAGGAACTTGACATGATCTGTCGTGGTCGCGTCAGTCTGGCGGGTCAGGTCGACGCCAATGTAATTGACGGTTCCGGCCACGAACGATCCGTCCACTCGTGCGTTGAGAGCTGAGTCAAGAACCTCTACGGGACGGTCTAATGGAACCCACAAAAACGTACCAGCCTCGGTGGCATTCTGATTGTACAACACCCCATCGGCGGTATTGAGTTGAATACTGGACGTTGCGATACCAGCAGCGTAGTTGCTTAGCGCAAACCCGCGAATGACAAGAGCTTTACCTCCGGCCTGGACTCGTCCGGCCACTACGTCGAAGTCCGCCGCGGTCGCCGACTCAATGGCGCGTAGGTGGGGGACGTCAATTCGTTGGTCACCGAGTAGATTCGCTTGTCGTAAGACGGCCATTAGAGGCTCCTGAGGGGGTAGTTACCAACAAGATTGGGCTACGAAGCAGTCCCGAGCGTCCTAACTTCGTTGTTCCATCGGAATGCACTGAACTGTAAAATTCCGGTGACTTTACCGCGCGTGGGGACGTCCCATGACTGCTCCGTCACGCTACATCGGTCCGCTTGAAATAAAATAGCCGCGGTAGCTAAGTCTATCAGTTGTACGCTAAAGTATCGTTCCCGGGAGATGTCGTCAATTCCGACCGCCATGCCAGCACCCTCAGCTCCGCCATCAGCCGACATGCGTAGCAGCTTCATGATCCCGGTGATTTTTGAAGTAGTAGAAGCTAGCTCGTACGGCTCTGCCGAGTCGATACCGTAAATTTCGTGTTTAGGGGTGATGGCGTGCCAAGCGAATCCCGTGACTTGGGCATACGCCAAGGAGTTGATTTTGCAAATTACACGAGCGCCTACAAGTGTCAGTTGAGACATTTAGCTGTTCCGCCTTGTCTGGACTTCGGAGTCCACTTCATCTCCGGCAAACACGCCGGCTATGTCGGATAGTTTTTGAGCGCCATATGTGGGCAACCCAGCCCCGCCTAGCCCAGTATCGCCTGGGTAAACGATTTGGATGTTGGCGTCGACTCCTGATGCGACAGCGTCCAACACCGCCTGTTGCGCGGCGACTCGACCGGCAGAAGAGGCGGTTAGATAGAAGAGACCCAGAGTCTCTCCGTGTTCGGGGTCGAACGGTGCTTGCTGACTCAAAAGAATGACCTGTGCACCCGCCGCGTAGTCAAACTCGAATCGATATGCATAGTCGAGCACGAGTTTGTATTCGGTCGGTCCGCTCTGGTAGCAATCCAGGAATCGGATTGGTTTGCTTTGCTGGCTTGTCCCGAAGCCGAGTACAATATACCCAGACAAAGAAAATGACGCGCCGCTGGCATCTAAGGTCAGTTCCTTGTATTGCTGACCCGCCGACATAGTTGTGGTGGCTATTGCCCTCGTGGCGGTCGTCGCGATCCCCTGAAAAGGGTCTAGGGTGTAGGGGCCTGGGGCGTTGACGGCGCCGTCTTCGGCCTTCACTGTAGAGACGGTACCCGTTTGAGTAGTCACACTGTACGACGTGGCGTATTGCATGGCGCCGGACGACGTAATTGTTTGGACTTCGAACGAAGTGGTCGTCGGGACGGCTGTTATAGCGAACTGGTCTCTCAGTCCTGTACCGCCTAGTCGATCCTGACCATCGATGAACGCCTCAAAGGTCGTGGCGCTCCCGCCAGAGAATACCAATTCTCCGTATGGGGTCACATCGCCGAAACAGGGCGAGCCAGAACTGGTGATTTTGTACGGCAATCTACTCCAAGTCCTGGTGGCTATATCAAAACACTCAACGACGGTAGCGTCATCTCCGGCGAAGGATTCCCCTCCTAATACGATGACCTTGTCGCCTACCGCCTTGGCCAGGTGCGAGTGTCGACGGATGGACGGGCTAGCGATGCGGCTCCAGCGTCCGGTAACCGGACTCCACATTTCCGCCGTAGCTAGACTAGCCATCCCACCTGTGGGTTGTGATGGTGGGTAGCCGAGGCCGCCCACGACCAAGACGTAGTCGTCCGGCAGAAGTACAGCCTGACTCCAACCTCGAGCCATGGCCATTGATCCGGTAGACTGCCAGTTCACGCCATCAAAAATTTCACATGTATGATCGGACGATTGGTGTGTCCACACGCCCAATACCATTCCGCCCACACCACCGCCGATTGCCAACACTCGCCCGTCGCTTAGTTTGACGGCTTGAAAGTCTGCGCGCGCGTGGATCATAGAAGTGGACGCCGACCATGTGCCGTTGTATATTTCTGTGGTGTTCGTTGGGGTTAGTGATGCTGAAGAGCCTCCCATCGATAGCACTTGTCCATCGTCAAGCATGACTTGTTGATGACCGCTTCGCGCCAACGACATTGAACCGGCCGAACTCCAAGTGTGCGCAGTGGTGTCATACAGCTCGGCTGAAGCTAGAGGCGCCCCGCCTCCGTCGAGACCTCCTGTTGCTAGGAGATCTCCTCCGTACTCGCTGGCTGCGTGAAAATTACGCGCTGTCGTCAGGCTGGCGGCGGCGGTCCACGTATGGGAATGTCGACTAGCACCGTCGGCTTCCGAACCTTCCGCGACTATAGTCGGAGCTACGGCCGTGTAGTGGTTGGTGATTCCGGTGACGGAGGAACTGTAGCCACCAGCAAAAATGACGCTGTCTCCGATCGTTGTGGCGGTGCCATACTGAGTGGCAAGTGCCGGGGGTGTCTGGGCGGCAGCGATAAAACCCAAGTGTGTGGCGTTGTACGTCCACGCCGCTGGTGTCACAGCGCTGTTCCCAGGAGAAACGTACGGTAGGGCGTTCGAGGTACTGATGGAGTCCAGAATGACGTGTCGTCCGATGTCGCCCGCCCCTAAGCCGTGAGTCAATGTGGTTGTGATGGTCGTGCGCCCGCTCGCCAAGCGCTTGACAGAAGCAATTGCCAGTGGGGGGGCGGCGTGCAGGTAGGCTCCGGTCCGCGGGCCGCGTCCAACTACTTGTGCTGTGGCCGGAAGAATGACGTCGAGCTGATTCGGGGCAGTCTGCGCGACAGAGACCGATCGAGGCCCACTCAAGCGTCTAGTTTCCGCTCGGTAAAAGGTGTAGGCGGCGTTGTCTAGCTGAACTGCCGTGCCCGCGAAGCCGACGCGGTCGATGTCGAAGCTTTGGGTAAAAAGTGTCCCGCTCCAACTCGTACGCACATTTTTGATGGCGTATGTCTCGGACAAGCCGGATCCTGCCGACGGTGTTATGGCGACGTAGTCACCGTCTCGGACTCCAGCTACATCTACCGCCGGCGTAACGATGGAGGTGTCAAGAGTCAAGGCGAGACGAGTGGTGCTAGTGTTTGGGGCGGAGTGAACCCAACTATATCCCGCCGCGCTACCGGAATAGACCGGAAGTAGAGCTGGAAACTGAAATACGTTCTGTGCAAGCCCACCTGTGATTTGAACCGAAGAGCCCAATCCAAGCGCACCGCTGTAAATGCGTACACGATTCAGCCCAGTGTCGGGAGAATGGTAGGGGAGCGCAAAGCCGCTCGAGCGCAATCGGCGCATGTGTTGCGTCAAGGCGAAGGCGACTTCAGCGGCACGAGCCGCCGGCGGCGATCCAAAGTCGACTTCTGGGAAGTCATAAGCAAAAGACTGTTTGCCGTCTAACATCCAGCGCAACTCGCCCGGAGAATTGAGATTGTACGGCTCGTCGCACGAGCATTCTGCGTACGCTCTAGAGCTATCAGCACCGTAATACACTTCAAGGATGTCTTTGATGGCTGTGTGCAGCAACGCGCCATTGGCGGTTTTGATGGCCAGTCGGCGGAAGATTTCGTCAGCCATTCCGACGTCGTGTGGCTTCACCACGCCTTGGTCGGAGGCTCTTTTAGCGAGGTATTGGCCTGTGGCCGAAGCCAGAAATAATTGCTGTATGCCCGCCTGTGCGTTGTTCCAGTTCGCGTCGTCGCCAGTCGCCAGTGCGGCGATGACGGAATCCCAATTAGGGCCTCTGAGCGCCGAATTGAGATGCTTGCGAATGATTTGTGCGGCTGAGTCGTTTCGGGCTCCATTGGCCAGTGAGGTACGATTACCGCCGACTAGCACTGTAAAATTGGCCGCCGTAGGCGCTGTGAGCGGGCTAAGTGTGGACGACACCACCCCGCTGACGGTAACGACCCAAGGGCCTACCACCAACGATGCGGCCAGCTCCAAGTCTACGCCGAGCGTGTCGCCCACGACAATGCGGGCAGCAGCGAAGGATCCTGGTCCGGGGCCGGACAGGGTGTAGTTGAGCGGGTTCAGGCCGTCGTTGAGTGCTGTGGGGTCGACGAGTTTCGGCGCAGAACTGAATGTAACGCGAATGACGTTGCCGGCGCGGACTTGAGCGCCAGTGACATAGAACCCAGTTCCAACGAAGACGGCGGACGAACTCATACACCAAAGATTGGGCGGTATTTAAATCAAGTTGCCGCACAGATCGTGGATGTTGGACACTGTAACGGTATACAACTGTCCAGCCACTTGTAAAGAGGTTGTCAGGATGTACGTTTGACTCGTCTCTTTAGTGACGACGTACACCGTGAGTCCGGCCCCACCGGTGATTATGTAGTTGGACGCCACCAGAGCCTCCGCCTCCACGACCTGTTCAGAGAAAATCACCTTGGCGTGTAGCGCGTCATTAGCCGAAGCCAGTGCTACGAAAGGGGCCACCCCGACACCAACGAACGGTTGAAACCAAGGCCCAGAGAATGGGGCGCCTAGTGCGTTCTCGATACCCGTAGCCGGTAAGTGTAGGAAGTAGGTGATGGCGTTGGTGCATTCTGCGATATACAGTGTCACTGTGGCCCCGATAGCTGAAATAGAGGTCACTGTTGGGGTTGTCGCTCCAGGTGTGGTAGAGGACACCGTCCACTGCGATGGTAGTGTCGCTGGGGGAGTGAGAGCGACAATCGAATCAAAGAGCAGTTCCAGGCGATCTGCGTACGGGGTGAGCGACAGCAAAGTCGGACCGACGCCACCGCCACCACCGGTGGGGGTTGTCACGAAACCCTCAAAATTGACTGGGATGGACCCTGCCGTAACCGTACGACCTCGGAATTGGACGTCGTTGGCGCGATCCGCGACACTTGGCAGCCACCCGTAGAGTCCGAGTCCGATTTCGGTAATCGCCGGGGCTCCGTACAACGTCCCGTCTGCGCCGACATAGACGTCTATCACGGGCGACGCCCCGGTTTTCGGGGCGAGAGTTGAATCATCCCAAACGCCAAAGGCGGCCAAGTCTCCGACCGACCCGGCGTAATACTGCGGCGTGGCTGTGGAGGCAAAAGTCATGAACGCCACGCCAGTGGTCTCGTCGGACGGAGAGGGCGTGAAGCTGTAGATGTTGCTCGCCAGGTTGACGATGGTAGGGCGTGGGGCAATTTCAACCCCAGCTAATGAGCGGTAAGTCGTGAAGGTGGGCGAAGCGCCCGCTACCGGATTCCCTGATGAGTCGTATAGGTAAAAAGAGTACAATGTATTCTCGCTCTATTAAGCCCCGCCGCCCGAGGGGGGCGCGTCATTAACGGTAATGTTCAGGTTAACGCTTGCGCTGCCTCCGGAGTTGACGGCAGTGACGGTGTAATCGGTCGCAGCAGAGACAACGGTCGGGATCCCAGAGATGGCACCTGTGGCGGTGTTGAAGGTCAACCCCGCCGGCAACTCAGGGGCGACGGAATATGACACTACCGCCCCGCCGGTACTCGTCGGAGTATTAACTGGGATGTCCGTCCCTAAAATATAGATGGCCGGATTGCTAGCGTATGTTAGATTGCCGGGTGGTGCGGTTAAAGTGTCGACGAGAGTGTCAAGACTCGGAATCGGAAGAGCTTCAACGAACTCAAAATAGTTCGGGTTTTGAGCCGCGAACAATTCGGGCGCTTGGTCAAGTTGGGCGTCCAGGGCTGCAAGGAATGCATTTAACGCGTTGACAACGTCTGCCACCTTCTGGCGAAGGTCGGCCCTGCTTGTGGCTTGTGCGATTTGGGCTTGAAGAAATGCGATTGTATCCATTTAAACTTCCTTGAACGAGATGATAGTGTCTGGGCTGAAGCAAACCGGGTCGCCATTGACTACGCAATCAAGCCAACCGCCTTTGGTAAATCGAATGAAGACGGCTTCGACGACGCCGGTATTTAGGGTGATAGTGTATGTCTTACCTGGAATCATGGTGCATCCGCCGCCTTCTGTACTACGATCATGTTGCTCAAGTTCGAAGTCGACGTGTCAACCGCCGTGAACTGACTGGCGCTCAGATTGATAGTCCAAGGTGTTGTGTTGCATGGGTTCTTGCTCAAGAGCGAAGTCCAGACACCGCCCGTAAGGTAATAAACTGTAATGACGGTCCCGCTTCGAATGTAGCGGATTTTGCTCGACACCAAGCAGTCAGAAGGACGGGCGACGTACGTGCAACCTGATTCCGACGAATCGGTAGTGTATGCCCGGAATGAGCGCTGTGGCGACTCATAACGCTCTTGCATGCCTATGTAAATGGACTGAATATTGCCACCAAGTGCCGCGTCATAAATCCGAGTACTGAGTCGAGTATACGTACCCGCGTAAAGTGGAATCGTGAAGTGGGTGATGTTGTAGTCAAATCGAATGTCGAAGTCTCCGGCTGGCGTCTTGAGGTTTGGGTTGGTTTGGGCAAAGGCGCCAGTGCCGTCGCTAGCCGTAACCGAGAAGTCTAAGGCGCCAGTCGTAGTGTTGTAGGTAACATCGCCGTATTGGTAGGTGAAGATTCGGTTAGAGGTACCAGCGATACCTAAAGTCATCGAAGTCCAACCCTCAAGACCTTCATCCATCAACATGTCATTGGTCGAATCCATTAGGCGATCGCCCCAATGAGTTTACACGTCGCATATGACGTGTCGTGGCCTATGTAATAGACAAGCAAATGTTTGGTGTTTACCGTTGTCGACAAAGCAGGGACAGCCCCGCCGCCAAATCTCCAGAACGAATTGAACGCCAGTGTCTTCACAGCCGAAGCGTGTTGATAGAAGTCAATACAACCCTTCATCCCAGCCGCAACTCCCGATGGCGCATCAAGGGTTGTATTTTCTGTCAGAGTATGATAGAAGTGTCTACCTGACGTCAGACTGACTGCAATGTGGTTTGATGTCGAAGTGATTTGGGTCGGTGTGTCAATTGTCAGCATCGAATTCAAAGTGGTATAAGACCCACCATTTGAACTCAACTCAGCTACGCCTGCATTCGAACGCCAAGCGATACCACCCGAAGCACTGACGGGAGCGCTCGGGTCAGAAAGCATCGCCAAACATGAAGCGCTCGTGAGAGAGCCAGACTTCAGAACGAACAACTTCTCTACCGGAGTCCCGCCGATGCCAGTTCTCAATGAAAGCAACTTGGCGCTTGAGTTGACGGAACCGTCGGCTACTGAAGTTCCAATCTGGACAACCAGGTCAGAAGCTCCGGTCCCGTTCGTATTCGAAACGATGGGGGTGATGATCTGGTCTACCGTCTTGGCACCCGCGCCAAGTGTCTGGGCTACAAGGTTGACTTTGCCTGCTACTGTGGCGGAAGCGTCGGGAACTGAACCCGCGCCACCACAGTCAATCCATGTCGAGCTATCTCGGAAGCGGAGGGAGTGCGCAGCTGAATCGTAGTAGACGTGGCCTTCAACTGGTGTTCCAGGTGCAGACCCGGGGTTGAACTTGGCATATGGGACAGAGACTTCGCCCGTGAATGCGGCGCCAGCCAGCGCAGCTCGAAGTCCGAGGGCGGTTACAAGGTCCGTCTGTGAAGACAGAGTGCCTGTAATGCTACCCCAAACACCACCCCCTCCAACGCCCAAGGCGGCATACGCCCCACCATTTTGGGAGACTTCGGCTACGCCAGCATTATTGCGGAACCGGATTCCACCGGCCGGGGAGACAGGAGCCGTAGGATTAGAAAGCAGTCCAAGGGCACTGGGCATCGTTTTGATGCCAGCACCTAGCACTTGGTCAAACAACGACACCTTGCCAGCTACAACGGCCGAGACATCAGGAAGCGGACTTGGAATAGCAATCGACATTAAGACTCCTGAAGTGAGGTCCGTTAGAGTCTCTTACCGCTTAATGTATAGTAATGGTCGGATGCGGCCTAGGCTGGGGTGGCTGCGAGCACGAATTGGGGTAGGTCGACATAATCCTTCACGAGCACCCGAGCTTGAGCCACAAGCGACCCGGTTCCAGTAATAGTGAATTGTTTGTCTGCCATGATGCACCTAGATAGAACTACGGGGCTAATTACTTGACTTTGACTACTTGGGACGTGTAACCGGCTGCTAAGGAAGATTGGAGCGCGATTGCAGCCGCTTTGACTTCGGCTACGTATGGGATTGTCATGACAGACAGAGCTTGAATGAAAGTGTCGAACGCCGTCTTGAACGTGGTTCCAAGGATGACGGTTTCTGTAGCCACTTCCGAATGCTTGACGCCTAGTTCAACACTTCCTGATCCAACTCGGACTCCGACGTTGCCTTGCTTGCCGATGACAGCCGCATCCGTCTTGAACTCGGAAAGCCTCTTGGCGTTGCTTCGGGTGCCAGGTATAAAGAAGCCATCGGACAAATGGTGTTGACGCTGTGTGTCTGGTGTCGATACGCTACCTGTGTCAGCCCATGCACCCGTGTCGACGTCAGAGAATACAACCAGACCTTCGTCGCCCTGCTGTAGGGGAAAGGTGACGGCGAACTGGCTTCCACCTGGGAACTGAACCGGTACACCTACGAGGATCGGGAATGGAACGTAAGCCCCGGTTGGGGTGGTGTCTTTGACTAGGGGTTGGCAGGTACAAGTCTGGGTCGCTGCGTCGAATGACTCGATTCTCGCAGGAAGCGAAACGTGCAACCCAGCGTTAATGGCCTGTCGGATGATGTCGTATAGTTCCGGATTCAATTACATAACCTCAAGAGTTGTAGTCCAGGGCGTATTGCCATGGGTGTCGAACTTGTGCTCAATCGATGTTACTTGGAAGTAGCCACTCTTGGTCTTCGATGTAACGTGAACCTGTTGATTGACTTGAATGAGCGGCAGAAGCAAACATTGCAACTTCAACTTCTTCATCTTGGCTTTGGCTTTGGTAGCCGCACTCGTGTCAAGGCTGTTGAGAGTGTCGACGGACGAAGTGAAATCAGGTGACCCAATCAAGCCGGTCTGGGCGCTCAACTCGTAGACTACCGCTTTGCTAGGCTGATTCTGTAGAACGGCATGAAGTGCCATGTTTTGGATTGAGAGTTCGATTCCATTGCCGACTAAGAAATCGCCTAGGATGCGCAGAGACGAGCCGGAATCCGAGAACCCCCTCCGGTACACCTTCGGCGTCATCGACGTAACCAGCGCCCGGACAGAGCCCTCACCTAGGCCTGTTTCGGCTACGACAGAGTCGATCAGTTTGTTCGCGATTTGGGTCGCCGTCGAATTCGGCTTGAAGCTGACTTGCATGTTTCCGAGCGCATGGGCGCGCCCACCATCGGAACATCGAAGGGCGGTGACCTGGCCATCGGCTTCCGATGTCGTCAAGCACTGCATGATGTTGCCACGGAAGATGACACCCTGGGTTTCATCTTGGTAGCCAACTGTCAACGAGACGTCGCCCAACGTCGACATCTTGGCGAGAGAAGTAGGAGACACATTCCAGAGTTTGATTTCAGACGTGTTCGGATTCTTGGTGTTGTCCGCCTTGACAGTTACAGCGCACCTCAAGTCCGTAACCGTCCAAGTCTGGGTTGCAGTCGTCGCCTTAATGGAACGAGTAGGAGGCGGGTTGGCCTCATAGACAACGTTCAATGTGTACGAAGGTAGGAACATTAGACAGCCAATGGGTTGACAACGATGAGTTTGTAATTGACACCCAAGTCATACAACCCAGGGGCCGATGGGCCATCCTTGTCGAGGAAGATTCCTGATGTCGGCAAACGAGAATCGGTGTATTTGAACAGCCGAATGCCAGGGATGACTTTCGAGACTGCGATGACGCCGTCTTGGTCAGCAATCGAACAAGTCCAACTCGAGTCCCGCTCATTCCAATTGAACTCAAGCGTGTATGGCAAACCATCGATGTCGAGGTAGAGGGAATACCACCAAGTTCCATCTGTCTTCGTAGGTATGATTGAGTATTCCATTAGAGCCCCAGCAGTCGGTGTGCAAGGCTTCGGGTTGGCGCAGAGTCAGTTGTCGCCTTGGCTGGCTCCACCTTGTCTTCAGTCTTGCCTTTGGTGTCCGCAGACCTCTTCTGAACAACGACTTTCTTACCCGCTACCCACTTCGTCTTGACCATCTTGACTTCTTGTAGGTTGAGAGACAACTTGAGTTGGCTCGCCTTGCTTGTACGAGTGTAGCCAACGCTAGTCAAGATGTAGTCGATGAATGAAGGGCCATCTGTTCGGACAGTCACCTTCGATGCAGCCGACTGCCACAACCGAAGTTGATTCAGAATCTGAGCGGCTCGGCCAACGTAGCCCTCTTTCGAATGGGTGAAGTCTTGGGCGAGGGCTTCGATTTTGAGGGCGTGCGGCTTATCGACCTTGCCCGATGCGACGTCAAATCCGTCTTCGCAAGGCGCCGAAGTTACGGTCGAGTCAGTAACGTTGCCTTCCGAAACGAGTCCCGTGAGTTCGAGGGACGAAGTTCCGACTGATATTGTAAGAGTAGACATTAGCGTTGCCCTTGGATTGCTGCTACGGCTTCGAGGTGACGCTTCTGCATAACTTCGTCAACAGTCGCCGCAATCGCTTGGGGGTCAGCCGAGCCAGCGATATTGAACGTGAATGTTGTTGTCGACTCGAATGGCATCGTATTGGTTCCAACCTTGGCGCCAGCGGGCGGAAGGTCGACCTGGTTAGGTTGACGGCTAATGAAGTTGACACCTGGCGTCTGTGGCATAGTCCTAAGGTTAGGTGCCACGTACGGCTGGTTGACAAGCTCTTGGGTCGTCTTGATGATTTGGTTGAACTCGGTATTCGAGACGCCACCTAGGGCGCGGAACTTGGAGATCTTGGCAATCAGTTTGTCAATCCAATCGCAGATGGCAACAATGTCATCCTTCATCTCTTTCCAGCCGAGGAAGTTCCCGATCCAAATCAGAGCATCCTTCAATGCCCCCAGCGTGAGTTTGGCTGCTTTCTTGACGGCTTCATCAATCTGGTTGCCGAGGTTCTCAAGCCACTTGCCGACATCGCCGAAGACTGACTCGCCACCATGTAGACCAGTCCAGAAGTCGTCAACAATGAGAACGAGCGCCGCGAACGCTGCAACCATCGGGGCGATGCCAGCCGATGCTGTGATGAGCCCGTACACAGC
>Ga0316620_10000041_pt1 | contig 56900 bp, 53 predicted proteins | sample OWC_Aug_M1_C1_D5_FD_207651 | JGI IMG/M metagenome (GOLD analysis project Ga0316620, IMG submission 207651) | Wetland soil microbial communities from Old Woman Creek delta, Ohio, United States - OWC_Aug_M1_C1_D5_B | ecosystem: Environmental > Terrestrial > Soil > Wetlands | place: USA: Ohio...
CCGACGTCGCCGCCATGTTCGACGAGCAGGTGCGCCCGCTGCTGGGAAAAGTTCGCGGCGTTTGAGGCACCCCAGGGCCTGAGATAGGAGGCGGATCCATGAGTCAGCGCTGTGGTCGCTTTTTGCTCGCCGCGACGGTAGTGTCGACGCTGTTGACGGTCGCAAGTGTCGGAGCCCAGGAGGACTGGCAGGCAGCGTGGACCCGGGGAACGCAGGCCTTGCAGAGCCAGGACTATGCCACCGCCGTGGCGGTGTTCGGGGAGATCACCAAGAACCACCCTGACAAGTACGCCGCGGCCTACTACATGCTGGGCATGGCGCAGCGCGGTCAGGGTCAGATCAGCCCGGCCCTCGCCAACCTGCGCAAGGCGGTGCAGCTGGAGGGAGGCCAGGAGTCCTGGAAGATCGTCCTCGGTCAGACCCTGATCCAGGCCAAGCAGTACCAGGAGGCCCTGACGACCCTCAAGGGCGTCAACCGCTCGGCCCTCAAGCCAGAGGAGCGGGCGAGCCACGCTCTGCTGCTGGCCAAGGCCGCCAACGGGTCGGACCAGCCGGGCGAGGCCATCAGCTTCCTCGAAGGCCAGATCAAGTCGGACCCCAGCAACCCCGGCCTCTACGCGGCCCTGGGCATGGCGCAAGAGGCCACCGGCGACGAGCACAAGGCGTACGCGGCCTTCAAGAAGGCCTATGAGCTCAACCCTCAGGACGAGAAGACGGGGGGCGAGGTGGTGCGGCTGGGCAAGACTCTCGGGCGCCGGGCGACCGCGGACGAGAGCGCCAAGCGGCGCTACTACACCGAGGCTGCCCAGATCGCCGAGAAGATCGCCAACGCCTCCCCGAGCCTCGACCACTACCTGGACGCGGGTGAGACGTGGATGGGCGCCAAGCAGTACCAGATGGCCGTGGGTTGGTTCGACAAGGCGGCCGCCAAGTACCCCCAGAACGCCCACGTCCACTTCTACCGGGGCCAGTGCTACTCCTCGCTCGGCAAGCTCGACCAGTCGGTGTCCGAGCTCCAGCAGGCGCTCAAGATCGGACCTTCGGGGGACCTCCGCAAGCAGGTTTACGAGACCCTGGGCTACGTCTACGACCGGCAAAGGAGCTACGACCAGGCGGCCGGAGCCTATCGCGAGGCCGGAAATCGGACCAAGGAAGCCGAAATGCTCGAGAAGAAGAAGCTCCAGGACCAGAACCTGGTGGCGCAGGAGGAGAGAGAGCGCTTCATCGCCCAGGTGGCAGCCCTGCGCGTACAGATCGAAGAGCTCGAGAAGCTCGGACAGATGGACGACGTGAAGGTGCTGCGCGAGCAGCTCGTCCAGCTCGAGAAGGCGCTGAGCGAGATGCAGTAGAACGGACGCACAATCGGGCTCGAGGAGCGGGCGCGGCGTGGCCGCGCCCGCTGTCTTCTTGAGGGAGAATGCCGACATGTCGATGCTCGCCGACTGCCTGCTCGGCCTGGTTGCGGTCGCGACCTCGGCATCGCAACCACCTGCCGACTCGCAGGAGGGATTGCGCGCCCTGGCCGACGGCGAGTACGAGGTGGCGGTCGACGTCTTCTCCGACATCACCAGGCTCAGCCCGGAGGTCGCCGCCGCCCAGTTCGACCTCGGTCTCGCGTTCGAGGGCCTCGGGCAGCCCGAGTCGGCCGTGGAGAGCTTGAGACGAGCGGTCGAGCTCAACAACAAGGTCGTCGCCTACCGGGTCGAGCTGGCGCGGCTGCTGCTCGACATCGGGCAGGCCCAGGAGGCATCGGCGATGCTCCATGCGGAGGACCTCGACTCCCTGGAAGCCGACACCTGTTCCCAGGTCGCGTTCCTCTCAGCCCAGGCCGCGACCCGGATCGGGTGCGCCAACGACGCGGTTCGCCTGCTCCGGGAACGGCTGCGCGTCGATCCTGACAACCGGCAGCTGCACCATGCCCTGGGCGTCGCACTGCACACCCTCGGGCAGCGTTCGGCAGCTCTGGAGGAGCTGGCGCGCCCCTTTGACCTCGATCCTCAGAGCCTGGTCTACGGTCGAGCAGCGGTCCACATCGCCTTTGCCACGGCCCGCGCCGCACGCGACCGGGACCGCGCCGGTCCGGTCTATGCGCGGGCGGGCGAGCTCGCGGAGCGTCTCGTCGCACTGCGCCCGAGCTTCGATCATCTGCTCCTGGCAGGCGAGGCTTGGATGGAAGCGGGGCAGTGGGAGCGGGCTCTGAAGTGGTTCGATGTGGCCCACGAGCAGCAACCGCGGGGCACCGTCGCGCTGCTCTATCTAGGTCGCTGTCACAGCGCCCGGGGCGATTACCGACACGCCCTCGAGGAGCTGTAACGGGCGCTGCAGATCGGGGCACGGGGGAGTCTGAGGACGAGGATCTACGAGCAGCTCGGGGGGGTCTACGTGGGGCTCGGCGAGCTCGACTCGGCGATCAGCGCCTACAGTCAGGCCGGCGATCGCCAGCGCGTACGCGAGCTCATCGATCGCTTACGCGCCGCCGGGCCGGGAGGCTGAGAGGCGAGGATGCGACGGAGCTTTCAGGCTGCGGTCCTTGACGCGGGGCGGGAGATTCTACTCGAAGTCGGTCGCGGCGTGACGGTGAAGGGTGATGGCGGCGGCGGCCAGGGGCAGGAGGCAGGCGGCCGCGGCCTCGAGGATCAGGGTTGCAGGGGCGACGGGAAGCGGCGGCAGGCCGAGACCCACGACGACCCGTGACAGGGCCTCGACTGCGAGCACGGTGCCGGTGACAGAGAGGAGGGCGGCGAGAACCCCGGGCGCCACCACCGCGACCAAGAACGGTCCCCTCACGGCGGACTCGGTGGCCCCGATGAGGCGCATGATGGTGATCTCGTCTCCGTGACGAAAGAGCTCCAGGTGGACCCAGACTGCGGCCAGCAACCCGGCCGACGCGAGGAGGACCGCGGAGCCGAAACCGAGGAGCCAGCCCAGCTGGCGAGACGTCTTGCGCAGCAGTCCGTGCAGGCTCGAGCGTGGACCCACGGCGATGACTGACGGGTCGTCGAGGAGGGCTGCCACGCCCTCGGGATCGTCAGACGTGACCTCCACCATGGGTGGCAGGATGGCGCCGCCCTCGCCCTCGAGGAGGTCGGTCAGATAGGGGAACCAATGGGTCAGACGTTGCGTGAGCTCGTGGGGAGGTACGGCCTCGATCCGCCAGCCCTGGTGAGCTCGCGACTGCGCCTCGAGCCACTGTTGCCGCTGGTCCTCTGTCAGCTGGGGGTGGAGGAGCACGGCGACGGCGGGTTCGGCGCGACTCAACTCCACCATCGGCGCGATCCAGCGGTTGACGGAGAGTGCGACTCCGGCCAGACAGATGGGCACGGCCAGGGCCAGGGCCAGGATCACACTGACCCCTTTGCGTTGGCTGATCAGGAGCCACCCCTCCGCCAGGGCGTGGCGGATCACGGTGGCCAGCTCCCGTCGTAGGAGAGGGCTCCCTGGTGGAGAACCACCGTGCGCGCGGGAATCGACTCGAGCAGCGAGTGGTCGTGAGTAGCGACCAAGACCGTGGCGCCCTGGTAGTTGATGTCGCAGAGCAGGCTCAGGAGCTCGCTCGCGAGCTCGGCATCCAGGTTGCCGGTGGGCTCGTCGGCGAGGATGAGCCGCGGCTGGTAGGCGAGGGCGCGGGCGATGGCGACCCGTTGCTGCTCTCCACCGGAGAGGGACTCCGGGTAGGCCGAGTGGCGGTGATGGAGGCCGAGCCGCTTGAGCACGTTGTACGCCCTGCGCTGGGCCTCAGCCGGGGGAAGCCCGTGAAAGCGGAGCACGAAGGTGACGTTGTCGAGGACGGTCTTGCGCTTGAGTAGCTTGAAGTCTTGGAAGATGACGCCCACCCGGCGGCGCAGCTCGTGGAGGCGGTGCCGGGGAAGCTCGTCGACCCGGTGGCCGGCGACCCAGACCTCGCCCGATGTCGGCCGCTCGGCAGCGTACAGGAGCTTGAGCAGGGTGCTCTTGCCGGCACCGGAGGGTCCGGTCAGAAACACGAACTCGCCGGCATCGACGTGAAGGTCGATGCCTCGAAGGACGCGGCGGTGATCGTAGTCCTTGCAGAGGTTGCTGAGGCGAATCAACTCGTCTGCCGCACCCGTCGCTCGGGGCTCAGGGTTCGGCATTGTACCATTAGGCCCCTGCAGGCCCGGCCGCAGGCAATGGGAGGGCGATGGAGCAGGGGTGCTGTGGCCAGTGGCGCCAGCTTGAGCTGGGGCTCGAGCGGGCGCTTTCGAGTCGGGTTGGAGCTGCGACCCTGCTCTTCGGTCTCGGACCACCCGGGCCAGCGGCCGCCGCCGAGGAACGGGTGGAGGCGCTTCTCGACGCACTGACGCCCCGGGTACACGGCCTGCGCTGGGTGCGGCAGGTGCACGGACGCGACCTGATCAGAGTGGCCAGTGCAGAGGGGCCCCTAGCCGGCGCCGCGTGCGCCGGCTACGGCGACGGTCTGGTCACGAGCCAGGTCGGGGTCGGCCTCGTGGTGTGGACGGCGGACTGCGTTCCCGTCCTGATGGTCGGCAACGGAGCGGTTGCTGCCGTGCACGCGGGCTGGCGCGGCATTGCCTCGGGCATCATCCGCACCGCCTTCGAGCGCGTGGTCGAGGAGGGGGGCAGTGGGGCTTCAGGCCTGCGGGTTGCAGTCGGACCCGCGGTCGGCCTCTGCCACTACCCGGTGGGGGTCGAGGTGGTTGCCGCCTTGGCCAGGAGCGGTATCGACCCGCCGCTTTGGCTCGATGGCCAGCGCGTCGACCTGCGCGCCCTGGTCCGGGGCCAGCTGGAGGCGCTCGGAGTGGGGGAGGTCGAGCTCGTCGGTGGCTGTACCTCGTGCGATCCCGACCTCGCCTCCCACCGTCGCGACGGGTCTCGGGCAGGCAGGAACCTGTCGCTCGTGTTTCTCGTCGGCTAAGCTGAGCGTCCCCGCCGGTCGATTCAGGAGGCGGGCTGTCGGCGGTCAGCCATCAGCCGTCAGGTTTCCGGGACGCGGGCCGGGAGCGGAGTACATTCGAGTGGGAGCAGATCCGCGGCTGGGCGGGGGAGCTGAGAGCCGACAGCCGAAGGCCGGCAGCGGAGACCTGTCACGCGTCAGCCCACCACTCTCGCGCGGAGCTGACCGCAGGCCCCAGCCACGTCCTGGCCCCGCGAGTTGCGCACCGTGACCGCGAAGTGGGCGCTGCGCAGGGTCTGGCCAAAGATGTCCACGACTTCCGGGTCCGGAGGTTGGAACGCGGGGATGTGGGTCGCGTCGGGATTGAGCGGAATCAGGTTGACCTTGGCGGGGATGCCGCGGAGGAGGGAGGCAACGGCGAGAGCGTCCGCGGCCTGGTCGTTGAAGCCGCGGATGAGAACGTACTCGAAGGTGATGCGTCGACCCCGGGCCAGGGGAAGGGCGCGCAGCTCAGCCATGAGCTGATCAAGTGGATAGCGTCGCGCCACGGGCATGATCGCGGCGCGGCGTTCCTGGTCGGGTGCGTTGAGGGACAAGGCCAGCTTGGGCGGCTGGTCGAGGCCGGCAAACCAGCGAATCCCGGGCACGAGTCCTGCGGTCGAGATGGTGATCCGGCGAGGGCTGACCCTCTCGTAGAAGACCCGCAAGGCGCGCTCGAGATGGGCGGTGTTGAGCAGCGGCTCGCCCATGCCCATGAACACCAGGTTGACGCGCTCGGGCCCGACCTCTGAGTGGCGGAGCATCATGCGATACTGACCGACGATCTCCTCGGCGCTGAGGTTGCGACCAGCGCCAAGCGCCCCCGTGACGCAGAAGGTGCAGCCCAGGGCGCAGCCGGTCTGCGAGGACAGACACAGGGAGAGCTTGCCCCGTCCCGGCATGGCCACACATTCGACCGTCGCCCGGTCGTCCAGCTCGAGGAGGTACTTGCGGCAGCCGTCACCGCTGGAGTGGACGTCAACCACCCGCGGTTCTTGGATCGAGAAACGTTGATCCAGGCTGTTGCGCAGCTCGAGTGGCAGATCGGTCATCTCGTCGAAGCTGCGCGCGTGGCGTGAAAGGATCCATTCCGCGATCTGCGCCAGCCTGAAGGGCCGGTCGACCCACGGCGCGAGGACGGCTGCGATCTCGTCCCGGTTACACGCGATCAGGTTGGTCATCGGCCTCAACCCGGGGCGAGGAAGGGGCGGACCGATGACGGCTGGGCGAGATCCCCAGGGAGCCCAGCAACTCGGCATCACGGGTGTCGATCCGGTAGGTGACGCGGTGAGGGGCTGGGTCCACGTGGACCCGCATGGTCGCCTCCTCGACCTCGATCGGTCGACCGTCGCGGCAGGCCAGCGAAGCCTCGAGCAGCATAACCGCGTCCCAGCCGTCGACTCGTAGCTCGTCCAAGCACGCCTGCACCTCCTCCGAGCGCACGACCGAGCCGTGAACGGCTTGGCCGAGGCGTCGCAGCAGGTCTTGCAGCTTCTGGGTCCGCGACTCGGTCATCCGACTCCACCTTTCCCAACCCAGCCGACCTCACCCCCTCTTCCCATACTACACTCCCTGTCAGGCGCCGCGTTGGGGCCAGTCGGAGGCTGGAGGGCGTCTGGGCGGTCCGCTGTTTTTCGCCTCCCGGCCCCGGTTGCGGGGCTCCTGCGCAGGTTTGCAGAACCGGTGCCGGCGACTGAGCTGAACCTCTCGAGCGGGCGGGGCGCTGTGCGGGTCTGTTAGACTGAAGGAGCGCGGAGGTGGAGATGCCGAACATTGGAATCTGGGAGCTGCTGGCCATCTTGGCCATCGTGGTGATCCTCTTCGGCGTCAACAAGCTGCCGCGGTTGGGCCGTGGTCTGGGCGAGGGCATCAGGAACTTCAAGGACTCGCTGCGTGGGTCCGGGAGCTCCGACGACAACGCCAACGGGGGCCGCGACCGGGGATCGACGAAGCCCGAGTGATCGGCGCGCCAGAGGAGATAATCAGAGCCCCCGCCGCGCGGCGGGGGCTCTGGCTTTGTGCGCCAGGCATGGCGCGAAGCGCTCGATGCAGGCGATGGTCACCAAACCTGGCGGCGGTCCCGTCGCCAGGCTCACGGCGCTACTTGATCTCGATGCGGTCGCCGACGTGGACCGGTGCCCAGCCGCGCGAGATCTTGGCCGTCGAGTAGCCGTCGTGTACGGTGAGGAATCCCACCTCGCCGAGAACCAGCCGCGGCATGTTCTCGACAGGGTTGGGTCTGTAAATTGTGGCGAACTGCCCCGGGTAGAGCCCCTCGGCCTCTCCCAGATCGACGAAGACGACCGCCTCGATTCCCACGTCGATCGCTTCGTCCTTGGCGTACACGACGTATCCGGTGGGCTTGCCGGACGGCTCGTCGCAGCGGTCTGACGCGACCGGGTCGAGCACCAGAGGAACCGGCACCGGCTCGAACGGCAGCAGGTCGTCGCCGATCTGAACCGAGTCACAGGCCAGGGTGATCTCGGCGATGGAGGTGTGCTCCTGGGCGCACAGGACCTTGAGCTGCCCGACCTGGGTGTAGATGATGCCCATGTCGGCGTCGGAGACGGGGTGCATGAGACGGCGCGCGCGGTGATAGACGAAGAACCGGTCACCGGCGCTCACGCCCTCCCCGGCTCCACCGTCGATGTACACCATGTCGCCCTCGGTGAAGGACATCTGGTACTCGATCCGCTCGCCGGACGCGATCTTGAACGGGAAGATTCCCTCGTCCTGGAAGAGCCGGGCAAAGCAGTACACATCGGCGGAGCTGCCGAGGGGATGGGGCATGCCTTCCTCGACCCCCTCACCGGGCTCGTACTCGCCAGGCGGAGGCAGCTCGGAGACCACCTCGTCCCCCGGAGCCACGGGGCCTTCGGTCACCTCTTCGGGAGTGGGCTCCTGCACGGCCACGTCGATGACGATGGGGTCGCCCGGGTAGATCCAGTGGGAGTCCAGAATATAGGGGTTCCGCTCCCAGATCTGGGGCCACAGGTAGGGGTCGCTGAGGTACTTGGCGGCCAGGTCCCAGAGCGTGTCCCCCCGCTCCACGATGTGGACCGTCGCACCCTCCGGGAACTCGGTCGGAGGCTCGTACGGGGTCCAGTGGTCACCCACCAGGTGCAGGGGCCGGGGAGGTGGGGATACAGTCTGAGCTGCGACCACCATTGGCATTAGGCTTGCGAGTATGACCAACCGGATGCAGGCTCTCATAAGTCCTCTCCCCAGGAATGGAAACACAAACAAGGTTACTCCACTGAATATCCGCCCGTCAATCCTCGTTGAGGTTTGAATGTTTTTGTTTCAGCTCCTCGATCAAGGCCTCACGCTCCTCGAGCCGCTTCTGAACCTCGGCCATCAGGGCTTGCACCAGCTCCAGCTTAGAGTATTCCGGGTAGGTTTCCACTATGTATTCGAGCCTCCAGAGGGCGCCTCGCCAACGCTTATTACGAGAGTAATATTCGGCGACAAGCCACTCGTGTTCAGCCAGCGCCTCGCGCAGCACTCCCATCCTCTGCCGCGCCTCTGCGACGTGTGGCGATTCCGGGTACAGATTGACTAACTGCTCGTAGGCATCGAGCGCCTCGCGAATTGGAGCCAAATCCCGATCCGCTCGCGGTGTCACCTTGGCGTGGGTTTGGCCCAGCATGAGGAGCGCGTAGTCCCGATCCGGATCGTTGGGGTAACGGTTGACGAAGTCCTTGTATCTGAGGCGAGCCTCGGTTTGGTTGACGCTGTCGGTCTTTACCGCGTAGGTGTCGGCAACGCGGAGGGCGGCTTTGTGGCCCAGCGGGTCGTTGGGAAATGTGTCGTAAATGAAGGAGAAGTGCCGGCGGGCGTCGCTGTATTTCTTGCTCTGAAACAGCGCTTCGGCCCGGGCATAAATGGTCTCCTTGTCGAGGTCAGCCAGCTCTTGGAGGAGCTTGTCCTCCTTCTTAGTGCTCTTGCATCCGGCGACGCCGAGCAGCAGCGGCAGCACGATCGCGCTTGCCACGAGTCGTCTCATCACGGGGCTCCTTGTTGGTTCTGTGTACCGTTGGCTGCCCTCCGCAGCGCGGCGACCGCCTGATGGCGCTCAGGTGCGCCGAATACGCTGCTTCCGGCGATCAACGTGGTGGCACCGGCCTCGACGAGGGCGCGGGCGTTGTCGCAGCCGACGCCACCGTCGACCGAGATGTCGGGGCACAGGTCTCCCGCCATCCCGCGCAGCCGGCGAATCTTGGCCAGGCTCTCGCTGATGAACTCCTGACCGCCGAACCCGGGGTTGACCGACATGATCAGGGCGAAGTCCAACCACGGCAGCGCCTCGCGGACGAGCTCGACCGAGGTTGCGGGGTTGAGAGCGGCCCCGGCCTTGACACCGAGCTGGCGGATGCGCGCCAGGGTGCGGTGGAGATGGGTACACGCCTCCACGTGAACCGCTAGGCGCGCCACGCCCAGACGGGCCAGATCTTCGATCAAGGGCTGGGGATCGGACACCATGAGGTGGGCGTCGAGCGGAATCCGACAGCACGGCACCAGGCAGCGCACCACGGGTGGACCGAAGGTGAGGTTGGGGACGAAGTGTCCGTCCATGATGTCGAGGTGGAGCATGTCGGCGCCGGCCTGCTCGACCTCCGCCACCTCAGAACCGAGCCGGGAGAAGTCCGCGGACAGCAGGGAGGGAGCGATGCGCACGGTCATTGGCTCACCCAGACCGCGATGATGTCGGAGCGAGAGAGCGGGCTCCCGGCCGCCGGGTACTGCCGGAGCACGGTGCCGGAGGGGACGCCGGGGTAGGTCACGTCATGGATCTGGCCGAGGCGCAGGCGATTGTGCTGGCAGAAGGCCCTGACCGAGGACAGTGGTTGCGCCAGCAGCGAAGGCATGACCCACAGCTCCTGATCGGGGGCGGTGTTGACCAGCAGCCGCACCGCGCTTCCGGGAGGCACGACCGCGCCGCTCGGGGGCTCGGACGCGACCACACTGTCGCCGCGGCCATGGCCGCGGACTCGGGCCTGTCCGCCGAGCGCGAGACCGACCGTCTCGAGGTCACGCCGGGCGCCCTCCAGGGTCTGCCCGGTGAGATCGGGGATCGTCGCCCTCTCGGCGCCGCGGCTGATCCACACGCGCACCGAAGCGCCTGACTTGAGATGGTATCCGGGGTAGGGTTCTTGGCTGGCAATGGTGCCCGGTGGGTAGGTGGCAGAGAACACGCCAGGCTGGTCCACGTCGATCGTCAAGCCCAGGTCGTGGGTCACCCGTTCCGCCTCTTCCGGCGTCTTGCCCTGCAGGTCGGGAACCGACTGCGTGCCGCGATGGACTGCCCACACCAGCGCGTACCAGAAGACGATGCAGCAGCAGATGAGGAAGATCGCGATCGCGAGGAGGCGTGCGCCCATCGCCGGAACTGTAGCACTACTCGCCGGGGGTGAAGAATTTGTACATCCTCTCGGGCAGGAGCTTGACGATGTCGTTGAACAGCACGACAAACATGAGCACGATGAGCAGGTAGAAGCCTACCTCGAGGATGCGCTCCTTGAGCTTGAGCGAGAGGTCGCGGCGAATGGCGGTCTCGAAGCCGATGATGGTCAAGTGTCCGCCGTCGAGAATCGGGATCGGCAGGAGGTTGAAGACGCCGAGCTGGAGCGAGATCAGGCCCATCAGCCAGACCAGGCGGTGGATGCCGGTGCGCGCGGCCTCGCCCGAGATGCGGGCGATGTCGATGGGGCCGGAGATCTGCTTGAGCGACGTCTTGCGGGTGATGAGCTTGCCCAGAATGCGGAACGTCTCCTCGGTCAAACGAACGCTCTCGCGCAGCCCCGCGCCCACGGCCGCCAGGGGCGGCAGCTTCTTCAGCTCGGAGGGCAGGTAGAGCCCGATCATGCCGGAACCGCCCACGTCGTCAGGCGTGACCTCGAGCTCGAAGGCGTCCTCTCCGCGACGGATCGCGAGCTTGACCGGCTGGTTGGGGTGGGGCGAGATGAGCTGGTAGAGGTCGAAGAAGCTGGTCACCTCGGTCCCGTTCACGGCCTCGATCCGGTCGCCGAGCTGGAGACCCGCGCGCTCCGCCGGCGAGCCGACTTGGAGCCCGGCCACGAGCGGCTCGACCACGGGGTGGAGCCCCGAGTACCCAACACCGTAGCGGGAGACCTTCTTGGGCCGCAGGCGGAGGGTGAGCGGTTGGCCGTCCCGCGTCAGGCTGACTTCGACCTCGCGCCCGCCCGAGGTGAAAATCGACATCTCGAGATCGCGCCAGCTCTCCATCTCAGCGCCGTCCACGGCCAGGATCAGGTCGCCCCTCAGGATGTTCGCCTCTGCGGCTGGCGACTCGGGTTCGACCCAGCCCACAAGGGGAGGGTCGTCCTGGTAGGCGGGCACCTCGACCCCAAGGGTGAAGGCCACGGCCAGGAACACCACCGCGAAGAGCACGTTGGTGACCGGGCCGGTGACCAGGATGACCGCCCGCCGCCAGCGGGGAAGGAGCTCGGGTGGCGGCGCGTCGCCGCCGACGACCGTGGACTCGTCGGGTCCGAGCCCGGGAATGCGCACGTAGCCGCCGAGCGGGACCAGGCTCAGCCGGTAGTCGGTGGTGCCCCTGCGGATGCCCCACAGGCGCTTGCCGAACCCAACCGAGAACACATCGACCCGCGCGCCGAGGAGGCGCGCCATGAGGAAGTGGCCAAGCTCGTGCAGGATCACCAGCACGCCGAGCACGAAGACGAAGGCGAGAATGTTGATGAGCGCGGTCACGATGCTCCCTCACGCCGCTGGGTCGAGCCACCCGGCCGGCACTCGCGGGCCCGGCAGGACGCCTGACCAAGGGCGGCTGGTCATTATACGCACAACGGCTGCCTGAACCGTCACGGGTCCCCCGTCGCCCCTCCAGCTCGACCGTCAGCGCGCGAGTCAGGGCACTGCCGCGCCCAGGCCTCCGCCGCTCAGAGCGACAGCTCGTCGTACAGCCGGGAAATCAGCGGACCCGGAGACCCGGCCGGGAACCTTAGCGCGTCGCGGGGGTCGTGCTACCGACTCGAGACGAGCTCTGCCGCGACCCGGCGCGCCTCCCGATCGACGTCCTGGACCTGGTCGAGGCTCTCCAGCCGGCGGTTGCGCCCCTGCCATGCGTCGAGGGTCGCCTCGACCGTGTCCGTGATGGCTGGGAAGGCGACGCGGCCGTCGAGGAAGGCTTGCACCGCCACCTCGTTGGCGGCGTTGAGCACGGCCGGCATCTCGCCGCCAGCGCGGAGCGCGTGGCGGGCCATCGCCAGCGCCGGGAAGCGATCCGAGTCGGGAGGCTCGAAGCTGAGGGTCCCGGCCCGCGCCAGGTCGAGGGCGGGCAACGGGGATGGGAGCCGCTCCGGCCAGGCCAGGGCGTAGAGGATCGGGAAACGCATGTCGTTGACCGAGAGCTGTGCGATGAGAGTCCCGTCCACGTACTCGACCAGGGAGTGAACCAGGCTCTGAGGGTGGACGACAACCTCGATGCGATCCTCGCTCACTCCGAACAGGTGATGGGCCTCGATGATCTCCAGCCCCTTGTTCATCATGGTCGCGGAGTCGATGGTGATTTTGGGCCCCATGCTCCACGTGGGGTGGGCGAGCGCGTCGGCCACGGTCGCCGACCGCATGCGCTCTCCCGTCCAGGTCCGGAATGGCCCGCCTGACGCGGTCAGGATGAGCTTCTTGACCGCGCCTGCCGGGCCGACGCGGAGGGCCTGGTGAATGGCGTTGTGCTCGCTGTCGACCGGGATCACGTTGACGCCGCGCCTGGCCGCCTCGGCAATGACCAGGTCGCCTGCGGTGACCAGGGTTTCCTTGTTGGCCAGGGCCACATCGCAGTTGCTCGTGATCGCGGCCATGGTCGGCAGCAGGCCGAGCGAACCGACCAGGGCGGAGACCACCATGTCGATGCCGGGGTAGCTGGCCACCTTGACCAGTCCCTCCCGACGGGCGACGAACCGCGTCGTGGGGAACTCGGATCCGAGAGCACGGGCGTCGCCCGGGTCGGCCACCGCCACCACCTCGGGCCGATGGGTCGCGACCTGCTCGCGCAGCACCCGCAGATTGCGGCCCGCGGCGAGTGCGATGACCCGGAAGCGGTCCGGGAAGCTCTCCACCACGGACAAGGTCGACCTGCCGATGGAGCCGGTCGATCCCAGTATTGCGAGGCGTTTCATCCGATGAGCCCGGCCAGGAGGAGGTAGGCGAGCAGGGGCGGAGCGGCGTAGAGCAGGCTGTCGGTACGATCGAGAAAGCCGCCGTGACCGAGGAGGAGCGTCGACGAGTCCTTGACGCCTGTGTCGCGCTTGAACAGGGACTCGATGAGGTCGCCTACCGGGGCGGCCACAGCGAGAACCGCGGCCATGGCGAGCAACTGGCCCCAGGAGAAGGGGAGTCCGAGGAGAGGCTTGCACAGGGCGGCCGTGCCGATGGTGGCAGCGGTCCCTCCGGCCAGGCCCTCCCAGGTCTTCTTGGGGCTGATGGTGGGAGCCATGCGGTGGTGGCCGAAGCGCTTGCCCAGGTAGTAGGCGCCCGAGTCCCCGATCCACACCGTCAGAAAGAGGAACAGCAGCAGCGAGATGCCGAGGGAGCCCTCGGGCAAGAGACGGAGCCAGCCGACGCAGGCACTGGTCAATCCCAGGTAGAGCACGACGAAGCAGCTCAGGGCGGCGGCCGAGAACCCGCCCCGGGGCCGCTCAGGGTGGGCGAGCTGGGCCGCTGGCAGGATCAGCAGAACCGCCATCGTGGCCACGATCAGGCCGGTTTCCCGGAACCACCAGCAGGCGACCATGGTGGCGAGGAGCGCGGTTAGCGGCAGCCAGCGCTGGCAGGGAATGTTGGCGCGGCGAGCCATGGTCAGGGCCTCGTGGCCGGCGGTGACCACGGCGGCGGCGAGGAGCGTCAGAAAGGCCCATGGCGGAAGCCACAGAATGGTGGCGACGACCAGGGGACCCAGGGTCCCCGCCACCAGCTCACGCGTCGCCACTGCCGCCGCCGTCAGGTACGCGCACGCCGGCTGGGGTCGGCGACAGACCGCCGAAGCGGCGCTCCCGTCGCTGGAACTCCAGCAGCGACCGCAGGAGCTCGGCCTTGTCGAAGTCGGGCCACTGCACCGGGGTGAAGTAGATTTCGGCGTAGGCGAGCTGCCAGAGCAGGAAGTTGGAGATGCGCTGTTCACCCGAGGTCCGAATCATGAGGTCCGGTTCGGGCAGACCCCGGGTGAGGAGGTGGGAGTCCACCCATGCCTCGTCGATCAGTCCGGCGTCGAGCTGGCCCGCGGCTGCGGCCTCGACCGCCGCCTTCAGCAGGTCGGTGAGCTCTTGCCTGCCCGAGTAGTTGAGCGCGACCTGGACGATCGGGCCGGTGCAGTCCGCGGTGGCGGCGACCGCCTCCCGCAGGGCCTTCTGAACCGACCGGTCGAGCTGCTCCAGGCGGCCGATGGGACGCAGCCGGAGGTTGTTGCGCACGAAGGTGTCGAGCTCGCGCCTCACGTACTCCTTGAGCAGGGTCATCAAGGTCCGCACCTCGGCCGGTGGTCGCTTCCAGTTCTCGGTCGAGAAGGCGTACAGGGTGAGCACCTCGATGCCGACCTGGGCCGCCGCCTCCACGGTTGTCCGAACCGCTCGCATGCCGGCGCGATGACCCTCGACCCGAGGCAGGTTGCGAGCCTTTGCCCAGCGGCCGTTGCCATCCATGATGATGGCCACGTGGCGCGGCAGGTGGTCGAGATCGAGCTCGTTCAGGAGCTCGCGCTCGATGGTGCCGGGCGCAGCGATGTCGTCCAGATGCCGCACGGGCCAGCTCCTCGGGTTTCGGAGTCTACCACAGGGCATGACGCGCTCTGGTCAGCCCGAGAGGCCGCGGTTGCGCGCCCTGCCAGCGGGCTGAGCCGGGGTCGGCCGCGTGGGCTGTGGGTGCAGCCGGTCGAGGACTGAACTCTCAGTCAGTGGCCAGGAGCTCGTCGCCCGCCGGACGGTAGTACACCCGCTCCAGGGTGAGACCCTGAGCCGGGGCGGTGGCGATGCGCTGCCCGGTTCGGGGCGCCTCGAGGAGCCGGCGAAAGTCGGCCTCCGAACGTCGCTGCCAACCGACCTCGAGCACGGCCCCCACCATCCGCCGGACCTGGTAACGGAGGAAGCCGCGGCCGAGGAAGCAGAGGTCGATGCCGTGGCGGCGGGTCACCGACCAGACGCGAAGGAGCTCGCGCACGGTCGGGCCTTGGGCGGGGTCGGACACGGTGAAGGAGGCCATGTCGCGGCGGCCGCCGAGGAGGGCCAGGGCGCGGCTCATCGCCGCCGGGTCGGCCGGCCTGGGCAGGCTAGCCGAGCGCAGCCCGAGCCAAGGCAGCGAAGGCGGACGCCAGCGGACACGGTAGACGTAGAGCTTGGCGCGGGCGCTCCTCCGGGCGTGGAACTCGGAGCCGACCCGGCGCAGCGAGCGAACCCTGATCTCGGTAGGCAGGTGACCGTTGAGGGCGCGGAGGAGGGCGTCGGGCGGGACCGAATGGGGAAGGTCGAGGTGGGCCACCTGGCCGCGTGCGTGAACGCCGGCATCGGTCCGTCCGGCGCCGACCACCGAGATCGCCTCGAGCCGGGTGACCCGCTGGAGCGCATCTTCCAGCTCGCCCTGGACGGTGGGTCGTCCCGACTGGCGTTGCCAGCCGCAGAACGGCGTTCCCAGGTAGGCGACGACGAGCTTGTAGCGCATGCGTCCACGACGGTAGCTCCGGTCTCAGATGGCCGCAACTGGGCGTCACGATCGACGGCAGGAGCCATCCCGGGCCGCAGGTCCGACGCCGACAGTGGCCGCGGGCTGGCGGACAGGTCCAGGGTACAATTGGGGTGCAGTGCTCGAGTTGGTCTACGACGATGGGGGCGTGACCCACCGAACCCCGGTTCGGGACGGACTCAGTCTCGGCCGATCGAGCGACAACGACATCGTTCTCAGGGACTTCTCAGTCTCCCGCCACCACGCGCGGGTCGAGGAGGAGAACGGGATCTTCAAGATCCGCGATCTCGAGTCGACCAACGGGGTCAAGGTCAACGAGACCTTCGTCACCTCCGGTGCCATCGCCCCCGGTGACCAGGTCACGATCGGCAGCTTCCAGCTTCTGGTCGAGGACAGCGTCAGTGACACCGGCGGGCTGTCCTCGGCCACTTACCTGCGACCTCTCTCCGAGTTCAACCAGGACTACGGGTTGGAGGGGACGTCCTCGGTCTCCAAGGAGATCGGCCCGCGCGAGCGGGTGTTCGAGATCCTCGCCCAGGTCGCCAAGACCCTGCTCGAGGTGGGGGAGCTGCAGCCGGTGTTGGACAAGGTGATGGACGTGGTCTTCGAGTACCTGCTCGTGGACCGCGGCTTCATCGTGCTCTTCACCGAGAGCGGCGAGCCCAAGCTCGAGCTGTTTCGTGCCCGCGAGGTCGTGGAGGGCGCGACGCCTGAGGTGCCGATCTCCCGCACCATCCTCGACATGGTGACCCGCCAGAAGGTGGCCCTGCTAACCCACGACGCCCAGGCCGACCAGCGCTTCGAGGCCGGGCGCAGCATCCGCATCCATCAGATCCGCTCGGCCATGTGCGCCCCGCTCTGGCACCGTGAGAAGGTCATCGGCGTGATCTACGTCGACTCGCCGCTGCACGTCGGCTCCTACTCGGCGCCGGACCTCGACCTCCTGACCGCGCTCGCCAACTACGCGGCGGTCGGGATCGAACGTGCGCGCCTCAACGAGCAGATCCGGCGCGAGCAGGAGGTCCGGGCGCGCCTCGCCCGCTACCACTCGCCGGCGGTGATCGACGCCGTGCTGGGTGCGCCCGAGGGCGGGGAGGATCGGGCCGTCACCCTGCGCGAGACGTCGATCATGTTCGCCGACATCGTCGGGTTCACGGCGCGCTGCGAGAGCATGCCGCCGGAGGACGTGGCGGCGTTTCTCAATCAGTTCTTCACCTTGGCCGCGGACGCCATCTTCGAGTACGGCGGCACCCTCGACAAGTTCATCGGCGACGCCGTCATGGCCTTCTTCGGAGCGCCCCTGCCTCAGGAGGACCACGCCGAGCGAGCGGTGCGTAGCGCGCTCGCCCTGCTCACCGCCCTCGACCAGTGGAACCGCGAGCGTGAGGCTGAGGGCTTGGACCCCTTTGCGGTGCGGATCGCGATCCACTCCGGACCGGTGGTCGTGGGCGACATCGGGTCGGCCAAGCGCGTCGACTATACGGTGCTCGGCAACACGGTCAACGTCACCGCGCGGCTCGAGGAGTACGTGGCCACGCCGGGGCAGATCACCATCGGCGAGACCACCCAGGCGGCTATCGCCCACCTCTTCCCGACCGAGCACCTCGGCAACGTGCAGCTGAAGGGCCTGTCGCGCAAGATCGCGGTCTACCGGGTGGCCATCGAGGAGCTCGGCCTGACGCCCAAGGAAGGCTGATGCGCCTGGTCGACCTGGTCTTCGTGACCTCCAACCCAGACAAGCTCCGCGAGGCCGAGGAGGTGCTCGGGATCAAGCTTGAGCACCGGGCCCTGGAGGTCGTCGAGCCGCAGTCCATGAGCCTCGAGGAAGTGGTGCGGGCCAAGGCGGCCAGCGCCTGGGCGCGTCTGCAAACGCCGGTCCTGGTAGAGGACACCTCGCTCGAGCTGGTCGGGCTGGGCGGTTTTCCCGGGCCGCTCATCCGCTGGCTGCTGGCGAGCGTGGGGCCGGCTGGAATCTGTCGCGTGGCCCACGCCTTTGCGGACCCCCGCGCGATCGTCAGGTGCATGGCCTGCGCTAGCGATGGCCGAGACGAGGTAGTCGGTCTCGGCACGGTGCGGGGCGTGATCGCGGAGGCGCCACGCGGGCGCAGCGGTTTCGGCTGGGACAGCGTCTTCCTGCCGGACGGCGGCGAGGGTCGCTCCTTCGCCGAGATGAGCCGGACCGGCAAAAACGCCCTCTCCCACCGCCGCAGAGCATTCGAGGCCCTGCGCGAGGCGCTCCAGGCGCGCGGCGTGGAGTAGCTTCTATCCGCTCCCCGTCCCGTTCCGGACAGCGCCCTCGCCGGGCGGGTGCCCGAGTCATCGCGGCCGGCGGCCAGCGTCCGTTCCTGTGCTAGGCTCGCGGCCATGCGCGAGGACGTGCCGACCAGGCGGGCGGCGGTGATCCAGGGCATGTTCGGACGCATCGCGCCCCGCTATGACCTGCTCAACCGGCTGCTCTCGCTCGGCCTCGACCAGGGCTGGCGTCGGACGCTGGCGGCCCGGCTGGAGAGGGCTGCGGTCGGTCAGGTCCTCGATGTCTGCACGGGGACCGGCGACCTGGCCGAGGCCTGTGCCGAGCGAACGACGACGCTGGGGTGTGACTTCAGCCTGCCGATGCTGGTGTCAGCGCGGGCCAAGCTGCGGGGCCGGGTGGCATTGTTCGCGGCCGACTCCCTGCGGCTGCCGATCGCAGAGGGCGCGCTCGACGCGGTCACTGTGGCCTTCGGAGTGCGCAACTTCGAGAGCCTCGGACAGGGGCTGGCCGAGCTGGCGCGCGTGCTGCGGCCGGGCGGCATCGTGATGGTGCTCGAGTTCTCGCGGCCTCGGGGCTGGTTGGGACCGCTGCTCCGCTGGTGGATGGACAATGGTCCGCCAGCGCTGGGCCGGCTGCTGTCCAACGACGGCCAGGCGTACGTCTACCTGTCGGCGTCGGTGCGCGCGTTTCCGTCGGCCGAGCGGCTGAGTTACCTGCTCGAGGAGGCCGGGCTGGTCGCGGTCACGGCAGTGCCACTGAGCGGGGGCGTGGTCATGCTCTACCAGGGCACGAAGCCGGCATCCGAGCCCACCGCCGTCCACTGCGGCGGGGGCCGCCGGCAGCACCCGGGCGGCGGCGATTGAGAGAGGGGGGAGCCATGGGCGAGGAGCGACTTCTCGACGGCGTGCGGGTGGCGGCCGAGATCAGCGCTGAGGTGGCGACCGAGGTGGCGGCGCTCAAGACGGGGGGCGTGACCCCGCGCCTCGACGTCGTGCTGGTCGGTGAGGATGAGGCCTCCAGGGTTTACGTGGGCTCCAAGGCCCGCGCCTGCGCCAAGCTCGGCATGGAGTCGCAGACCCACCATCTGGCCGCTGATGCCCCCCAGGAGGAGGTCGAGGGCCTGGTCGAGCGGCTCAGCCGCGACGATGCGGTCGACGGCATCCTGGTCCAACTCCCGTTGCCCTCGGCTCTGGACACCGGTGCGGTCCTCGAGCGGGTCGACCCGGCCAAGGACGTGGACGGCTTCCACCCGATGAACGTCGGTCGGCTGCAGCGGGGACGGCCTGGCCTGGTTCCGTGTACGCCGGCCGGGATCATGGAGCTGCTGCGCCGCGAGGGAATCGAGGTGGCGGGTCGACGGGCCGTGGTCGTGGGTCGCTCGGACATCGTCGGCAAGCCGGTGGCCATGCTCCTCCTCCACGCTCACGCCACCGTCACCATCTGCCACTCCAGGACCCGCGACCTCGCGCAGGTGACCCGGGAGGCCGACATCCTGGTCGCCGCGGTCGGGCGCAAGGCATTGATCGGCGCCGACCACGTCAAGCCGGGAGCGGTGGTCGTAGACGTGGGCATCCACCGGGTCAGCGACCGCGACGAGGTCGAGCGTTTGTTTCCGGGCGACGAGGCGCGCCTCGAGCTGCTCGCCCGCCGGGGATCGGTCCTCACCGGGGACGTGGACTTCAGCGCGGTGGCCGGGCGGGTCTCGCGCATCACCCCTGTCCCGGGCGGGGTCGGGCCGCTGACCATCGCCATGCTCATGGCCAACACCGTGCGCGCCGCCCGCGTCCGCCGGGGGGCCTGAGCCCGTGGTCCGGCGGCCGTGCGCGGTGGGCCTCACCGGTGGCCTGGCATCGGGCAAGTCGTCGGTGGCGGTGATGCTGGCGCGCCGGGGCGCCGAGGTGCTGGACGCCGACGGGCTGGTCCACGAGCTGTACCGGCCGGGCGGCGAAGGCGCGCAGCAGGTGGCCGAGCTGTTCGGAGCCGAGGTGCTGGCAGGTGACGGCGCGGTCGAACGCGACGCCCTGAGCCGTCGGGTGCTGGCCGACGCCGAGGCCCTCGAGCGCCTCAACCGCGCTGTCCACCCGCTGGTCAGGGCACGGGTCGCGGGCTGGCTCGCCGAGCTCGGGACCCGGCCAGGCGGGGCGCCCGGCGTGGCGGTGGTCGAGGCGGCGCTGCTGGTCGAGACAGGCTCGTATCGGGATTATGACCTGCTGCTGGTGGTGTGGTGTCGGCCCGAGCAGCAGCTGGAGCGGGCGCTCGCGCGCGGCGTGGACGAGGGGCGGGCGCTGGCGCTGCTCAAGGCTCAGCTTCCGCTCGACTCCATGCTGGCCGTCGCCGATATCGTCGTCGACAACTCCGGCAGCCGCGAGCAGCTGGCGGCCGAGGTCGACCGCGCCTGGGCGGAGATTCGCGCCCGCTGCGGCCAGGCTCAGGCGTAGAGGCCCGACCCGATTGGCCGCGACGTCACCACGCGATCGCTGACCCTGTCGTCGCCGCGCAGCCTGCCGCCGGCCGCCTGACCCCCGATCCCCTGTGTCGCGCCTGGCGCTGAGGCCGATGCCGGCCCTTCATCCGGGGTGCGGGAGTCGGGATCGGGCGACGGGCTGCAGGCAGCGGGATTCGGGAGCGGGCCGCCGCTCACTCTACCTGACCGCGGGCGGCGGGAAGCGGGATCGGCGACGAGAGCGGGGGACCTACTCCAACCACTCGGTTTCATACTGGGCGGTGATCGGGACCACGCACAGGAAGCGTGCGGGTACCGCGCCGCGGTTCTCGTACCAGTGCGCGACGCCGGCCGGGATGAGGAGGCAGTCGCCGGCGCGGACGACCGCCTCGCGACCGTCGAGGCCGATCACCATCTCGCCCTCGAGCACCACTTGCTCGTGCTCGATGGTCGCGTGGCGGTGGTTGGGTATTCGCCCGCCGGGCTCGAGGGTGAAGCGCCGGGTGGCGAAGCCGGGCGCGCCATCCTCGGGCCCGAGCAGGACCTGCATGCTGGCCCCGCAGGCATGCTCCACGGGTTTGGCGGACGGCTGATCGATGGAACGGATGACCGGCTGGCTCACGGACCGAGGGTACCACGCAAGACAACGTCATAGTGGCAGTGGTGCGCGAGGAGGTGCCACCGAACGAGCTTCCCAAAGTGACATTGTGATACGTGGTACCCTCGAGCCGGCCCCTCCCCGGTGGTACGATCTCCGCATGCTCGAACGACTCGAGGTCACGGGCCTCGGCATCATCGACGAGGTGCGCCTGGATCTGGCCGCGGGCTTCTCCGTGCTGACCGGCGAGACCGGCGCCGGGAAGTCGCTGTTGGTGGAGTCGCTCAAGCTCCTCTCCGGGCAGCGCTCACAGCCGGATCTGGTGCGCAGCGGTGACGACCGTCTGCGCGTCGAGGGATGGTTCGTGCTGCCCGCGGGCTCGCCGCTCGCGACGCGGTTGGCCGAGCTCGAGATCCCCTGGGAGGAGACCCTGGTGCTGCGCCGCGAGGTGGCCGCGGGGGGGCGGAGTCGGTGCTGGGTCAACGACGTGGCGGTCGGTGCCGGCACCCTGCAGGTCATGGCCGGCGACCTCATGGCCATTCACGGTCAGCACGAGCAGCACGGCCTCGCCGAACCGCGCAACCAGCGCCGACTGGTCGACGAGTACGGCGGCCACCAGGCCCTGCTGTCCGCGGTCGCCGAGGCCCACGCGAGCTGGCGCGAGGCCGCGGCCGAGCTCGACCGCCTGCAGCGCGCGCAGGCCGGCCGGCGTGACCGTCTCGATGCGCTCGCCTTCCAGATCGCCGAGATCGACGGTGTGGCACCCCATCCGGGGGAGGACCGCGAGCTCGACGCGCGTCGCCTCGTCCTGCGGCACGCGGTGCGCATCGGCGAGCTGTCGCGGTCGGTGCTCGACCGTCTCAGCGAGCGCGAGAGCGCGGTCGGAGACGAGCTGGCGCGGGCCGAACGGGAGGTACGGCAGCTGGTGGAGTGCGGTCTGCCGCTGGAGGCGGTGGCCGAGCGGCTGGCCGAGGCCGCGGTGCACGTTCAGGAGACTGTGCGCGAGGTCGAGGATGCGACCTCCGCCGTCCAGGAGGACCCGGCCGAGCTCGAGGAGGCCGAGTCCCGGCTGCACCGTCTCGAGCAGCTGATGTTGAAGTACGGCTCGCCCCTGGAAGCGGTCCTCGCCCATCGCGGGAGGCTGGGCGCCGAGCGGCGCGAGCTGGAAGGGGTCGAGGATCGCCTCGACCAGGCTCGATCCGCCTGTGGGCAGTCCCTGGCCGACTACTCGACCGCTGCCGAGGCGCTGCAGCGGGCGCGCGTCAAGAGCGGCCGGCGGCTGACGCGGGAGGTGGAGAGGGTCCTGGCTCGGCTCAACATGTCTGGGACCCGGCTCGAGCTCCGCTGGTGGACACGGGCCGACGAGAGCAGCCCGCTGGTGCGCGAAGGTCAGGCCATCGCCTTCGACGCCGAAGGGGTGGAGGAGGGAGAGCTCTTGATTGCGGCCAACCCGGGCGAGGAACCGCGCCCGCTCGCCCGCATCGCCTCTGGCGGCGAGCTGTCGCGCGTCCACCTGGCGCTGCGCAGCGTGCTGCGCGCACGCCGTGGCGGCAGCGGGCTGACGCTGCTCTTCGACGAAGTCGACGCCGGGCTGGGCGGCGCCACGGCCGCCGCCCTGTCCAGGCTGCTGGCCGATCTCGCGGCCCAGGACCAGGTCGTGGTGGTTACCCACCTACCCCAGGTCGCAGCCCGTGCCGCCGCCCACTACCGGGTGGCGAAGTCGCTCGAGGAGGGGCGCGCGGTGACCCGCGTCGAGCGCCTCGACGGGGAGGGTCGCGAGCTCGAGATCGCGCGCATGCTGGCCGGAGACGAGGTGGGAGGGTCGGCACGAGCCCACGCGCGGGCGCTGCTGGAGAGCGGTTGAGGCGGCTCCGCTTTCTCACCGCGGGGGACCTCGCGCTTGCCGCTCAGGCGGTCCGCTCGGTGCTCGCGGCGGACGGGGTGGTGCTCCTCCCCACCGAGACCTTCTACGGCCTCGGCGCCTGCCCGACGAGCCGCCTTGCGCTGGCCAAGGTCTGCGCCATGAAGGGCCGGCCCGAGGAGCTGGCGCTGCCGGTGCTGTGCGCGGACTGGCAGCAGGTGGAGAGCCTGGTGGAGGTTCCCGAGGTCCATCGATCGCGTCTCGAGTCGGTGTGGCCGGGACCGCTGACCGCGGTCATGCGTTGCGCGGTGCCGCTGCCTGCGGCCGTCGCTGGCACGCTCGCCGTCCGGGTTCCGGGCCACCCCCTGCTGCGCTCCCTCCTGGCCACGGTCGGACCCCTGACCGGGACCTCCGCCAACCGTCACGGCGAGGACCCGTGCACAGGGGTGACGGCCGCCCTCGAGTCGCTGCACCAGTCCCCCGATCTGGTGCTCGAGGGAGGGGTCACGACCGGGGGCGCGGCGAGCACGGTCGTGGACCTCACCCGCCAGAGCGCGGTGGTTCTGAGGTGGGGTGCGAGCGGGTGGTGAAGGGGCCTCGACCAAGGGTCACATCTACCGTGGTTTGCAGTCGATTTTCGGCCCTTGGAAGACTGTGGAAAACCCTGTGGAAAACCCTGTGGAATTCCGGTGAAGGCGGTGTGGAGAGGGGGACTTCCGGTTCCTGGGGTCGGTTTCGACGGGTCATGATAAGTTCTTACATGTCAATGAGTTGCGCGTATGTCGTTGGTTTGCCACGTGTTGCTGTCGGGCGCAGCCGGCGGCCAATCCACAACCGCAGCATTTGAAGAGTTTGCGGCCCTCCCGCGACCGGTTCTCGACAACCGCTCAACTGGTGGCATCGAAGCGGCCCGTTGTGCTAGGGTTCGCCTTCTCTCGGGCCGGGCCCGGAGGCCACGGAGGACGAGTCATGATCCAGCGAGTCCGAGGCACCCGCGACATCCTCCCGCCGGACTCCTCGCTGTGGGCAGCGGTGGAGGCCGAGGCACTGCGGGTGTTCGGCGGCTTCGGCTACCAGGAGATCCGCCTGCCGGTCCTCGAACCCACCGAGCTTTTCGTGCGCACGGTGGGCGAGGGCACCGACATCGTGGCCAAGGAGATGTACACCTTCGCCGACCGCAAGGGGCGCTCGCTCACCCTGCGACCCGAGGGCACCGCCGGGGTGGCCCGGGCCTACATCGAGAACGGGCTCGCGCAACGCCCGCACCCGCTGCGGCTGTGCTACCTCGGACCCATGTTCCGCTACGAGAAAATGCAGCGGGGTCGCTTCCGGCAGTTCTCCCAGATCGGGATCGAGCTACTCGGCGCGGCGACCCCGGAGGCCGACGTCGAGGTCCTGCTGGCCCTCCACACCTTCCTCACCGCCCTCGGCTTCGAGGATCTGGTGATCGTGCTCAACAACCTCGGCGACCCCGAGGACCGGCCCCGCTTCGTTGCCGGTCTGCTCGAGGAGCTGAGGTCGAACCGCGAGGGGCTGTGTGCGGACTGCCACCGGCGCTGGGAGGCCAACCCGCTGCGGATTCTCGACTGCAAGGTGCCGGGATGTCGCGAGCTGGTCGCAGGCACGACGCCGGTGGGCGAGGCGGTGGGCGAGGCGGCCCGGCAGCACGTGGAGGCGGTGGAGTCGGGGCTCGACGGGCTCGGCATTCCGGTGCGCCGTGAGCCGCGGTTGGTGCGCGGCCTCGACTACTACCTGCGCACGGTGTTCGAAGTGATCTCTCCACGGCTCGGCGAGGACGCCGTGATCTGCGGTGGCGGCCGCTACGACCGCCTGATCTCGGACCTGGGCGGACCCCAGGTCGCAGGCGTCGGGTTCGCGATCGGGCAGGATCGCCTGGTCGACGTGCTGCCGGCGGGCTTCCGGCAGCGAGTGCTCGGCCAGCGCCCGGTCGTTCTCCTGCCCCTCGACGGAGCCGCCACCCGACAGGCGCTGGCTTTGGCGCGGGAGCTGGTCGGCGAGGGCATCGCGACCCACACTGAGGTCACCGGCAGGTCGCTCAAGGCAGGGCTGAAGTGGGCCTCCAAGCTGGGCGCGGCGATCACGGTCATCCTCGGCGCTGAGGAGCTCGCCGGCGGCCAGGTCACGGTCCGCGACCTCGACCACGGGGAGCAGGAGCGGGTGCCGTTGGACAGGGTTGCGGCGAGCATCAGGCGGCTCAGGGCTGGCTCGCCCGCCGGGGGTGGGGCATGAGCCAGTCGGCATGGGAACGACCCTTCTGCGCACGCATCAACCGCGCGCACCTCGACCAGACCGTCGAGGTCGCCGGATGGGTGCGACGGCGGCGCGACCTCGGCGGCCTGGTGTTCGTGGACCTCCGCGACCGCAGCGGGCTGCTCCAGCTGGTCTTCGAGAGCTCCCTGGTCGAGCAGGGCAAGGCCCTCTCGCCCGAGGACGTGATCCTCGTGCGCGGGGTCGTACGCATGCGCGCCGAGGGCCAGACCAACGCCGAGCTGGCCAGTGGCGAGGTCGAGGTCCGGGTGCAGGAGCTCGAGGTCCTGTCCAGGGCCGAGACGCCCCCCTTCGTGGTCGAGGACCACAGCAACGCCTCGGAGGAGCTGCGCCTGACCCACCGCTACCTCGACCTGCGCCGACCCGAGATGACGGCGCTGATGCTGCTGCGTCACCAGATCGTGACCGAGATCCGGCGCTACTTCGACGAGATGGAGTTCGTGGAGGTCGAGACGCCGGTGCTGACCCGGTCCACCCCCGAGGGCGCCCGCGACTTCCTGGTGCCCTCGCGCCTCCACCGGGGCTCGTTCTACGCCCTGCCCCAGTCGCCGCAGCTGTTCAAACAACTGCTTCAGGTGGCCGGCATTGGGCGCTACATGCAAGTCGCACGCTGCTTCCGGGACGAGGACCTGCGTGCCGACCGCCAGCCCGAGTTCACACAGGTCGACGTGGAGGCGTCGTTCGTCACGGAAGAGGACATGTTCCGGCTGGTGGAGGGCTGCCTGGCGCGGGTCTTCCCGATCGTCGGCGTCACGCCGCCCGCGCGCTATCCCAGGCTGAGCTACAGCGCGGCCATGGAGCGCTTCGGCTCGGACCGGCCCGACACACGCTTCGGCCTCGAGCTGGTAGAGCTCGCCCCGCTCTGCGCGGGCTGCGGCTTCCGCATCCTCGAGCAGGCGGCGGCCGGGGGTCGGGTCAAAGGGCTGGTACTGCCCGGGGGGGCTTCCCTGTCGCGCGCGCAGCTGGACGCACTCAACGAGGTCGTGCGGCCACACGGAGCGGCCGGTGCGCTGTGGTTCAAGCGCACCTCCGAGGGCGTCGCATCACCGGCCAAGAAGGCCCTCGGCGAGGCCGGGGTCGAGCGCTTTCTGGCGGCTGCTGGCGCTGGCGAGGGCGATCTTCTGCTGGTCGTCGGCGCTGCCGAGCGGGTGACGTTTGCCGCTCTCGGCGCCCTCCGACTCCAGCTCGCCCACGAGCAGCGGTTAGTTCCCGAAGGGCGCTTCGACTTCCTGTGGGTGACCGACTTTCCGCTGCTCGAGTGGAACGAGGACGACGGTCGCTACTATGCCATGCACCACCCCTTCACCGCACCGCAGGCTGCGGATGCCGGGCTCCTCGGGAGCGAGCCGGGAAAGGTTCGGGCCCGCGCCTACGACGTGGTCGTCAACGGCGTCGAGCTCGGGGGCGGCTCGATCCGGATCCACGACCCCGAGCTACAGCGGTCCATGTTCCGCGTGCTCGGCATCTCCGACGACGAGGCGCGGTCGCGCTTCGGCTTCCTGCTCGAGGCGTTCCGCTATGGCGTCCCGCCCCACGGCGGCATCGCCCTCGGCGTCGATCGCATAGTGGCGATGATGGCCGGCCGCGAGTCGATCCGCGACGTGATCGCCTTCCCCAAGACCACGTCCGGCGCCTGCCTCATGACCGCGGCGCCATCATCCGTGGATCCTGGTCAGCTCGCCGAGCTCGGGTTGAAGTCACGCGTCGAGGAGTGAGGCGCCTCACTCCTGGTCGGGAAGGGCGAGGTCGCCGCGCTCGACCCGGTCGATCAGCTCCCGCGCCTCGGCGGCACGCGCGCGCGGCACCAGGATCGTGACCTCGCCGAGCCCGTCGAGGACGAAGCCATGGGTCTTGCGCAATGCCTCGCCAGCGACGCGGGTCGAGATGCCGTGCGCGTTGAGGAACGCGCACACCTGGTTCTCCTCGAACTCACCCTGCGCCGTGAACACGACCACCCATTCGGAGTTCATGGGAACCTCCTACTCGACCCTAGCATGCTTTCGGTCGTTCCGGGCAAGCCCGCATGCCTCACCACGTCGCGTCGCGAAGGTGCCGAGATGCCGGTCAGGGTGGTGATTCGCAAGGAGGCGCGCCGAGGCGTACTCGGCAGTACGTCGCAGGTAGGGACCCGCCCTCGAGCCGCCGGGCTCGCGAGTGGGCGTCGCCGACCGAGAAACGTCGGCATGGCGGGCAGATCGGCCGCAGTAGGAGGTGGTGAGACATGCGGGCTACAGTGGGCAGCCCGAGCTGAGCTCAAGCTCCTGCGCCACCTGCCCGACGTCGAAGGCTGTCACCGCCGCGTCGTCGTCCACCGCGAAGAAGCTGGCGTGCCCTGCCGACCGGTCGTCGGCGTGGACCAGAGCCACCCCGTCGGTATTGCGAGTGGCTCGGCCCGAGAACGAGCCGAGGTGACGAAAGGTGGTGCGCTCGAGAAGGTGGAAGACGGTGGCCGCGTCGCGCTGGTCGGTGACGATCCAGAAGCCGCCTGCTCCGCAGGCGTAGAGCGCGATGCCCTCCGGCTCTTCCACGAAGAGGCCGTTTCCGACCGTGACGCCGGTGAAGTCGCCCGCCAGGGTGTAGAGCTTGAGGTTGCGCGCCCCCTCGGCCTCGTCGGCCACCAGCACGGTGCCGTTGTCGGGGTCGGCCACCAGGGACTCCACCGTGTGCAGGATGCCGGCACCCTGGGTGGCGCCGAAGCTGCGGACGTGGGTGGCGTGGAGGCCGCTCTCCTCCAGCGACAGCCGGTAGTGCTTGATCCGCTGGCCGAAGAACCCGGGCGGCAGGGGCGAGACCGAGTCCGGTCCGTAATTGTCCGAGACGTAGACCTGGGTGGCACCGCTCTGCTCCTGGAAGGCGGCGATGCCGTAGGGCTGACGCAGCGTCTCCTCACCGAAGCTGCCCAAGGGCTCGAAGTCGGGCAGGCGCAGGACCTGGACCCGCCGGTTGTCTCGCTCTACCACCAGCGCCATGCTGTCGACGATGGCGATGCCGTTAGGGCGACGAAAGCGACCCGGCTCTTGCCCCTCGGATCCCACGCTGCGGAGCAGGTCGCCGTTGGTGGCGTCGAACACGAGCAGGCGGTGGGTCGACTTGGCGGTGGCGACCACCCAACCCCGCTCAGCCCAGAAGGCCAGCGAGTCGATGTTGTCGGGGGAGCTGTCGGCCGACCTCCAGGCCTCTCCAACCTCGACCTGGCCGAGGCCCGGGGCCAGTGTGTCCGGCAATTGCGACGCGTGACGGGCGCAGCCTGGGGACACCAGGAGCAGGCTCACGCATGTGGCGGCGCGGGCGGCTCGCCGGAGCGTCTGGTTCTTGACTCGTGCCATCAATGCCCTCCGCCAGTGGCCTGGTCGGCACCAGGCCCGATGATAGCGCAGGCAGAGGTCGGGGTGAGGGCGTGAGCACGATCCGCGGGGTCGGGTGCCCAGCGACTCGCAGTTGACATGAATCCGACCAGGTTGTTATGATCCCCGTTCCCCGAAAGGGGCTGTGCGAGCAGATCTTTGGCAGCTCAAGATTGGACGAGGGCGGGTCACAAAGCGTCGCCATGACCACCCGTCGATAGCCTGAAGGCGCGTAGCTCAGTTGGTTAGAGCGCTACCCTGACACGGTAGAGGTCAGCGGTTCGAGTCCGCTCGCGCCTACCATGGTACGCCCGCGAAGGCGCGTAGCTCAGTTGGTTAGAGCGCATCCCTCACACGGATGAGGCCCGCGGTTCGAGTCCGCGCGCGCCTACCAGACCCCCCCGCCCGACCCCCTGGTCGGGCGTTTTGTTTGGGCTGAGCGGAGAGGCGAGTGGCTGATACGATCACAGTGACGCTGCCGGACGGCAGCCGCAGGGAGCACCCCGCCGGGGTCACGGTGCTGGAGGTGGCCGAGTCACTCGGTCCCCGGCTGGCGCGCGACACGGTGGCCGGCTTGGTCGACGGTCGTCTGGTCGACCTGCGCACTCGCCTCGACTGCGACGTGGCGCTCAAGGTCGTCACGTCGCGCGATCCCGAGGCTGGGGCGGTCATCCGCCACTCGGCCGAGCACGTGCTGGCCGACGCAGTCAAGCGCCTTTGGCCCGGGACCCCGATCGACGCCGGCCGCCAAGACCACAGCGAGAAGTACCAGTACGACTTTCGCTTCCCGCGCTCCTTCCGTCCCGAGGACCTGCAACGCATCGAGCAGGAGATGATCGGCATCGTCGCCGAGGACCTGCCCTTCGAGCGCGTCGAGGCGACCCCGGCCGAGGTCGATGCCCTCATGCGGAGCCGCGGCGAGGACCTCAAGCTGGTCCGCCTTCGCGACATTCCCGAGGGCGAGACGATCAGCCTGTACCGTCACGGCGACTTCGTCGACCTGTGCCGCGGACCGCATTGCCAGCGTACCTCGCAGGTCGGTGCCGTGCACCTGATCGAGGCCTCCGGGGCCTACTTCAAGGGCGACGAGCGCAACGAGATGCTGCAGCGCATCTACGGCACCGCCTACGCGACCAAGGCCGAGCTCGAGGCCCACCTCGAGCGGCTGGAGGAGATCCGCCGGCGAGACCACCGCCGTCTCGGCCGCGAGCTGGACCTCTTCTCCTTCCATCCCGAGGCACCGGCCAGCCCCTTTTTCCACCCGCGCGGGGCCATCGTCTACAACGCTCTCATCCAGCTGATGCGGGAGAAGTACGTCGCGTACGGCTACCAGGAGGTGGTTACACCACAGATCTTCGACGTCTCCCTGTGGCAACGGTCCGGCCACTACGACCACTACCGCGACGACATGTTCTTTGCCGACGCCTTCGATGAGGTCGCCCGGCGCAGCGCCAGCCTCAAGCCCATGAACTGCCCTGCGCACTGCCTCCTCTACGGCGCCCAGGCACACTCCTACCGTGACCTGCCTCGTCGCTTTGCCGACTTCGGCCGGCTGCACCGGTACGAGCGTTCGGGAGTCGTCACCGGTCTGGCCCGGGTGCGCTCGTTCTCCCAGGACGACGCCCACATCTTCTGCACGCCGGGGCAGATCGAGGCCGAGGTGCGGTCCCTGTTCGACCTCGTGTTCGAGGTCTACGACCTGTTCGGTTTCACCGATACCCGCGTTTTCCTGTCCACTCGGCCCGAGAACGCGCTCGGCGACCCGGCGGTCTGGCAGCACGCGGAGACGGTGCTCGCTCAGTGTCTCGAACGCCGTCGCGACCTTCGCTACACCGTCAAACCCGGCGACGGCGCCTTCTACGGACCCAAGATCGACTTCGTGGTCCGCGATGCCCTGGGCCGCGAGTGGCAGCTGGCGACCATCCAGCTCGACTTCCAGATGCCCGAGCGCTTCGGCCTCAGCTACGTAGATGCGGACGGGAGTGAGAAGCGGCCGGTGATGATCCACCGCGCCATCCTCGGCTCGTTGGAGCGTTTCTTCGGCGTCATGCTGGAGCACTTTGCCGGCGATCTCCCGCCCTGGCTTTCGCCCGAGCAGGTCCGGGTGTTGCCGATCACCGAGGGCCAGGTCGAGCACGGGGCGCGGATCGTCGAGCAGCTGCGCCAGCACGGCGTGCGCGCCGAGCTGGACTCGAGGAACGAGAAGCTGGGCTACAGGGTCCGCGAGGGCGAGCAGATGAAGGTCCCCTACCTGGTGGTCGTGGGGCAGCGGGAGGTGGAGCAGTCGGCCGTGTCCCTGCGGTTGCGGCATCGACGTGACGAAGGCGTGCGACCGCTCGGGGAAGTCGTCGAGCGGATCGTACGCTGTGTGCAAACACGTTCCCTGGAGCTGTGACGAAAAGGAGTCTGATTCATGCCCAAGCAGAAGAGCCATCGTGGGGCGGCCAAGCGGGTGAGGCGCACCGCCACCGGCAAGCTGATGCGGAGCCATGCCTACCACTCGCACATCCTGTCCAAGAAGTCCCGCAAGCGGAAGCGCAGGCTGCGCTCCGGAGCCGAGGTCGCGCACAGTGACGCGAAAGTGCTGCGGCACATGCTCGGCAGAGCGGTCTAGGGGAGGCCAGCATGCGTGTCAAACGATCGGCCCATCGCAAGAACCGACGCCAGAGAATCCTCAACCTCGCCGAGGGCTACTGGGGTGCGAAGTCGAGGCTGCACAAGGTCGCCAGGGAACAGGTGCAGAAGTCGCTGGCCTATGCCTACCGCGACCGCAAGCAGCGCAAGCGCCACTTCCGCTCCCTGTGGATTACGCGCATCAACGCGGCCGCCCGCAACAACGGCAGCACGTACAGCGCGTTGATCACCGGGCTGAAGCTGGCCGGATGCAGCCTCGATCGCAAGGTGCTTGCGGACTTGGCCGTCCATGACCCGGGCGCCTTCTCGAACCTGGTCGAGCTGGCCAAGAAGGCGCGGCCCTAGGGGGCCCCTGTGAGCCTGCAACGGCTCGAAGAGGTGCAGGCCGCGTTCGAGAAGGACCTCGAGGCGGCCGGCAGCGACCCGGCGGCGGTGGAAGCGGTCCGAGTCGCCTATGCCGGGCGGCGCTCCGGGCTGCTCCAGGAGCTTACGGGAGCGCTGCGGTCGCTGCCCTCGGAGGCCAGGCGGGAGTACGGTCAGGCCCTCAATCGGCTCAAGGCGACGGTCGAGACCGGGCTCGATGAGGCCAGGCAGCGGGCCGAGGCAGCCCGCGCGCAAGGCACGCGCCCGCAGGTGGACGTGACCCTGCCGGGTCTGCGCGTGCCGCGCGGTGCCGAGCACCCCGTCCACATCGTCCGCCGCCGCATCGAGGGCATCTTCCTGCGCATGGGCTACTCGGTGGAGGACGGGCCCGAGGTGGAGGACGACTGGCACAACTTCGAGGCCCTCAACATCCCGCCCGACCACCCGGCGCGCGACGACCAGGACACGTTCTACCTCCCCGGAGGCATGCTCCTGCGCACCCACACCTCGCCGGTGCAGGCACGGGTCATGGAGTCGCGCCAGCCGCCGATCCGGATCATCGTCCCAGGTCGCGTCTACCGGCGGGACTCGGACCTGCGCCACGCGCCCATGTTCCACCAGGTGGAGGGCCTGCTGGTGGACGAGGGCATCACGTTCGGGCACCTCAAGGCCACCCTGGAGACCTTCTTGCACGCCCTCTTTTCGGATCGGGTGGGGGTCCGTTTCCGACCCAGCTACTTCCCCTTCACCGAGCCCTCGGCCGAGGTCGACATCTCGTGCGTCTTCTGCCAGGGGTCGGGCTGCGGGGTGTGCTCGCGCTCGGGTTGGATCGAGATCCTCGGCTCGGGCATGGTCGATCCGCGGGTCTTCGAGCAGGTCGGGGTGGACGCGGAGCGGTATAACGGCTTTGCCTTCGGCCTGGGCATCGATCGCGTGGCGATGCTCCTGTACGGCATTCCCGACCTGCGGCAGATGTTCGCGGGCGACCAGAGACTGACGAGGCAGTTCGCGTGAGGTTCTCGCTCGACTGGCTGCTCGAGCATCTCGAAGCGGCTCCCGAGGCCGACACCCTGGCCCAGCGCCTGACCGAGTGCGGCTTCAACGTGGAGCTGCGCGAGGCCACGGTTGGTGGCGAGGTGTGGGACGTGGAGGTGACCACCAACCGTCCCGATGTCATGAACCACCGCGGGCTGGCGCGCGAGGCAGCGGTAGCCACGGCTGTCTCACTTCGGGAGCTCGAGCTGGGGCTGGAGGAGGATGCCGAGGATGCCTCCGCGCTGGCTTCGGTCACGATCGACGACCCCGCTCTGTGCTCGCGCTACGTGGCCCGCATCGTGCGCGACGTCAAGGTCGGCGACTCCCCGCAATGGCTCAAGGAACGCCTCGCACAGTGCGGCGTCCGCCCCGTCAACGCGATTGTGGATGCCACCAACTACGTGCTCCTCGACCTCGGTCAGCCCCTGCACGCGTTTGACCTCGGACACCTGCGCGGGGCCCGGATCATCGTGCGGCGGGCCCGCGCCGGCGAGGCCCTGACGACCCTCGACGGCGAGCGACGCGTGCTCGACCCCAGCGTCCTGGTGATCGCCGACAGTGAGCGTGCGATGGCCCTGGCCGGCATCATGGGCGGGGCGGAGACCGAGATCCAGCCCACCACGACAAGCGTGCTCCTGGAGAGCGCTCACTTCGACCCGGTGTGTGTGCGGCGGGCGTCGCGACGGCTCGGTCTCCACACCGAGGCCTCCCATCGCTTCGAACGCGGCGGTGACCCGGAGATGGCCGCGACCGCGGCCGACGCGGCTGCGGCCCTGATCGTAAAGCTGGCCGGGGGGCGGGTGTGCCGGGGGCGGATCGACGTCCGTCCCGAGGGGCTACGCGAGCGCCACCTGACCCTCGCGGTCTCGGCCCTGTCGGCCTTCGCGGGTCTCGAGATCGCGACCTCCGAGGTGGTGCGGATCCTCGATGGGCTCGAGTTCCGGCCCCGCCCGGAAGGCGATCTGGTGCGCTGCACCGTGCCCCCGTTTCGGGTCGACGTGGAGCGCGCCGCCGACCTCTACGAGGAGGTCATCCGGCACGTCGGCTACGACAAGGTGCCGTCGCAGCTTCCGGTTCTGACGAGCGCGCCGGGGACGCGTCGCGGGAGCTGGCCGCTGGTGGATCGGGCACGCGACGCGGCGGTGGCAGCCGGACTGCACGAGGTGATGACCTACCCCTTCATCGATGCCAGCGATGACGAGCTCGTCGCCACCCATCCCCTCTGCCCGGGCTCGCCGCTGCCCCTCGAGAACCCACTCGCTCTGACCCAGAACACCATGCGCCGCAGCCTCCTGCCGGGGTTGCTGGCCGCGGCCCGCGACAACCTCAATCGAGGCGAGCGTTCACTGACCCTGTTCGAACAGGGGCGGGTGTTTCACCAGGGGAGCGGCACGCGCGTCGAGGCGGAGCGACTGGGCATCGTCCTCTCCGGCTTCGCTGGGAGCTGGGCGAGCACGACCAGAATTGACTTCGGCCACCTCAAGGGCATCGTCGAGGCTGTCCTGGAGCGGGTGCCGCTCCTCGATCTGGCGTGGCAGCGGGGAGGGGCGCCGTGGTTCGACGAGAGCGAGGCGGCGCTCCTCTCGACTGCTGACGGCGCGACGGTTGGAGTGGCCGGTCTGCTGGCCTCGGAGCGGGCCGCGCACTGGAGTGTCAGACAGTCTCTATACGTGGCCGAGCTCGACCTGGGAGCGGCCGAGGCCGAGCCACCCCTACCGCGCTACGCGGAGCTCGCGCGCTTTCCGGTGGTGGTGGTGGACATGACCGTCGAGCATCCCCTCGCCCTGAGCTTCGCCGAGCTGCGCCGCACGATCTGCACCCTGGCCTGCGAGTGGGTGGCACAGGTCGAGCTGCAGGCCAGGTACACGGGCGAGGCACTGGCCGAGGGCACCGTGCGCACCACCCTGCGTCTGGTTTACCGACACCGCGACCGGTCCCTGACCCAGGAGGAGGTGAACGCCGAGCAGGAACGGCTCCGTGAGAGGCTCGCGGAGCGACTCGGCGTGCGCTTCGGCTAGGGGACTGACTGGAGGAGAACTGATGACCATGGACTCCGTGCTGAATCAGCTCGAGGCTCGCATCGAGGAGTTCGCCAACGCCTACCGTGAGGCGCAGTCCAGGGTGACCGAGCTCGAGAAGCGCGTTGCGGACCTCGAGCCGCGAGCCGCCGAGCGCGATGACGTCACGCGCCGCATCGAGGCGTTGGAGAAGCAACGCGATGAGCTCGCCGACCGGCTCAAGAAGGTCCTCGAGCACATCGACCGCGTTCTCACCGCGAGCGAGGAGTAACAGTTTTCCCTCACCCCCTCGGCCGCCCGGGCTGAGTGGAACCGCCTTCGCTGACAGAGCTTTGCGCTGCGCGGCGACCACCCGCGGTGGCACCTTTCACAGCGTGGAAGTGCCAGGTGAAGGCCATGCACCTCCCCTCGAGAGGGGTCCTGCTCGAGGGAACCAGCGAGCGCCGGCGAGGTTGTCGAGTACTGTATACTTGCAACTGGAGAGGACTGGAGATGGCGACCGTACGAGCCACAGTCGAGATCTTTGGACAGCGGCTCGGCCTGCGCGCGGACGGCGATGCAGCGCGCCTGCAGGAGCTCGCGCGCTTTGTCGACTACCGCATGCGGGAGGTCGCCGATCGGACATCTAGCGTGGACACGGTCAAGATCGCGGTCTTGACCGCATTGAACATCGCGGACGAGCTCTTTCAAGAGCGAGAAGCGGATCGGGACGACCGGCAGAAGCAGCTAGAGCAACAGGCTGAACGTCTCATTGTGATGCTGGATGAGGCGATGAAGTCCGGGGAAACCCGGGAGCGTGGCCAGGACTAGGAGGTCCCTGCGCGGTTGGTGATGGGTGAAACTATTGTTGAACCAACACCTATTTGAGGGGATGCCGGGTTCTTCCGCCTCGATGCCTGCTCAAGGGTGGGAGACGGGCGGAGGACAGGTGCCCACCTGTGGTATCGCAGGTTCAAATGGGCTTGCTCACACGGCCGAAGCGGGGACCTCCACTTTCTTGCACCCGTCCTGCTGAGCTCAACGCTGCACACGTCGGCGACCTGATCGCTCCTTGACAAGGGGGTGGGTCGTGCACGTTGTGATCATAGCCACCGGCGTGGCGGTGGTGATCCTCGGCTTGGCCATCGTGTGGGGGCTATGGAAGCGCTCCCAGCAGGCCGCTGCCGGACTGGTCGTTCGAGCCGAAACCGAGGCTCGTCGCGTCATCGCCCAAGCAGAGATCGAAGCCCAGCGAATCCACAAGGACGCGGAGATCGCGGCACGCGAACGGTTGCTCGAGGCACGCACCGAGTTCGAGCGCGAGACGCGCGAGCACAGGCTGGTCACGGCAGAGCTTGAGGAGAACCTGCACCTACGCGAGAGTGAGATCGAGCAACGACAGTCGTCGATGAACGAGCGGGAACGTCGGGTGTCACAGCTGGAGGGCAGCCTTGAGCAGCGCGAGCGGGCTATCGGCCAGCAAGAGGAGGCCCTCAACGCGGCGTTGACCGAGCAGAGCCAGCGGCTCGAGCAGATCGCTGGGCTGACCGCCGAGCAAGCCAAGGCCGAGCTCATGCGAGCGCTGGAGAATGACGCCCGCATGGACGCCGCCAACCTGGTCAAGAGGATCGAGGACGAGGCCTCCGAGAAGGCCAAGGATCGGGCGCGTCGGGTGATCTCGCTGGCCATCCAGAGGATCGCCTCCGAACACGTCGTGGAGAGCACGGTCTCGGTCGTGGACCTCCCCTCGGACGAGATGAAGGGCCGCATCATCGGCCGCGAGGGGCGCAATATCCGCGCCTTCGAGCAGGCCACCGGGGTTGACCTGATCGTCGACGACACGCCGGGCGCGGTGATTCTCTCCTGCTTCGAACCAGTGCGCCGCGAGATCGCCCGGCTCGCCCTGGAGCGGCTGATCCAGGATGGACGGATTCATCCCGGTCGCATCGAGGAGCTGGCAACCAAGGTCCAGGCCGAGATGGACGACAAGCTCCTCGCCGACGGAGAGGCGGCGGCGCTCGAGCTGGGCATCCCCGATCTCAACCCCGAGCTCTTGCGCATGCTCGGCCGGCTCCAGTTCCGGTCCTCCTACGGGCAGAACGCGCTCCAGCACTCGATGGAGGTGGCGTGGCTGGTGCAGCACATGGCGGCAGAGCTGGGAGCCAATGCCGCGGTGGCCAAGCGTGCCGGACTGCTCCACGACATCGGCAAGGCGGTGGACCGGGAAATGGAGGGCACCCACCTCGAGCTCGGCCGCGAGCTCCTGCGCAAGCACGGCGAGAGCCACGAGGTGATCCACGCCATGGAGTGCCACCACGGCGACTACGACGCCCAGTCGGTGGAGGCGGTGCTGGTGACCGCGGCCGACGCCTTGTCGGCAGCGCGGCCGGGCGCGCGCCGCGAGATCCTCGAGAACTACGTCAAGCGGCTGGAGAAGCTCGAGACCCTGGCCACCGACTTCAAGGGCGTCGCTAAGGCTTACGCGATTCAGGCCGGGCGCGAGCTGCGCATCATCGTGGAGTCCGAGCGCATCTCCGACGAGGAGGCGGTGTGGCTGGCCCGTGACGTCGCCAAGAAGGTGGAGGCCGAGCTCACATACCCGGGCCAGATCAAGGTGACCGTGATCCGGGAGACGCGCGCCGTGGAGTACGCCCGGTGATCCGAGTCCTGTTCGTCGGCGACGTCGTCGGCGACGCCGGGCGCAAGGCGCTTCGCACCCACCTCGAAGGGCTGCTGGACCGCGAGATGGTGGACTTCGTCGTTGTCAACGTGGAGAACGCCGCCGGAGGCTTCGGGCTGACGCCCAAGATCCTCCAGGAGCTGGATGCGCTTCCCATCCACGTGTGGACGACCGGCAACCACGTCTGGGACCGCAAGGAGGGCGTGCAGCTGCTCGACGCGCACCCGGCCCTGTTGCGGCCGGCCAACTACCCTGAGGGCAACCCGGGCCGCGGCTGGTGCGTCGAGGAGACGGCCGCAGGGGTCGCGGTGGCGGTGGTCAATCTCCAGGGACAGGCCCTCATGGCGCCGGTCGACAACCCCTTCCGCAAGGCCGATCGGGTCCTCGACGAGATTGCCCGGCAGTTCCCCGAGGTGCGGGTGGTGGTGGTCGACATGCACGCCGAGGCAACTTCGGAGAAGCAAGCCATGGGCTGGCACCTCGACGGCCGCGTGACGGCTGTCCTGGGTACTCACACCCACGTTCCGACCGACGACGAGCGGGTGCTGCCGGGAGGAACGGCCTTCCAGACCGACGTCGGAATGACCGGGCCCTACGAGTCGGTCATCGGCATGAAGCGCGAGCCCGCTCTGGAGCGCTTCCTGTTCAACACCCCGAGGTCGCTCGAGCCGGCCAAGCGCGGCCTGCAGCTGCGCGGTGTCCTGGTGGACGCGGACGAGGAGAGCGGTCGCGCGCTCGCCATCCGGCGAGTTCGTGTCGACGGCCCGTGACCGGCCTCCTCCCGGGACGCCTGGTCGTGGACCTCCCCAACTGGGTGGGCGACCTGGTCATGGCGTTGCCCACCGTGCACAGGCTGGTCGGCGGCAACGCTGGCGGGTCCACCATTGTCCACTCTCGTCGGTCGGCCCGGCGACTGCTCGCCGATCTCTTCCCCGCGGTCGAGGTCGTGGTCAGCCCGCGTCGCGCCTCTCCCGCGACGGCGGCTTGGCGGTTGCGGCGGAGGGGCGGTCGCTTCGCGCTCGGGGTGACCCTGCGCAACGCCGCCCGTTCCAAGCTCCTGCTCCTCCTCGTCGCGCGCCACAGGTTGGGCAGCGCCAGCAATGGTGGCCGCCTGCTCTTGTCGGCGAGCTACGCGGTGGATCGCGGACGCCACCAGGTCTTCGACTGGGACCCCTTGCTCGCCGATCTCGGCCTGCCCGCGGTCGATGCGGACTGGCGTGCGGCTCTCTCCAAGCAGCTGCTCGGCGAGGGGAGGAGGTGCCTCGAGGATGCCGGCCTCGGCGGCCAAAGGCTGGTCGGGCTGGCGCCGACCGCGGCCTGGGGGGCGTCCAAGCAGTGGCCGGGAGCGAGCTTCGGCGAGCTCGCCCGTGAGCTCGCCCGGTACCGGCTGCAGCCGATCGTCCTCATCGGCCCGGGCGAGGAGGAGGTGGCCGAGGAGGTGGCACGCACGGCCGGGGGCGCGCTGCCGGTGCTGGGCGCGGCCACCGACATCGCGGGCCTGGCAGCCATCATGGCCCATCTCGGCGCCCTGGTCTCGAACGACTCGGGGCCGATGCACCTGAGCGCGGCGGTGGGCACGCCGGTGGTGGCGCTGTTCGGACCCACCGATCCGCGGCGCACGGCGCCTCTCGGGCCGGGTCACACGGTGCTCAGCCCCGGCCTCGAGTGCGCCCCGTGTCTGGAGCGGGTGTGCCCGCTCGTGCACAACGCCTGCCTGCGCGGGCTTGAGGTCGAAGAGGTGACGCGGGCGGTGGTGGGAGTCCTCGGGTAAGGCCCGGTGCACGTCGGTTCCGGCACCCGATCCTGGCGCGTGCTCTAGCCTTGCGTTCGCCGCCCGTCGCGCACGACCACCCGACCGCTCTTGACCACGTGGCGGACAGGATTGACGCCGTAGTGGTAGACCAGGTGGTGATAGGTGGGAGCGGACAGCACGACCACGTCGGCGGCCTTGCCCTGCTCCAGGGACCCGACTGAGGCCGCCTGATCGAGCGCCGCCGCTGCGTTGAGGGTGGCAGCGGAGAGGGCTTCCTCGACGGTCATGCCCATGCCGAGGCAGGCCAGGCCGAGAATCGCGGGCATGGACTCGGTGGGTGAGGAGCCGGGGTTGCAGTCGGTGGCGAGGGCCACGGCGCAGCCGGCGCTGATGAGGCGGCGGGCGGGCGCGAACTCCGAACGCAGGAAGAACGAGGTCCCGGGGAGGAGCACGGCCACGGTGTCAGACTCGGCCAGGGCCTGGATGCCGGCGTCAGTGACCTTGATCAGGTGGCTGGCCGAGAGAGCGCCGACCTCCGCCGCCAGCTCGGCGCCCCCGAGCGCGGTCAGCTCGTCGGCATGAAGGTGAATCTGCCAGCCGTGAGCGGCGGTGCCGGCGAGGATGCGCCGGGTCTGGTCGAGGTCGAAGACGCCCTCTTCGCAGAACACGTCGACGGACCGCGCGAGCCCGCGGCGGGCAATTTCGGGGTGAATTTCCTCGATCAGCCGGCGCACGAAGACCTCGGGGTCGGCGCGGTGCTCGGACGGGACCTCATGGGCTGCCAAACAGGTGGGCAGGAGGTCGACGGGGTGCTGCGCGTCGGCCTGCCCGATCACTTCCAGCATGCGGATCTCCGTGGCCAGGTCGAGCCCGTAGCCGGACTTGGCCTCGAGGGTCGTGGTGCCGTGGCGGAGGAAGGTGTCTAGTCGCCGGAGTGTACCCGTGAGGAGCTGCTCGCTCGAGGCGGAGCGGGTGGCCCGCACGGTGGCGTTGATGCCGCCGCCGGCGCGGGCGATGTCCATATAGGTCTCACCGCGCAGGCGGCGGTTGAACTCGTCCTCCCGGGAGCCGGCCCACACCGGATGGGTATGCGGGTCGACGAAGCCGGGGAGCACGCATCCCCCCTCTGCGTCGAGCGTCTCGCCGGCGGCAGCGAAGCGGCGCTGGTGCTCGTCCTCGGTGCCCACGAACTCGATGCGGCCATTGGCGCAACGGACAACCCCGCCCTCGATCACGCGCAGCTGGCCGAGCCGGTCACTGCGCAGGGGAGCTGGGCCAACCGGAGTGACAACCTGACTGGCGCCGTGAATCAACAGGCTCATGGTCGGCATCGATCCAGCGGGCGACCCCTCAGCTCTCGCCGGCGCCGCTCCGGAAACGGGGCAGGACGGCCAGCTGGGGCGCGGCCGGCTCCTGGCGCTCCTGCGCCTGGTCGTCGCGCACGATGCCCTGGAGCAGCTCGACCAGACGCATCAGCTCGGAGCGGGTCTGGCGTCGCCGGGAGCGCAAATCGCTGATGATGGTCTCGATGTTCTGCGCGCGCCGGTAGGCTTCCTCGACCAAGCGGTCGGCCAAGGCTTGGCCCTCGTCAACGATGCGCTGTCCCTCGGCCCGCGCCACCTCGAGCGTCCTCTCTGCCGCCTGCTGAGCGGCCACCAGCGCCTCCTGGAGGGCGGTCTGCTGCTCCCGGAAGGCGGCCAGCTCCTGCTCCAGACGGTGGATCTGCTGGCGGGCTTCTCCGCGCTCCCGGGTCAGCGCCTCCATGGCCCCGGCGACCTGGGTCAGGAAGTCGTGGATCTCGGGCACGCAGTACCCGCGTATCTCGCGTTTGAAGCTCTTGCCCAGCACATCCAATGGTGAGAGGTCTGGCATGTCACGAGCCTCCTGTCCAACATACGATTATGACACAGGTTAGGGCAAGCGGGGAGTCTCCGCCGTGGTGACCCGTGAGCGAGGTCGGCTGCGGCCTGTGCAAGCGGGTACGGGCACGACCACCAGGGCGGGGTGATGCCCGCCGGGTCAACGGCGCCGCAGCACCACCAGCGCGAACATGGCGGTCTGGTTGCGCAGGGGAGCCAGCAGCCGCTCCAGGGCGCGCCACAGGCAGAAGCTCCAGCCAGGCATGAGACTGCGCAGCGACACGCCGCCGCTCACCAGGTAGGCGAGGGGGTTCGTGGGTGCGACGCGCTCGATCGACCAGCCCGGGAGGCGGCTTTCGAACAGCTCGCGGTCGCGCTCGAAGAGGATCCACGGCAACGCCCCGTTGGCGGCGGACAGGGGACCGCCGTCGCTGACGGTCCACTGACGCGCAGCGGGGTCAAAGGGCTCGTGGTGGAGATGGCCGTAGACCAGACGCGACCACGTCGTCACCCACGGTTCGACCATGGCCAGGACTCCCCCAGGCGCCACGCACCGCCCACACTCGGCGAGGAGGAGCTCGGGGCGCTTGACATGGTGGAGGACGTTGACCATGACCACGGCGCGCAGGGCCTGGTCGGCGATGGGCAAGTGTTGGCCGTCGGCGACGAGGGCGACGCCGGGGATGACGACCACATCGCTGGACAGCAGATTACGAGCCACCTGGCCGAGGAAGCCGGCCCCGCTGCCGAGCTCGAGGGCCGGTCGAGGGTCGTCTGGCAGCTCCCGCTCGAGGAGCGCGTACCAGCTGGCATAGAGGCGCCGGAGGAAGGGCTTGGAGCGGATGACTTCGCGCCGCAGACGGGTGGTGGAGGGGTCGTCGAGGTCGAGCCCGCGGGTCAGAGGGTGGGCGAGGAGACGCGACACGCGGGCCGCGGTGCGCTGCATCAATGTCCCTCGCTCGAGCCGAGCGGCGGCGGCCCGGGCGCGACGAGCAGGACCCTGGCCAGCGCGGTCGCCCGCCGACCGGCCGGCGCCAGTCGGATCGCGCGCTCGAGCTCGCGGGCGCAGGCGCCGCGATCGATGGCGCCGCTGGCGAGCTGGCGGGCGACGAAATCGAGGTCGTCGGGCCGCACGACGCGGAACTCCTCGAGCGCGGGGTCGGCCGCGGCCAGCGCTTTGCGGCGGATCAGCACCATGGCGACGTCGTCCCAGTAGACCAGGGCCCAGCGCGAGGCCGGAAACCAGAGGGCCGAGAAGCCGCGCTCGCCGCGCGAGCTGCCGTTGGGCGCGAGCACCTGCAGCGGCGGGTGGTAGCGCAGGAGGGCGACCTCGACGCCGTAGCGGTCGAGGAGGGCCTGCCATGCCCGCTGGTCGCTGCGCTGGAGGATCTGCCAGATCTCCTCGAGCAGCCGTTCGTGGACTTCGTTGCGGTCGTCGATGAAGGCCTGCCGCGCGGGGTAGTAGCGCTCGATCAGGTAGCCGCCGAAGTTGACGTCGTTGTACAGCGGTCCGCTTGGCAAACGGTGACTGTCGAGGAAGTCGCAGGCGCGGCGCGGATACCTCTCGTCGGACAGGGCCGCGCCGAAGGGCGGCCACGGCCACGCCACCAAGGCCGTGGTCGTGGCCATGACAACCAGCAGCGAGAGGGCGTGCACTGGCCAGCGGATGCGCCCCTCGGCGCTGCGGGCGAGACGGGCCCAGCTGGCCAGAGCCGGCGCGACGACCAGGGGCAAGAGCACGAAGAACACACCCACGTTGCGCACGTAGCGCAGGGCGAGGGCGGCGCTGACCACGAGCAGCAGCCACTGGCGCGGGTGGCGCTCGCGCAGGGCAAGGACGACTGCAGCGGCGAGCAATGCCAAGTACAGGGACGGCACCTGCCTCGGGCCGGGCGAGATCCACTCCGGGTTGGGAATGTAGGGCTGACCGATGAGGTGGGCGAGGCGCAGCGGAGCGGCGTAAAGCCTCCAGCCGGCAGGGTTGCAGAGGGGTGCGAGCCAGCTCGCAGCGACCGCGAGCAGCGCCGGCCGCAGGGGTGGCCGCTCGGCAGGCGGGGTGCGCCAGGCGACGAGCAGGTCACCGGCCAGGGCCACGCTGAGGAGGATGGGAATGAGCAGCGCCGCGCCGTGGCAGTTGGCCGCGAGCAGGGTCACGAGACCGATCGCTGCGGGCCAGGTGCGGGCCGGCCGGCGCTGGAGGTAGAGCCCGATCGCCGCCACCACCAGGAGCAGCGTGAGCAGCTCTGGCCGGAGGAAGAAACGGAGGCGCGCGCCGAGCACGCAGCCACCGCTGAGGAGCATCGCCGCCGGCGCGACCAGCCCGGACCTCCGGGCGAGACCATAGAGGAGGAGAGCGATGGCGGCAGTCAGCGACGCCCGCAGCACGACCAGACCGGGGACCCCGGCCACTCCCTCGACCAGCGCGACCAGGATCTGGAACAGCCACTCGTGGTCGAGCCACGGTTGTCCGGCCGCGGTGAAGGTGAAGGGGTCGCTGCGCGGCACGGCCCAGTGCTCGAGGATCCAGCGACCGCTGGCCAGGTGCCAGCCGATGGAGGTGTTGTGGATGTGGAAGAAGCCGCTCAGGAAACCGAAGAGGGTGATGGCCAGGCCGTGGACCAGGGGCCAGCGGCTCGCCTGACCGGGAGGCGCGGGGACCTCGAGTGAGGCGGACGCGGCGTCGGCGGGACCTTCGGGCATGACCTGGGGGCCCGGCCGCAAGCTCCCTGCGCGCGAGCCACCAGGGTCTCCGGCCGGGCTCTGGAGGCAGGATAGCAGGGGGAAGGGCGATTAGCGCGAGACCTGCGGATCCGCGTCGGACTCCGGAGAGGGCCAGGCGATGCCGCTCCAGATCGCGTCGGCGGCGACTGCATGGCCGCGCGCCGTCCAGTGCATGCCCTCCCGGAAGTAGGTGCGCAGGCGGGCGGCGCGGAAGGCCGGGCCGAGGTCGAGGAACGCGACGTCGAGCCGGGCACAGATGCGCGCGATCGACTCCTGGTAGGGAGGTTCATCGCTCCGCCCCTGGATCTCGTCCTTGGTCGGGATCGCCACCACCTGGAGAGGCGCGCCGCGGTCGTGGGCCTCGTCGCGCAGCGCCTCGAGGAGTCGGGCGGTGAGCTCGAGATCCGGCGCCCTGCGGTAGGGGGGCGGGGCCTGCTCGCCCAGGTTGTGGAGCCGGTAGCTGAGGTCGTGCACGAGGTGGGAGCGCAACAGCAGGCCGCCGAGCGGGTCGGGTGGGGCCGGGCTCGCTCCGGGCTCGGCGGGCGCGGCGTCCCAGGCCTCGACCCGCGGCACCGGCACGTTGCGCAGGCTGAGCTCGCCGCCGACAACGGCGAACTTGGGTTTGGCCTTGCGGTAGACCTCGCGCGAGTTGTTCTCCCAAATGTCGTTCTCGCAGAAGGCAAGCACGACCAGGGCCAGGTGACGCTCGCTCTGCCAGCTGCGAAAAGTGAGCAGGCTCTGGTCCGTGCCGTAGCCACGGTGGGCCAGGTTGAAGACCTCGAAGCCGGCCAGACGGCGGCGCAGGAGGTTGACGAACATGTCCGTGTGGGCGACCTCGTAGCCCCAGGTGAAGGAGTCGCCGAGAAACACGATGGCCGGGGCCCGGGGGGCACGGTCCTCGAGCTCGAGGTCGCGGAAGCCCTGCCGGTTGTGCTCGAGCAGGACCCGAGCGTTGGGCGTGACGAGGAGCTCGCGGGCGGCCGGCACGCCCTTCCATCCGAGGAACGCGTCGTACTCGGAGAGGTTGCCGTGCTGGGTGCGGTTGACCTCGGCCGGCGGCACGTAGGGATAGGGGTCGAGCACGCGGATACCGAGCTCGAGGAGGAACCCGCACCCGGTGAGCGCCGCCAGCGCCAGCGCCAGGCGAGCCAGCCCGGGGTGTCGACGCAGGAAGCGGCTGCTCGACGCCATCTACCGGCACTTCAGGCGCAGCAGGGCGACCCAGCACATGCGCAGCAGGAGCAGCCCGTGGCGGAAGCGGCTGATGTTGGTGTCGCCGTAGGTGCGGTCGCGGTAGCGCACCGGCAGGTCCTGGATCTTGAGGCAACGCCGGGCGGCCCCGAAGAGCAGGTCGAAGTCGCCGAAGGGGTCGAAGTCCCCGAACACGGAACGTCCGGCGGCGATGCGCTGATAGTCCTCGCGCAGCAGCACCTTGGTGCCGCACAGGGTGTCCTTGACTCGCTGCTCGAGGAGGAAGCTGAAGGCCCAGGCGAAGAGCTTGTTGCCGAGCAAGTTGAGGAAGCGCATGGCCTTCGCTCCCATGGCGTAGACCAGACGCGATCCGTTGACCATCTCGACCCGGCCGCTGACTAGGGCGTCGTAGAACTGGTCGAGGTCCTCCGGTGGCACGGTCATGTCCGCGTCGAGGATCATCAGCACGTCGCCGGTAGCCTGGCTGAAGCCGAAGCGGACCGCGTCGCCCTTGCCCGTGCCGGGCTGGCGGTGGACCTGAATGGCACGCCCCGGGTTGCCGCGCTGGGCCTCGAGGCAGCGCTCGAAGGTGTCGTCGCTCGATCCCCCCTCGACGAAGACGATCTCGGTTGAGGCCCCCATGTCCGGCACGCGGGCGACGATGGCGGGGATGTTGCCGGCCTCGTTGCGGCACGGCACGACCACGCTGACCCGCGGCCGGTAATCGGCGGGAAAGGGCGCGAGCAGGGGCCGCGCGACCACGAAGTTGGCGACGCAGAGATGGCTGAAGGGCCACAGCGGAGCCAGGAATCGGTTGACCAGCGGCGCCACGATCGGCACCCGCTTGGGCACGACGATGCGGGCAAAGGAGCGTACGGTCTCGAAGCCAGCGAGGCGCAGGAGGCCGTCCACGTCCTCACGCGTCACCCAGTTGATGACCGGCCGCGGCGCCTTCAGAGAGAGCTTCTCGGCGAGGCCGAACACGGGCTCCCAGAGGCGGCTGTGGAAGTTCAGGACCAGGCGCGTACGGGGGTGGCAGTGGCGCAGCAACCCGGCCAACACGGCCTTGATGTCGTACAGGTAGCCGACCAGGTCCGACATCACGATAACGTCGAAGACGACCTCCCCGAGGTCGATCTCCTCGATTGCGGCGGCGTGGAAGCGCAGCCGCTCGGAGCCGTGTCTGTGCCGTGCCCGCTCGACCATCGCCGGGCTCAGGTCGACCCCGACCCCGAAGCACGGCTCGAGCGCCGCCAAGAGGTCGCCGTCACCGCAACCCACCTCGAGCACCCGTTGCCCAGGGGGTACCAGGAACCGGTATTGGTCGGCCAGCATCCTGTGGTAGCCAAGATTGCGCTGCCGCCAGCGGTCAGCATCGATCGCCTGAGCTTCGAAGATCGCGCGCAGGGCGTCGAGGCAGGCCTCCAGGTTGTGCGGACGACGCACGCTCTCGGCGAGCCGGGAGAGGCTCGCCTGCGGCTCTGCAGGCCTGGCTTCCTGGTTCATCGTGTTCCTCGGCCCCGGGGTGCAGGCGGCGCGCCCCGATCAGCTCCCATGATACCGGGCTAGAAGCCGTGCTCGGCCGAGATCGCCGCGCCGGGCTGACCGCCGAGCAGGGCCTCCGCCCGCTCCAGGTTGGCGCGGGCCTCGGCCAGGTCGGGCTTCTCGGCCACGGCGGCTCGGAAGTGACCCAGGGCAGATCGCAGGTCGCCTCGGCGGGCGAGCGCGATGCCGAGGGCGTTGTGGGCGTGGGCCGAGTCTGGGCGCAGCCTCAGGGCCAGGTCGAGGTGGACCATGGCCTCGCTCAACCGCCCCTGATCGAGCAGGGCGCTGCCCAAATTGGTGTGGGCCACGTGGTTGTCCGCGGTGACGAGGGTGGCGTGCTCGAACAGGGCCACGGTGCTCTGCCAGTGCTCGACCTGGACCATGGTGCCGGCGAGCAGGGCGGCCAGCGTCGCCAGCGCGCAGGCGGCCAGGATCCGGGGCCTGATCGCGTGACGGAGCGCGATCTCGGCGGCGCCCCAGGCGATCATGAGCGTGATCCCGATGTGGGGCACGTAGGCCCAGCGGTCGGCCAGGGCCGGCCACAGGCCGGCCTGCAGGATCCCGCTTACCGGGACCAGGGTGCCGACAAACCACAGCCAGCCCACGAGCAGGTAGGGGCGTCGCGGCCACCACCTCCAGGCGACCGCGGTCACGGTCAGCAGCACCGCGGCCGCGGCCACCGTCTTCCATGCCGCAATCGCCGCCGGGTAGGGGTAGAAGACGGCCAGGTCGCGGGGCGCGAGGATCTTGCCCAGGTAGGCCAGGTAGGAGACCACAGCGTTGGCCAGGCGCAGGCCGAGGGGGACGGTCTCGTGGGGCATCACGATGCCGGCGGCGCGCACCGACAGCGGCGACAGCAGCACCGAGGCCAGCGACAGGGCGACGAAGGGCAGCTTCTCCGCCACGGCTCTGGTCGCCGACACCCGAGGCGGTGCCGGACCAGGGGTCCTCTGGGCCGAGCCCGGGCTGGGCTGGCGGGCCAGGGCAGCGACGCGGTCGAGGGGCCAGAAATCGAGCAGGAGGAGCACGAAGGGCAGGGTGACGAGCATCGGCTTGGCGAGCAGGCCAGTGGCGAAGAGAGCCAGGGCGAGGGCGTAGCGGGCGAACCCCGGACGCCGGCAGTACGCCGCCCAGGCGACCATCGTCAGCAGCCAGAGCAGGGTCGAGAGCAGGTTCTTGCGCTCCGCGATCCAGGCCACCGACTCCACGTTGATGGGGTGCAGGGCGAAGACTGCGGCCACCAGCGCGCTCGGCCAGCGGGTACCGGTCGCGCGGGCGAAGAAGAGGTACAGCAGCACCGCGTTGGCCGCGTGCAGGCCGATGTTGACGACGTGGTGCATGGTCGGGTCGAGGCCGAAGAGCTCGCAGTCGACCATGTGAGAGAGCCAGGTGGCCGGGTGCCAGTAGGTTCGCTCCCCGCCGGAAAAGGAGAAGGTCCACGCGAGGCCGGCGGCGGTCAGCCCGGCGACCACCTGCTCGTTCTCGGTAACGTAGAGCGGATCGTCGAAGCCGAGGAACCCGTGTCCGGCAGCGCGGTGGTAGGCGAGGAGGGTGACGCTGACCAGGAGCAGGCAGAGCAGGAGGTCGCGGAGCCATTGACGCCGCCGCTCGCGGCCGGCGCCGTCAGTCGGCGGTTGTAGCCGCGTCATCGGCCTTCTCCAGGCGGGCGAGCGCGCGCCTGAGGTTGGCGCGCGCTTCTTCGTAGTCCGGCTTGAGGGCCAGGGCCTGTTCAAAGTGATGCGCCGCAGGCTCCATGCGGCCGCTCATGGCGTGCGCGACGCCCAGCCCGTTGTGGGCCTCGGCGAGTCCGGGGTCAAGGCGCACGGCCTCGGCGAAGTGACGTTCCGCCTCCTCAAACCGTCGCTCGTTGAGCAGGGCGGTTCCCATATTGGTCTCTGCCACCGCGTGCGGCTCGATCCGCAACGCCTCGGCCGAGTGGCGGGTGGCCTCGGCGTACCTTCCCTCTCGGGCCAGCATCGCAGCCAGGTTGGTGTGGGCGAGGTAGCTGTCGGGAGTGACGACCGCGGCATGCTCGAACAGGGGCAGGCTCGCGCGCCAGTGGCTGACCTGCAGGCTCGCAGCGGTGGTCAGCGTGGCCAGGGTGGCGGCGAGCAGCGTGGCGACGACCGCCCGGCGCAGTCGTAACCTCCTGACGAGCTCGGCACCGCCCCACACCACAGCGATCAGCAGGCCGACCTGCGGGAGGTACAGCCAGCGATCCGCCCGGGCCGGCCACAGCCCGGCCTGAACCAGACCGAGCATCGGGACCAGCGTGCCCAGGTACCACAGCCATCCCACCGCCAGATAGGGCCGCCTCCTGAGCTGGACTAGTGTCAGGGCCGTGGTCGCGAGCAGCACTGCTGTGGCGAAGACCCACTGCCACGCCGGCACGGCTCGCGGGTATGGGTAGAACAACGTCAGGCCCTCCGGCACCACCATCATGCGCATGTACTCCAGGTACGACACGACGGCGTTGGCCAGCCGGAGGCTGAAGGGCGCGGCCGCGGTCGGGATGACCTCACCGCCGGCGCGGAGCGACGCCGAAGAAACGACCACCGAGAGGAGCGCCAGGATCAGGAAGGGCAGCTTCTCGGCGATGGCCCGAGCCAGGCTGACCCTAGGGCAGTCGACCGCCTTCGACTCGGGGTCGAGCTCGGGGAGCCGCGGCAAGCGCAGCCGAGCGAGCGGCCACAGGTCGAGCAGCAGGAGGACGCAGGGAATGGTCACCAGCACCGGTTTGGTCAGCAGCCCGGCGGCGCACGCCGCCAGCGTGGCCAGGTAGCGCGCCGGGCTCGGCCGCCGCGCATACCAGGCCCACAGCAAGAGGGTGAGCATCCAGAGCACGGCGCTGAGCAGGGTCTTGCGCTCGGCCACCCAGGCCACCGACTCGACGTTGACCGGGTGCACGGCCATAACCGTCGCCACCAGGGCGCTGGGCAACCGAATGCCGGTGGTCCGGCTCAGGAACACGAAGAGGATGACCACGGTCAGCAGGTGCAGGGCGACGTTGGACAGGTGGTGGAGCCCGGGGTCGACACCGAAGAGCTGGCAGTCGAGCATGTGAGCTAGCCAGGTCAGAGGGTGCCAGTACGTGCGCTCCTTGTCCGCGAAGGAGAACGCCCAGCGCACGTTGTCGCAGCTGAAGCCGTCGCGCACGTGGGGGTTGTCAGTCACGTACAGGTTGTCGTCGAAGGCCAGGAACTGATGATTCAGTACCTGGGCGTAGACGACCAACACGGCTGCCGCCAGACCGAGGACAACCATGAGCTCGAAGCGGCGACGGGCTGGTTCGCTGCCCACCTCAGGATGATACCTGGGTGTGGGTCAGGCCCGTCATCGGATGCGAGGGTCGGCCGAGGTTCCTTGAGAGAAGTCGTCGAGGTGGCTGAGGTAGCGCTCCCACTCCTCCTCGAAGGTCAGTGATCGGGTCGAGGCCATGCGGTCGAGAAAGACGATCCCGTCGAGGTGGTCGTGCTCGTGCTGGATGACCCGGGCCTGGAAACCGTCCGCGGTCAGCGAGACGGTCGTGCCGTCGACCGAGCGAGCCTTGACCTTGATGCGGCGGTAGCGGGGTACGAGCCCGCGCAGGCCGGGAATGGAGAGGCAGCCTTCCCAGCCCTCGTCGAGCGCGCTGTCGACAATCTTGACCTCGGGGTTGACGAGCACAATCGGCTCGATCCCGGGCTGGTCGTCGTCAGCCGGCAGCCAGTAGCTGAACATGCGCAGCCCTTCGGCCACCTGCGGCGCGGCCAGACCCACGCCCTGCGCCTCGAGCATGGTGCGGACTAAGCGCAGGCCGAAGTCGTGTAGGGGCGCGCTCGCGAACCAGCTCTCGGGGACTGGCTCGGCAACGTCGCGCAGGATCGGGTGGCCGAGACGGACCACCGCCAACGGCTCCACCTGATCCGGCACCGCTGGTGGGGAGCTGCTCACGCCTTCATCCTCCTCCACGCCGACGCCTCCCGCCGGAATAACCCAGATCGCCGGGGACCCATTCCTGGCCGGGCGGCTACTCGATACCGCGTGCGGCCAACCACCGCTCGACCTCGATCGCGGCCATGCAGCCGGTTCCGGCAGCGGTGATGGCCTGCCGGTAGACGCTATCCTGGACGTCGCCCGCGGCCCACACCCCCTCCACCGAGGTCCGGGTCGTGCCGGGCATGGTGCGGATGTAGCCGACCTCGTCCATGTCCAGCTTGCCAGCGAAGACCGCGGTGTTGGGGCGGTGACCGATGGCGAGGAACGCGCCCTGGGTGGGGTGCTCGCGCTCGGCGCCGGTGACGGTGTCGCGCAGCCGCACCCCGGTGACCCCGCCCTGGGGGGCGCCCAGAACCTCGGTCACCACGGCGTTCCACAGGAACCGGACCTTGGGGTTGGCGAGTGCGCGCTGTTGCATGATTCTGGACGCGCGCAGCGAGTCGCGGCGGTGGATGACGGTGACCGTGGAGGCAAACTTGGTCAGGAACAGGGCCTCCTCCATGGCCGAGTCCCCGCCGCCCACGACGACCACGTTCCGGTCCTTGAAGAAGAAGCCGTCGCAGGTGGCGCACGCTGACACGCCGTGCCCCATGAGTCTCGACTCCGACGGCAGTCCGAGAAGGCGGGCGGTGGCCCCCGAAGCGACGATCAGCGCGTCGCAGCTGAGCTCCTGGTCCTGGGTGGTGCGGAGGGCGAACGGATGCCGATCCAGCTCGACGCCGGTGACCTCGTCGAGCAGGAAGCGGGTTCCAAACCGCTCCGCCTGAGCCCGAGTCCGTTCCATCAGCTCGGGGCCCATGATGCCCTCGGGAAAGCCGGGGAAGTTCTCCACCTCGGTGGTGATGGTGAGCTGGCCGCCGGGCTGCATGCCCTGGACGACGAGTGGTTCCAGGTTGGCGCGGGCCGCGTATAGAGCTGCCGTGAGGCCAGCCGGCCCGGAGCCGATGATGATCACCTTGGAATGTTGAGCGCCCATGGATGGTCTCCCTGACCGCAGCCGGTCCTGTCGGTGACCACGGATTATCCATGGAACGTGGCCACGGGCAACCGGCGGTGGGCCGACGCCTGCGCTGGCAGGCGTCCCGGAGTGGGACGGGAGGCCTCGGTCGGGATGACGTGTGCAGCCGGTGCTGGTACAAGTACGGGCATGAAAGCACTGGCGCGCTGGGCGATCCTCCTGACGGCTGCGGTCTGGGTCGGACCGTGGGCACAGGTCGGCGCCGACTCTGGTTCGCTGATCTCCCCTGACGACGCCACCAGCCTCGTCGAGATGGCGCTCCAGGGCCGCTGGGCTCAGCTTCTGGAGGCGGCCAGGGCGCGCGAGGATCAGCTGCCGCTGCGGCCCGGCGAAGCACTGGTCGCGGCCGCCGCGGCGCTTCACGTCGGAGACCACGACAGCGCCCGCCGCCTGCTCGAGCGGGCGGCGGTGCCGGGCCCGGTCCAGCAGGTCGCGCGGGTGGAGCTGGGCGAGCTTCTGGTCGACGCGCGGCCGTCGTCGGCCCTGGCCGCCGTGATTCCCGTTCTCCGCGCCGCCGACACCCGGCAGCTGCGCGAGGCCGCGGTCGATGTGGTGGCACGCGCCCTGCGCCAGCCGTGCGAGCCCGAGGTGAGGCGTGCGGCCGAGCGTACGCTGGGGTCCCTGCCACGTTCGCTTAGGCGCCGGCTCGAGGTGGCTCTTGCCGCCACCGACGACGCGGTCGTCCGCCGCAAGCGATTGGGCAGCGTTCTCGCAGACCCGGTGGCCGACCAGCCCGGGCTGGAGGCGGCACGCGCCCTGGCCAGCATGCCCGAGCTGACCGCCGAGGAGCGCTGGCGGGTGGGCGCCGCCCTGTACCGACAGGGGCTGTACGCGGACGCGATGCCCCTGCTCGAGTCGGTGCACGGGGTCGCGCACCGCGCCATCCCGGGCTGGGAGGTGGCCTTCCTGCGCGGTCGCTGCGCCTTTCGTCTCGGGCAGTGGGAGGACGCGGCCAGCTGGTACCGCCGGGCGATCCCGATGGCGGGTGACCAGGAACAGGCCGCGGACCTCGAGCACCACCTCGGCCGTGCCCTCGAGCTCGGGGGCCAGCTGGACCAGGCCATTGCGGCCGCTCGGCGTGCGGTCCAGCTGCGGGTCAACGACGACCGGCGCCTCTTCCTCGCCGGGCTCAGGCTGCGCAACCGTGAGCCCGGGCTGGCGGCCCTGGGGGTGTCGCGGCTGCGCGACCGCAGCGCGCGGGACCGCGGCGAGCTGCTCCTTGCTTTCGACGAGCTGGCCTCGGGGCGGACCGCCGAGGCCGGCCAGCGCCTGGCGCGGATCAGGGGAAAGGCCTGGGCAGGCCCGGCGGCCGTGCTCGCGGCTCGGATGACGGCCGGGGTCGAGGACTGGAGCGCGGCCGTGGCCCACCTCGAGAGCGCCGCCGAGGGCTTGGACGACTACTGGGCATTGGCGGCGCGCGAGGTGATGGCGATGCTGCCCGAGGCGCAGCGTGCGGCCTGGCGGACGCGCCGTGAGCAGGAGGTGCTTGCGGTCAGCGGCCGGGCCAGGTTGCGGGCCCTGGCCCGTTGGGCGACGCTGGAGCCAGGCCAGGATCAGCTCCAGAGGGTCCGTGGCCTGGCGGCAGCCGAGCTCGACCTGGAGCTGACCGATTCGGCGCCGAGCTTCCGGCTCGGGCTCGCCCGCGAGCTGTGGCAGCTCGGGCTCGCCGGCTCGGCCGTGCGCTGGGACCCCGGGGGACTGCCTCGAGGCTCGGCGGCGGCCTCGGCCTGGAGCGCCGGCCTGCTCCTCGAGCACGGGGTTGCCTGGCGCGCCATCGAGGCCGCCGACGCCGCCTGGCACCAGGCCGCGTCCGCGCTACCGGTGCGGGCGCTGCCCGACCACCTGAGGAAGGCGCTCTTCCCGCTGCCCGACGCGCCCAGCCTGCAGCGTGTGGCCGCGGACGCGGCCGTGCCGTGGCCGCTCGTCGCCGCCGTGACAAGGGCCGAGTCGCGCTGGCGGCCGGACGTCGTGTCCGCGGTCGGCGCGCGGGGGCTGATGCAGCTCATGCCGGGCTCCGCTGCCGCCATCGCCAAGGAGCTGGGGAAGCCCCTGCCAACGCCCGAGGAGCTCTGCGACCCGGCGCTGGCGTTTACCCTCGGGGCCTCGGAGCTGGCACGACTGCTGGCGGTCTTCGCGGGCGAGCAGGCGCCGGCGGTGGCGGCCTACAACGCGGGTGAGGCCCAGGCCCGGCAGTGGCTCGTCCAGTGCGGCGCGGGATGCACCGAGACCCGGTTCGTGGCCATGATCGGCTTCGGCGCGACCCGCGCTTACACCGAGGAAGTGCTGGCCGCGGCCACCACCTATGCGGAGCTGTACCCGGTCAGCGTTGAAAGCGGGTCACAGGCTGCCGGTCACGAGCCTGCTCGAGCCAGCGCTCGATCTCCCAGTTGAGCTTGCGCTCCACGATCAGTCGCTCGAGCTGGTCGCGGACGGCGACCAGGGGCGGCGGCGTGTCGCGGCTGGCTTCGAGCTCGGTCGCCAGCTGCTGGAAAGCTGCCTCCACCTCCTCCACGGTGACCGTGATCCGGGGGCGCAGGTGGAGCTCGACGTAAGCCTGCACGGCGGCCACGCGCAGGCCAAGCTCGTGGAGGTCGTCCCAGGTCAACCCGGCGCCGTCGAGGCATGCACGGAGGGACTCCTCGCCACCGGCGTGGCCGATGAACGACTGCAAGGCAGCCTCCGGGTCCAACTCGAGGCGGAAGAGGGTCCCTGACTCCTCCAGGTTGCGGTACTGGAGCTCGAGGCGGATGCGCGCGTCGAGGAGGCGCGATAGGAATGCCTCGGCGTCCTCGTCCAGGTCGCGCTCGAGCAGGCCGACGACCCGCGCCAGCTCCAGGTCGCTGCGCAGGATGGGGGCCTGTCCGACCACGGCGACGATCTCCTCCACGGGCTCTCCGGCGAGAGTCAAGTGACTGAAACTGAGAATGATGAGTGGCAGGAGGAAACATCGCACGGTGCTATGATACTGGAGGTTCGGGCGGGGCCAAAGCCGGAGCGATCATCATGGAGAGTGCGAGCGGCGTCCTGTGGATCGTGGCCACACCGATCGGGACTCTGGCCGACCTCACGCCCAGGGCCCGCGAGGTGCTGGCCGAGGCTGACCTGATCCTGGCCGAAGACACGCGCCGTATGAAGTCGCTGCTGTCCCACCTCGGGATGGTAGCCGGAGAGCGCCTGCACAGCCTGCACGAGCACAACGAGGCTGGAATGGTGCCGCGGGTGATGGCGGCCCTGGCCAACGGCAGCTCGGTGGCCCTGGTCAGCGACGCTGGCATGCCGGTCCTCTCCGACCCGGGTTTTCTGATCGTGCGCGAGGCGCGTCGGGCGGGACTTCGGGTGTGCAGCGTGCCCGGCAGCTCGGCCTTCACCGCGGCGCTGGCAGCCTCGGGTCTGCCCCCGCTCCCGGCGACTCTGATCGGCTTCCTGCCCCGTCGGCAGGGGCCACGGCGGCGGCGGGTGAGCGAGCTGGTTCCGTTGCCCTGGACCCTGGTCGTCTTGCTGTCGCCCCATCGGCTGGCCGAGGAGCTACGCGACCTCGCCGCCGGGCTGGGGGGGAATCGCTCGGCGGTCCTGCTCGCTGAGCTGAGCAAGGTGCACGAGCGGGCGGTGTCCGGATCTTTGAGCGAGCTGGCTGCTTGCCCGGAGGGGGCAAGCCCGCGTGGCGAGTACGTGCTGGTGGTGGGCCCGCCGCCCGAAGTCGTGCCGGGGTCCGAGGCCGAGCCGTCCGCAGACGTGATCCGGTCCGCCTACCGTGACGCGATCGCCGAAGGCGCGGATCGGCGCGCGTCCCTGCGCCAGGTCGCGAAGGCTCTGGGGGTGAGCCGGCGGGAGGTGTTTTCGGCCCTCGTCGACGAGGATGCGTGACGTGAGGCTGGATCTGTGGCCAGGCTCGCTCGTGGCGGCTGATCGGGAGTCGAGACGTTGCGATCGGGCGGGGACAGCTGACGGGAGCGGCGGCGCCTCGCGGTCTGGCTCGGGTCAGGATCTGAGGGGGTCATATGTGATAACCTGAGCCGGTAGCCGAGGAAGGAGGTGAAGGATGCTGCGGCGTGCGTGCCGGGCTGTCGGCGCGATCGTCTGCCTTCTGCTCGTCATCGGCTGTCCGCGCAAACCGGTCATTGGTGTGCTGCTGCCGACCACCGGGAACGCAAGCAACTACGGTGAGTCGATCGAGAGCGGCATCCGCCTGGCAGTCAGCGATGCCCGGGAACGGGGCCAGATGCCAGGCGATCTGGAGGTTGTGTTTGCTGACACCGAGTCGAAGCCGCAGCAGGCTGCCATGCAGCTCAGCCAGCTCGCGAGCGATCGGGGTGTGAAGCTATTCATCGCCGGAGCGACCAGCGATGAGGCCCGGGCTCTGCTGCCGATGCTGGAGAGGCACCAGGTCGTGTGCCTGTCGCCGTCGGCGTCGGCTCCGAGCCTGACCCGCGATTCGCACCTGTTCTTCCGCATCTACCCCTCCGACGAGCTCGAGGGCAATACCGCGGGGAAGTTCATCTTCGACCGGCTCAGCAAGGGCAGGGTGCTCCTCTACGTGGGTGACAACGAATACGTGCGCGGTTTCGAGCCCGAGTTCCGCCGCCAGTACGAGGAGAAGCTCGGCGGCGCGGTTGTCGCCCGCATCGCGGTCACCGAGCCCGGCTGGGAGGAGAAGGGCGCCGCCAAGCTCAAGGAGCTCAAGCCCGAGGCAGTCTACATCGTCGGATACGCCGAGGAGATTCTCGAGGTCTTGCGGCACTTGAAGCGGGAACAGTTCGAGGGTTTCATCGTCACCACCTCGGCCTTCGACTCCTCGAAGGTCATCCAGGAGGCCGGTCCTCTGGCCGAGGGCGTCGTTTTCCCGTTGCCCCCCTTCGACCGGGCCTCGGACAAGGAGCCGGTTCGCGGTTTCGTGCAGCGCTACATGGACACCCACCAGCGGGCGCCCGACATCCTCGCGGCGCACGGCTACGACGCCATGTGCCTCGCGATTGAGGTGCTGAAGCTGGCCCATCCGCCCGAGCTGGCAGAGATCAAGAAGGCGCTCCGTTTCGGGATCCAGGAGTACCCCGGCGTCACGGGTCCGATCATGTTCGACGACTTCGGGAACGTGAAGCACTACCCGAAGATGTACATCGTCCACGACGGACAGGTGGTGAGCTACGAGCGCTACATCGAGAGCGAGCGGAATCGTATCGTCCGCGACCTGCAGCAGCTGCTGAAACCCGGTCAATAGGGGCCGAGAGGCCCGCCCGGACATCCGGGCCTCGTTCGATGAACCGGTGTAGGTGGGCGGCTGGACATCGTCGCACCTCTCGTCCTCTGCTCCCGCCCGACCCGTGTCCCCTTGTGTCATGCGACCGGGGCAGCTAACGTCTCCCGTGATGAGCGTCCTTCGTCTCCTCTGGCAGCACCGTGCTCTGGTGGCCGTGCTAGTGCGGCGCGAACTCAGCGCCCGCTATCGAGCCTCGTTCTTCGGCTACCTGTGGTCCCTGCTCAACCCGCTGCTGCTGCTCCTGGTTTACGCCGTCGTCTTCACCTCGATCTTCGAGCCGCGCTTCCCTGGTGGTGACCCGTACCCACTGTTCCTCTTCACCGGGCTTCTGCCGTGGCTCTTCTTCTCGGGCGCAGTGCTCGACTCGGCGGTCAGCCTGGTCGACAACGGCCCGCTGCTGGCCAAGGTGATGTGCCCACCGGAGATCTTCCCAGCGGTGACCGTCCTCTCCCATCTCGTCC